>Ga0325403_1007282_pt1 | contig 10566 bp, 6 predicted proteins | sample PopdelMetagenome_19_FD_205665 | JGI IMG/M metagenome (GOLD analysis project Ga0325403, IMG submission 205665) | Populus deltoides microbial communities from Bellville, Georgia, United States - Xylem-PdKOR-R4 | ecosystem: Host-associated > Plants > Phyllosphere > Stem > Wood/Secondary xylem...
ATAAATAATTCTTAATTTATTTAACTAAATAGTATAAAATTTTTAATTTGCATATAATTTTTTTTTAGCCTGCTATGTGTTCTAGAAACGTGTTTAGATTTAAAGCGTATAGTATTTGAGTCAAAGGTCATGGAGTGAACTTTGGTTCATGAGCATAGTCGGAGTGGGTCAGGACTCTGTCCAAGTCCTCTAGGATGGTTCGCGAACAGAGGAGTGGACTCTGTTTCTAGTCCGGGAGCTAGGAGGCCTCTTTTCTGTTTGGGTATATCATTGAACAAGGGCCAATGTGAGGCACCATTGTTCTCCACGTAAATTTTGGGTACATCTGATGGAGTTATATCAATCAACTAGCAATTGAATGTACGGCTACAAACTTACCAATTGTACATTGTATATATGCCAATGATTTTATGAAACTGTTTGATTTTATTTTTTAAAATATTTTTTTAAAAAAAATATATTAAAATATATATTTTTTAATTTTTTAAAATTTATTTTTATATTAGTACATTAAAAAAATATGAGAATAAAAAATTATTTTAAAAAAATTACTTTTTTTTAAAATGCTTTTAAAATACAAAAATAAATATATTTATTGTTGAAGAAAATCCAAGTGAGTATTTGTGTCATGTGCAGGAACCATAATGGTTCCATTGAGTGCGCTTGTATTTGAGACAATGTTTATGTTTTCTCTGAATGCAATGTATTTTGTGTTTGGTTATGAGTATCAAAAGTGTATATAAATGATAGGCTCCATCACTTGCCTGAGGTTGCACCTCAGTTATGGAAAAGCTATTTTTTCTTGCTTTTGCATGTTGGATTACATGTTGAACTTTCTGGATCTGCAAAAAGCTTTGAAAATTACCAAAGCATCATCTTCTCTTCCTTCTCTCATTAATTTCAATTCGCATTCTCATTCAATTCACCCTAACCTCAACAATTCAAACAATACAATCACCATTACTATTGCACAACCCACAAGAATGATCATTGCAACGTCTGTGTCTTCTCATTCATTTGTCATTGATTTCTCCATAACTATAGAAAAAGAAGAACAAGAACAACCTCAAAATAGAAACCCAAATGCTACTTCATTCAGATACCATAGCTGCAATTTCAATTGGTTAGTTTGATTAATTGATTGGTCTGCTCGTATAGTTATGTTAAATTAAATTTCATTCCTTGCTTGCAAAACTAGATCTGTTTATTCATTTTTATAAATTACTGATTTTCCCCCCTTATTTGAAATTATTACTTATTGTTTTCAAATCTCTATCTCATGCCTGCATGTAACTTGAGTTATTGATGTTTTGACTAATGAGATGTTAAAACTAATTGAGGCTGAAGGAATAGTATTCATTGTACTGTAAACGAATAGAGTTTCAAACCACCAGAAACCATACCTTGTAGTCTTTTGCTGATGAATGCTAACAAATCCAATTTTTTTTAAAAAAATAAGTTAGAAGATATGTCTAATATTTCCCAGTTTTCGGCCATTATGGTGGCCAAAAAAATAGGGTAGAAGTTTTTTCAATCGAAAAACTAAACCTTCAACCTATTGTTTTTTATGTAAAACACATAGAAAACATTCAAGACAACTTGATAAACCCATTCATGGTCCAACAAACCTAAAAAATCACCTAAAAAACCGAAATAAAAAATCTTACCAAGCTTATATATGTTTTTCTAGGCAATTTCAAGGTAAAAAAAAAAAATCTAATATGAACTTTTCTCATCAAATAAAACAATTTGACACTAATTTCGACCATTGTTGTTGCTAGAATCAATGCTGACAAATATTTTCTCTTTAGTGCTGAATTCTTCTTACCTCTCTCAACTAGGGCCCAAAAAATAAAAAAATATATTTTTTTATGGACCAAAATTTATTTTTCCTTTAAATGTTAGAAACTGAAAAGACCCAATATTTATAATTTGAAAAGTATAGGGACTACAATAAACACTTCGCCCAAACTTTTTAAAGCTACTTATTCCATTTGTATTTTTTTTTTTTTACTTTGGTCTTATGTCTTTCAATCTCACACTTCCCCAACAAATTGACTTATAATTAAATCCAATAATGGGCAAATTTAAAAAAAAAGGCAAAAAAATGACATTGTGAATAGTTCGTTCACAGCTCCATGTGAGGAGATCCACAATGCATTTTACATAATGAATTCCCTATAAGTCTTAGATTTATAATTAATATGGTGGCAAACTATATAGAAAAATCTTGGAGATTGAAGCTCTAATTGCTAAATTGAGTTTAAAACCACCCAAGTATTTTATATAAACTCTTGGTAACTAATGGATCTACTTAATGAATGAATAGTTGCTGATTATAAAAATTAAAAATTTGCATTATTTGGAATTAAATTTTTTTAAAAAGAAGAAGCTAAATGCCATAACATTATGGGTTGAAAAGGTGCAATTACATCTTTGCTCTCCAAAATAAAAACCAAATGAATTGCCTTCGAGGGAAAAATGATATTTTTACGGGATCTATTTGTTATTATAAAATTGATCGAGATTATAATGGTATCTCCACTTTTTTTTAGCACAATAAAATAACATAATTGCCTTTAAAAGAAAAAAAATAAACAATTTGCAAGGGGCTTTTACGCCAATAATGGGCAAATTTTTAAAAAAAATAAAAAAATGACATGAGTGCCTTTAAAGGCAAAAGTTGTAAAACTTACTTATAAGGGCTTTTCCATCCTTTTCATATGCATTTTTTTTTTGTTATAATCAAGTTGGTAAAGGGCAATTTAGTACTTTAATAAATATAATGTATTATTAAAAAAACAAATTGGTGCACGTTGCACATGCGTCAGTGTATGGGCAACATGTGACCTGCTGTCCGATCACCGAAATTTGCCTTCCATGACAATGTTCAATTCGTCACGGTGTCCCCCTATACCTAGGCGACATGTGTGGCCGGAGCAGCTTTGGTGACTTTTTTTTTCTTCTTCTCTCTCTTCTACTTGATTTTCATGTCTGACCCTTTAGATTTTTAAATTAGCCATTTAATTTATTTTTTTTCTTTGCATTTGACCCCTCTTCTTTTAATTATTATTTATTTTATTTGAAATGATTTGTGAAATTAATTTTTTTTTCAATTTTATCAATGGTCAAAGTTTGTCTCAATTCTTTTGATAACATTTTTTTTTCATTTAAGATTATTTTTAAAATTGATTTTTTTTTGTGATTTCATCCTTCTTTATTTGTTTTCATTCCAGATTTGATCATTATTCTTTTAATAGTTTTTTTTTCTTGGAATTTTTTTATATTGATATTTTTCCCCCGATTTCATACTTCAACATTAAATTTATTGGGAATCTAACTTCTTAATTGACTTTGGATTTAAATTTCATAGGTTGCGAGTTTGAAAGACTTATCTAGATTTAGGAGATTCACTTAGATTTGCTTGTTTTGATCCCTATTTTTTTAAGTTCATGTTTTTTTGGTATCATCTTAACATTTATTCGATTAGAGATTGAGTTTCGTTATTTTTTTATTTGTATTTTATAGGATTATTCATTAATTATGAGAATGACTAGGTTATCTTAGGTCTTTTTATTTATCTTTTTTTAAAATTTAGTTTTTAAAATAAAATTTATTTTTGAATTAAAATAACGTAATTGATTAAATATCTTATGGGATGCTCGTTTCACAATAGTTTGTTTGGGTTGCTTTGACGGCGCGAGTGACCTCTTTTTATGTCATTATGGAGACTTTTGTAATGATGTTAGAACCATCTCAATGAACTTTTTCTGGTGGTGAGGCGGTATTGACGACAAAATATGATAAGTATCCAATGAGCTTTTAGTTTATCTTCTCTCAAATATAATATTAATATTTTATTTTTAATGGTTAATTACCCCTTATTATATTTACTATCAATATCTTTATTAAATTTATTGGGATTATTAAACCCAATTAAGTTAATAATTTGAATCTCAAATCTTTCTTACTTTTTTAAAAATACTAGCATCGTGAATATTTTTTTATATTAGAAAAATAACCTAGCTCACGATGGAACTCATTCTATATATCTAGTCTCTACTATAAAAGTTAATGGTTGACTAACAACCCGAAGAGTCGAGATCTTAGATAAGTTAGGTCACATATGTGCTCGACAACTGTGTTGAAAACTATGCTCAACTTTTGTTAAATAATAATAATAATAAATTTAAATCGGGTTTGGAAAAGATACAAATCCCGCGAGATGGAATTGAAGGTGTGCTTGGTATGGAAGAATCTCCGATTCCCCTCACCAAAACATCGCAGATGCTATGAAAATTTGATTTTTGTTTGATAAAGAAGTCATTTGATTAAAACAAGTGGAATCACATTCCCTTGGCTAAGGAAAGTAAAATACTTATTTTCTTGAATAAAATAGCCTTTATTAGTGTCTGATTTCGTATAAAATATTTTATAAAAAAATAATTTTTAAATTTTTTGGTGTTCATTTTTTTTAATATTTATTTAAAAATAATTTTTTATTATTGTTTACTGTAAAATATTTTACAAAAAAATTAATTAATATAAAACATTTTACAGTCAATTTTCAAACTTGATTTATTCGATGAAAAATATTTTCAACTTATAAAATTCTATAACAATATCATCCAACTATTTTGACCACTACTTCCATCTCACCACCATGACCATCTTCATCATCATTATCACCACCTCACCACCACTCTCTTCTTTACTATCACCTTCATGTCACCACCATCAATTTCTCCACCACCGCCATCTCCTCCACCACCATCATGTCATCACTACAACCACAACCATATCATCACCATCTTCTCCACCATCAAAACTATCTTTTTGATCATCATCATCATTATTTCACCATTATCTTTTCTTTTACGATCATCACCATCTCTGCTATATTATCATTACCATCATCTCACCATCATCTTTTCCTCCATAATAATTATTGAAAAATATTTATATATAAAATTATTTTACAAGTCAAACATTAAAAAATATTTTCTATTACGGGGAACAAACGGTAATATTAAATGGATTTAACAATCTTTATTTTTTAATAATAACAAAAGTCTTATAGTCTTGGTACCGACTAGCAAATATGCTCAATGCCTTGACATGAAACAGTTTGTACAATTTGTTTAGTATTTTAGATAATTTACAATAAAAATGAGTCGATTAAAATGCATTTTTGGATAGTAGTGATTTTAGTATTAAAAAAGCACTGGAAAGCACATTATATTGATAAATATGAAATAGTGAAGGCAAATGCATTTGTATTTAATAACTTATCCAAGTATTGCATCAACTATGAATAAAATATTGATAAAACATTAAAATGATTTCCCTTTTGTCACTCATATATGCCAAAAATTCCATTAAGTCTAAAAAAAAAAAAAACTAAACGAGCTTCGTTTTAGGCTTTAAAAAAAAACTATCTTAAGATTTTAAAATAAAATCATAACGTAATTTTAATGGTGTGTGTAATTTGTAAACTAAAAAATATATCAGAACTAATTTCAAAAATTAATATATATATATATATATATATATATATAGAATTAATTTTTAATTAGGAATAAATTAAATTGAAAACAAACCTAAAAATTAAAAATATCAATCCAAAGAAAATATCTAAAAGGCACATTATATTGATAAGTATTAAATACTTATAGAGAAAACACAACTTATACCCAATAAATTACTCAAGTAATATTTTTGAATTTAAATCTAATATTGTTTTAATATATAAAAACTTAATTTATCAATAAAATTGATTCAAACCTATTTTTTAATTGCCGACACTGCTGAATGGACTTAGTGTTTTATTTTATTATCAAAGTATAGGTTTAATATTGAACTCTAAATATTATTTGAAAGGGTTTACATAATTAAAAGGAAAAATTTTAAATAATAAAAAGATTGATGAAAAATGTAATATAAAACTTTAAATCAAGCGATGGAGAGAAAACGATTAAGGATCAATATTTTTATATATTGTAATAAATTTGAAAAATTGTATATGATTGAAATATGGAATTGTGAAATCCCAATAATGTACCAAATGTTTTTAACATAAACTTGATCTCAAGGATAATAAATGACATTATTTTCTTTTTCATCTCATAATATATTGAATTTTTATCGAAATTTCAGATTATATACATATATACGCAATGATCTAAACATTTCAGACTTTTTCATATCATCCATGCATACATCTAAAAATTTATTCATCTAACTTTCTATATTTTTAATTCATTTCACTCTCCAGTATCAATTCAAATATGTTCTTATTTATTTTACTAGACAATTATAACTTATAAGATCAATATTCTATTATTATATTATTTCATAGACAAGGTTTCAAAATGTATTTATGCTAATAATGCTTCATCACCCTAATTAATTACTATGTACCATAAACATCAAATAAAAAAATTAAACTAAGTTAATTTTATAACTCTTCTTATTATATCATTACTAAACAAAATTATTTACAACAAAATACATGCATAAAAGATTGGAGTGCATCAAGATATTAATTCTGATAGGTATAAGATGAACTTAAAATTTTACAATGTATATAATTTTTAGCACTTAGTTTATTTATTTATTTATTATTATTATTATATTAATTTCTTTTTAAAAAGAATAATCATACCTACAATTCTAACTAAAATTATCAGGTATCCATTCAGTGATCAATTTAAATCCAATAATTATATCTCATTGCCAAAACATTAATAATTCTTTCCAAACACTCCATTTCTTAGTATAACGATCCTAACCAAGTATTTATCAATCATAATGTTTTGACTAAAATTCTACAAATTAGGTGTTTCCCTCTCAACCAATAAATTCTGTACCCTTGCATGGATACTCCTTAATTCGGCATTTTCATTTTGAAAACCAATCAATCCTATTTTTATTTCTGAATATATTATAAATTCTAATATCCTCACATATATATTTTTAAATCCGACATTCTTCTTTTTGAAATTCAAATTAATCTGATATTCTCTTTTGAATACCATAAAAATATCAGTATCCTCTCATAGATACTTTTAAATCTAGCATTCTCTTTTTCAAAAGCCAAATCAATCCAGTATTGCCTTTCAAATACCATATAAGTATTAGTATCCTCTCATAGATACTTGTTAACATTTCTAATTTTGAAAGCCAATTCAATCTAGTATTCTCTATCAAATACCATAGAAATATCAGTATCCTCTTACATATACTTGTTAAATCCGACATTCTCAATTTTGAAAGCCAATTCAATCTGATATTCTCTTCTGAATACCACAGAAATTCTAATATTTTCACATGGGTATTCATTAAATTCAGCATTCCTATTTTTTTTTAAAAGCTCGAACATTCCAGTATTCTTTTTCGAATACCAATTATCATTTTTGTTCTTTCTCTCTCAGATTTTTTCCATTTTGGAAAGATTTTGTGCAATGGATTCTTTTATACAAGTGATAATGATTTTTTATTTAAAAACCATTATAAATACCCATGATTTTTATGCATTTTAATAACAAAAGTGTTCAACAAAAAGTGAAAAAAAGTTATAAAAACACATGTATATCATACACATCCCTCTTGAGAGATTTATTGATTATATTCTTGCATTTTATGCTATTGTTCTTTAAACTTTGGCTAATTCTCTCTTGAAGTGAGCATAATCAATTGGGTTATAAAATTAAACAATGTGGATGTATGAGTGGCATCGTATCAATAGTAAATAATAGATGATGTAAGTAGCATTGGATCATCACTCAATTTAGCTCTTGATCTTGTATTATAAGCTATTGTAAAAGGCTTAATCTTTAGCTATGTAAGTACAAACATATAGTAGATTGGGAAGGCCTAAATTGTGCTCGGGGATTGGATGCAGGTAATGTCAAACTAAGATAATCTTTATGTTTGATCTTTTAATACCTATATGCTTATATGTAGCAAAAAAATTTTCTTTTATCATTATTTAACATATAGTACTAAATAGGATTGTTTATAGTCCAATACAAATCAACAATAATGATTGATAAATGATTTTTGCTAAGGACATAATCACACATAATAATCATACACAAATCAATGAACTTGGTAGTAAGAGTGGAGAAGATTCCTACCCCAACACCATCTTCATCCACTCAAAAGGTTTCACTAGACCCTGAGCTAAAAAAGACAAATTTTTGAAAAATTATCTATAAAGGTAAAGAATACTACCACAAAGATAATTAATGTTTTTATGAAAAACAACCGTCTAGATGTTGAATAAATAAAAATTAGTTCTAATGCCAATGTAACTGATGCGAACCTCGTGATCACGTGGTCATGCAACCCACATGCAAAGACACCAATTCCCGGAAAGCCAAGTAAATCAGGTTTGATAGGAGTGTGACACAAAGATAACTTGTACCTAGGCACCAGCACTATTGGAAACGGAGACCCCCACCCAACGAATATTGATTCACGAACGAGAAGTATAAGGATGACGCCACGAAGACAGTTGTTCTTCGATAAGTCGTTTTCAGTTCTTTAGAGAACCAAGAAAGGGAGATTATCCCACCAACACACAATAAGTGCAGCAAAGAAGTTTATTGATCTGAAAATTGCGTGACCTTACATGTTTGGTTATGCCTTTATTTATACTAACTCTAGACTTAAAAAAACCTAATGGACCCCCCCTTAGGTGGACTTATATGAAGCCCACTTACAATTGATCCAAATAAGTAATAATAACCCAAAAACTAAGAAGAAAATAATAAAAATAATAAAAATCCAAAAATTATCATGCTAAATATGCTAGAATCAGATTAGTCACCCTTAAGAAGTCCCAAAATAAACTAGGAGAAATCTGATTTGGAAAATTTGTGTTGCTGCCCCCCTTGATGTCCTTGATTAACTTGGATTTCCTTGTTTAACTTGGACAAATAAGAAAACAAATTTCCTCCTTTATTGCTGATTTAATTACTTTCCTTCCTAAGTTAGGAAAATCATTAAATAGTCCTCCTCTCTTTAGGAATAAGATATGGCTAACTTCCTTACTTAATTAGAAGAATAAATTGCTGACTTTTTATCCTTGTAGCTTTAAGACAACAAGCCTAATAAGGCTGGTACTGGGCCGGACACATCAACCCCTTGTTCCACACGAATTGGGCTCTTTTTGGACCTGAACTAGATGAATTAAAGGTTGTCCTTCATGCTCCTTAAATGTCCCAAGCCCCTCTAGGTCCATTTTGCTCCATATGTTCTGAACAAGCCCATTCAATGCTTCTTTAAGCTTCTTTGCCCAATTGGCACCTCCAATGGGTTGTTGGCATGATTACGCTTGGTGTTGGGCTGATTCGCATCATCCCCTCTCTCTTCAAAAGGATTCAACCTCGAATCATCACCTACATCAAACAGAGTAAGATCAGAAACATTAAAGGTAGCACTAACACCAAACTCACCTGGCAAATCAACTTTATAAGCATTGTCATTGATCCTCTCAAGGATTTGAAATGGCCCATCTCCTTGTGGTTGTAACTTTGATTTCCTATAGGTCGGAAATCTCTCCTGGCGCATATGCACCCAAACCCAATCGCCGGGCTGAAAGACAACATGTTTGCGCCCCTTATTGGCTTTGGTCGCATACACATGATTCCTCTTTTCAATCTGTTGCCGCACACTCTCATGAAGTGTTTTCACCACCTGTGCTTTACAATTACCATCTAGACTAACCCTTTCATCAATTAGAAAAGGAATCAAATCCATTGGAGTTAAAGGGTTAAATCCATACACAATTTCAAATAGTGAAAATTTAGTAGTAGAGTGCACACTACGATTATATACAAACTTTATAAATGGCAAACAATCTTCCCAATTCTTTAAGTTCTTTTGAATGACAGCATGCAGAAGTTGTGTTAAGGTCCTATTAACTACTTCGGTTTGTCCATTTGTTTGGGGGTGACAAGTAGTTGAAAACAATAGTTTAGTACCCAGTTTTCCCCATAACACCTTCCAAAAATAGCTAAAGAACATAACATCTCTTTCAGAAACAATGCTCTTAGGGACCCCGTGAAGCCGTACTATCTTCCTAAAGAACAAATCAGTTATGTTAGTTGCATCATCAGTTTTATGACATGGAATGAAGTGTGTCATCTTTGAAAACCTATCAACAACTACAAAGATGGAATCTTACCCCGTTTTGACCTAGGCAAACCTAAGACGAAGTCCATCGAAATGTCTACCCATGGTTCTTTCGCTACAGGCAAAGGCGTATAAAAGCCATGTGGTTGAGTCCCAGACTCTGCTTTTCTACACGTTATGCATTTATCACATATGCGTTGCGCATCTTTTTTCATTTTAAGCCAATAAAAATGCTCATGCAACATATCCAAAGTCTTAACAACACCAAAATACCCCATCAACCCGCCTCCATGTGCTTTACGTACAAGCAATTCACGCATAGAACTTAATGGAACACACAAACAATTCTCTTTAAACAAATATCCATCAAGTCTATAAAACTTTCCAAAAGCCAAAGTTTCGCAAGCATCGTAAACATTAGCAAAA
>Ga0325403_1007284_pt1 | contig 10565 bp, 5 predicted proteins | sample PopdelMetagenome_19_FD_205665 | JGI IMG/M metagenome (GOLD analysis project Ga0325403, IMG submission 205665) | Populus deltoides microbial communities from Bellville, Georgia, United States - Xylem-PdKOR-R4 | ecosystem: Host-associated > Plants > Phyllosphere > Stem > Wood/Secondary xylem...
TATTATTTTATATAGTTTTAGCAATCATTTTGGTGATTTTTATCTACAGTTTCTTCATTGCTGTAACATGTGGACAAAGGATCAATGAGTTTCTAGGCTGGTTTAACCAGGTTTAGAAGAAAAAAAAGTGAAGTCAAGCCAAACCAAATGGTTATTTTAAACTAGTTATTGGTTCGGTTCGATTTATAATTTTAAAAAATAAAAATTTTAATTTTTCTTTATCCAAAGCTAAACCAAATAAAAAATACTAGCTACCAGTAGAAAGTTATAATCTATTATAGATTAGCAAGAAGTCATGGCCTCATTGGCAACATGTGGACATATTCAATAAAACTATTGTTTGTCATAATTAATTATAGTTAAAAGAGTTTTTTTTTTTTTTAATTCAATTGGCAGTTTAGATGTTAGGATTAAGTTATCTGGAAATTCCAAACAAAAGCTATTAGGTAAAATTTTGTTCCTAGTTAATATAGATAGAAGTACAATAAAAAAAAACTAGTTAGTCGATAATATCTTTTATTGTTCAATAAAAACCTTTGACAAATCTAAAAATAAATACTCTCTTACTATATATGGTTGTCTCGTTTTCATCACCAAATATTTTTTTATATCAAATTTATCCTCAAACTTTTATAAATTCTCAATTAAGGACTCTCATCCATTTTAAGGCTTTACATCTATATTTCAATCCAAATTAACAACTTATGTTAAATGATTCTACATAAGTTTTTAATTGAGAAATCAAAATAATTTAGAGGTGCAATTGAATCTACCTACTAGATTGGTGATATATTTGATGTTTATCTAAAAATAATCTTCAATAAGATTATTTATATATTTTTAAAAGGTTTTTAAGGTGCATCTTGTATGCGGTTTCAATTTATTTTTTTGTTGTCCTTTCTTATTTTACATAGTTACAAGTCTCTCAAAAAGGTGGTTTTGTGTGTTGTTTTCGGTGATTTAGTTATAAATTTTATATTGATTCATTATTATAAGGTGTTTTTATTTGGTTGTGATTACTTCCACATATCTTGATGTGGGTTTTAAATTTCTTTCGACGCAAATAAAAACACAAACAATAAAACAACAAGCTAGAAAGATAAAATTACCGAATAAGGTTGTCACACACAACTGTGAAGTAATTTGCCTTTCTAAAATGTTTACAACTCCTTAAATAAACTAAAAAAACCAACCTAAATAAACTAGAAAACCTGAAAATAAAGAAAAAACATGAGAGTCCTAAACAGATTAGGAGAAATAAAATTACCAATCTCAATATTTAATTTCTTAAACTAAATAGAAAAAAAATAAAAACACCACAAAAAAATATTTTCCTAAACTAAATAGAAAATAATAATCACTAAGAAAAGTAATTGCCCCCTAAAAATCCTCATACATTAGTCTCCTCGTCTCTCTGGGTTGGAAAGAACTTGTCATCGAATTCAAATTGCTATTTCCTTTATCTCGTGGTTGTCCAATAAAAAATTTCCAATCCATTACGTGTTTAACCTTTTCATTAGAAATATTATATCTGTCAACAACATACTTAGCCTCCCTCACAATGAAAATAATCTTAAAGTTAGGAGAAGATTTGAAAACTACTTCATAACTTTTACCTAAAGTATAAGAACATCAACTTTGACCCTATTAATTTCAAAATTCTCTTCAAGCACATGTGAGGCACATCCTTCGCAATGTGCTTAATCAAAAGTCATCTCTAGAATCACATCTAATTTGGTTTCCTTCTCATGGACATCACAAACCAAGAATTTTATATCTAAGTTTTTCATCTAACATCATCTTTATCAAATTTCAGTGGTTGATTCCAATCCATATATGAACTAGAATCATTAAAATTCTCAGTTTCAACATCATATTTATCTAGATTAAGAAGTTGCTTCTTCTGCATATGCCATTGAAATGAATTCTCAAAGTTATCTATGAATTTATGATTACTATTCTCACGATCCTCTAGATCCTCACTTCTACCAACTAACGGGTTAGTTTTGCAACTTGTCTCCATATGTTTTTTATCACCATTTTTTAATACAATTTTTTAATTATGTAATATGTTTCCGCATGTCTTCTAACACAATTTCCTGAACGTCTTTTTCTTGATGGGGGACCTTATTACCTCCTTCTACATGAGCATGTCATTTTCTACTACTTTTTTCAGCCATAGTTACTTTAGCACATAACAAGTAAATAACCATTAGGATCATTGAGCTCTAATATCAATTAACATAAATGAAAAAACAAACAAAAAAGTAGCAAGCTAGAAAGACAAAATCAAAGCCAAATAGGATTGTTATATAAAACCCTAATTCATATTTTTATTATTGAATAAATAACTCTGATGTAGTCTACTTCTCTAAAAAGTTTACAACTCCTTAAATAAGAAAAAACTTAAACAAACTAGAAAACCTGAAAATCAAGGAAAAATAATAAACGTCCTAAATAAACTAGGAAACATAAAATTACCAATTTTAATATTTTATTTTCTAAAATAAATAGAAACAAATTAAAAAAACATAAAAAGATATTTTCCTAAAATAAATAGGAAATAAAAATAAATAAGAAAAAATAAATTTTCCCTAAAAATATTTCGACATCAACTATGTTTTTTATTTGTAAAATTTGAAGTTTTTATTTTATTTTTTTTTGAATTTATTGTTGGTTTTGATAATTTATTTTTGTTTTGAGTACTTTTTGGGCATAATTTAATTTTTTTTTCTATATCTTTTGCTTTTATTTTGTTATTTATTAGTTGTTTGGTTATCTCATAGATTGATTTAACATTGTAGAATTTTAGGATTCATACATCTATATGCATGCCAATTAATTATGTGTTATGATTTGGTTATTTTTATTTTTTTATTCTTTTTAATTTTTATGTATATCTCTTAATTGTATTAAATTTGTCTTTCTACATAGCACACACAATAATTATAGTATTAACAATTATTAAACAACATGGACATGTTTTTGCAATACTATAATATATGACATGACTAACATTATATATGTCCATATAATGCATGGTTTTAATTAATAGCATTATATACCATATCATATAAAATAGTATGAGATATATAAAGGAACTATGCTTGTTATAGAAATAAGCTTGTTTTGTTATGAAAAAAAATCACATGTATTAGAAAATATTATTTTGAAGGAAAAAAAATACATTTCTATTCCATAATTTTATTCGATATATTTCTTGCACGTAATAATTTTTAGTATCATATGATAAAATAAAAAACAGATTTCAAAACATAACGTTATTTAACCCGATCAGGCTCTTGACCTAGGTCACGAGTTGGGCAAGCTAACATGATTTGACTTGAGCCAATCCGAAACATTGTCATTGCAATGTTTTTTTAATTAATAAAAAAATTAAATTGATGTTTTTTTAATAGTTTTTTAAAATCAAACTGAGTTTTGATTATGTCGACCAACTTGCAAGCGTACTAGCCAGGTTGACTAAGTCCAGGCCAGAGCTCGGATGATCAAATCACCATGTTAACTTGCCAAATTGGGATGAGTTTATTGACACTTTCAAAGAATTCTATGCGACAATATACATACAACTAACTAACATTCTTTATAAAATTCCTTTTCTATTTGGTTGAGAGATGACAAATAGAAGAACATGCTTAATTCTGTTAATGTTCATGTTAGTTATAGATCTGAAGGTTGAAAAAAATAATTCAACTATAATTTATTATTTGATATCTAAAAAAGTTACATTTTAGTCCTTAAATTCTCTTGGGAGTTCAATGTTGTCCTTGGAGTTAATTTTAGAATTTTTAAATCTTCATAATTATAGATTATTCATGTTTTAAATTATAATTTATGGTCATTGTTAGGAGTTAAATTCAAGTTTCCATAAAAAAAACAATTTTGATGATATTAAAATATTAGAATTTTAACAAAATTGAATTGTTTGATTAAAAGGGGTTTCATAAAGAATATATGAATATGTTTTTCGGGTTACTAAAATTTAAAGCATAGCAATTACCATTGCATTAGTTAAGGTCTAGCCATTGGATCTTGAAGGATCTTCTTTTTATAAGTTATGCTAATTTACTTGATATGATAATAAATATGCAAATAGTTAAAAACTAGTTTTGTTGCCTGCGCTGCGCTTCACTACGGGTATGGTTTCGAGGTGTAACAAATGGACTCAAGAGCATTTTTTTTATAAACAAATGATGGAAAACCATAACATATAAGGTTGACCCCATATTGAAACCCGATACAACTAAAAAAAAATAGGTTAATGATTGTCAAACTCTATTGATCATGAAAAAATCTAAACAAATAGGCAGGCTGTATAGAACTCATTAATAATGTTAATAAATCCGTGCAAGTGACCAAACCTTCAAAATCTTGACCTATTTTCTTTCCCAGGCCAAGCTTCAAATTAAATATATGGGAGTTGCTACGATGTGAGCTAATTGATTTGACAGGAGCAAAACCAACTCAAACGACCAAAAAAATTATAGGTCGACCTAAAAAAATGATTATGTTTTTTGTTGTTTAATATTAAGGTGACAACATATTTAATAATGTGTGGTCAATCATTGTAAATGTCAAATAGGCGACCCAGGTCATGGACACCATCATAAAGCACTAACTCGATCGATTATATCTCTTTCCTTTCCCTTTCCTTTTTCTTTTTTCACTTAGATTTATTTAGGCCTAGATAAGATGAAAATTGATATTAAATCAAGGATTTAATATAGAATGAGGGGATAAATTGAAAGAAGAGAGCTTGTCTTGGGCGGGGTGAGATTTAAGCCTTAATTGAAGAGTTATTATTGAATTACATATTATATTGAATCAAATTGGGGCCCTAATTAAAGATTTATTAGTGAAATAGGGATTAAATTGAACAAGTTAAATGAGATTTAGGGATTAATTGAAGAGGTATTATCAAATTAGAGACGTAAGTGAACAAAAAAAAAAGAAGAAGGGCTGATGAGTGCAATGAATGGGCCAGCGCGTGAAGAAAATAGGGACTAAAGTGAATTTAAGTTGCCTTTTTGGACCAGCAATTAAGGAAGAAGACAAATTTTTCCATGTATAAATAGGTGGTTATCTCACACAGGAAAGGAGAGGAGAGAGAGCCATTAAAAAAACAAAAATCCTTAGCCCCCAGTAAACCTAAACTTAACTGCTAGCTACACAAAAAAACCACACCTCACCCAACCAACAACTCTCTCTTTCAACCAATGTGTGAGCTGTCACCAGACCTTTCTTTTACCTCAATTCCCATCTTCACCACTAGAACCACCCACCGTCAGCTTAGCCTCATTGGGAGCAATCCTCTCTATCATTAACCCAATGATGGTTCTCATTTCTCCACAATGATCTCCTCCCAGCAACGATGTCTCCTCCCCCAACAGCGACGTCTTTCACAGGATGACCACGTTGAAAATCCAACGATTGGAATCGACACCACTACATCTATCCTTTCACTCTCTTTTTCCAAAAATAAAACAACCATCAAGCTTCCCTTCTCCCTTAGCCGACTACCAACAACAACAAAGAAGTAGCACCCACAGATCCAATAATTGATTCCTTTACTGCCAATCGCAGCAGCACCGTCCCCTGTTATCATTAAGGGCGTCCTTCACAACATGTCCTCACCAAAGATCCAACAACTGAAACCACTACAAATTGTGACCTAATCGTGCTCTTTCCCTCTCTCACTATTAAGATCAAATTGTGAACATTGACCAAAACCCAGCTCCAGTCCACCCCTAAGCAACCTTCAATCCAATGGTAGCAACTTTTAGATCAAATCATGGTAAAAAAAAAAACCAAGAAGAAGAAGAAAATTAAAATCAATTGCTTGCGTGGTTTTTCTTTGTTTTGCGGGTAAAAATCAAGCTCACCACTAACACTAGGAGAAAGAAGGAAAGAAGTCGTTCCAGATCAACCATCGTTTTGCTTCGCTGGCGGCGGCGCATGAACCACCGTCAGCAGTGGTGGACCGTGAAAATCATGCCCTGCCACTATTCTTTCATGTACAATGTTGTTTCCTTGGTTGCAGTAGCCTCTATAACCTATTCTCAGCCTTCAGAAGGTCGACTTATGACCTTTAATTATTTTTTTTTACAAATTGCTAAAATATTGTGAAGTTTGAGACAAAATGCTTATTATTGTGTATAATATTTGGACTATTAATTTGGTTTGATTTTTGTTTGGATTTTGAAATAACTTAATTACTTGTGTTGAATTATGAGTTTATTTTTTAGGGTTGTGATTGCTTTATTGATGTTAAATATTGGCATATGAGTTGTGTTGGGGTTAATGTTGATTTATTTGGATTGGTATGAAATTTGAACGAAATAGGTAACGTTAATAAATTCTATGTGGATGTTTGGCGTTATTTGGTTTTGAGTTGATGAATGATAATTTGTTTTTGAATCGATATCATGGTTAAAATAGCCTTGATAAAAACATTTTATTTGCGTCTTGCCAAATACATCCTTCGTCAGTTCTTACTAATTTTTAAATGTTTGGAAGATAATTTTGCAATCAATTTTGATTTCCCTACCTTTTTACCCCTTCAGCATTTAATATTTGAAATTGTGACCTACATACGAGATGCTTTTTCGATATGAAATGAATCGGTTCCCTTCCATAAAAATAACAACAAAAAATCTTTCTTTTAAAAAATAATATTTTTTACTATTTAAATTGCATATGACCAAGTTTCTAAAAACAAAAAGATTATATCTGCATATTTCATCATATTAAAAAATCAAAAAAAATATTCTTTTATTTTTGCATGTATTTTTTTAATTTAATAACTAGTTTATTAAAGTCAAGAGAATTTGATCTACATTTAAAAAATAAAAAAATTATTTTGTTTCTTTTTAATATGTGAGATTACAAACTTACATATAAGATGTATTTCCTATATTAAATTCAAAAACATCGAAAAAATTATTTTGTTTTCTGTTAGTATATAGAATTATGAACTTATATGTAAAACGTATTTTTGGTATTAAATAAAAGATAGTTTCTTTTATTTTTATATTGACATTAGATTGATTATGCTCTTAACCTGATAAAATAAGGATCTTCTTACCGAGTACGACTTTTCTTTACCCTTAAACAAACCAATAATTAAAAAAACACACTTTTTCTTAGTTTATATCAAACAAATAGACAATGTAGCTTTACCTTATGTAAGCTGGATTATAGATGATATGTCATTCCTAAACACACTAGTCTCTCTATCTAGACTTTGAGACCAGTTATGGTTTTTAGTGATCAAAATACTAAGTAATGACTCCTATTTCTCTCTTTTTACTGATGAAGGACAAAAATTTCTTATTCTTTCCACCTACATCATTCCCGACCATCCTGACGCGGGAGGATGATCGCCGCGACCCCGCACATGTGCGACAATTGTTATCTCCTTTTCTTTTAATATTTGGTTCATTTACTGTTGTTGTTTTTTTATCATATAATTAAATTAACGCGGATTTTTCTTCTTTAAAATACATAAGCAGCATCTGAGCATTGCTTTTTTGCGTTACAAAAAAATCAGTCCAGCCCACAATGAAGCACTAACCATCTATATAGGATGTGTTTGGGGGTACAGTCGAATCATGCTTTTGAACAATTTTAATTTTTTTCTTTACTTCAAATTATGTTTCTATATTTTTAGATCGTTTTGATGTACTGATGTCAAAAATAAATTTTAAAAAATAAAAATTATTTTTTAATGCATTCCCAAGCAAAAAACACTTTGAAAAGCAAACTCCACTACACTCAAAATAGGACCATAAATACTAATTAAAGTTTGCATGACTTTCTTGAGACATGATTTTAGAAGTTCTTGGAAATTAATCCCAAAAATACCTAAAAACATCCTTATCCGTAAAAAAAAGAAAATTGAGAACTGGACCGCCCAGTCCTCACCCCTAGCCTTTAAAGGTGTAATTTGTTTTTTTTTCTTGGACAAGGTCATTACTTTCGTAAATCAAACAGTTCTTTTAATTTTAAAACTAATTAATTAGTTCATTGTATCAATATTAGCCATGCTTAATTTAACACTAATTTATTTCAAAAATTGTCTTCTTTTCTCATTTCCATTTTGTTTACTTTTTTTTTAAAAATAAAATAATTGAAACAAACATGAAATGGACTATAAAGACTAATTAATTATTTATAAAATAAAGAGACTATTTAATTCATTTAGTAAGAATATAGAGATGATCAATTTTGAGGACCTGGGCCCTCCTCCTCAAAATATGATAAATTGGGCTTGAATTTAGACTAAGTCATACATACCATCAAATGGATGGCTAGAGTTGAATCGTGGGTCTACTTGGGCTTTTATGAACAGCAAGATAATGTTAGCAGCAGCAGGTAAAATGTTTGGGTCTGCAGAAGTTTCTCTCGTGGACCCAAATTGGTACTTCATTGGTTACTTCCCACCACACTATCTGTGCTGACATAATATTTTTTTTTGAAAGTTAAAAAAAATATATATTCAGGCATAAAATTTTATTTTAGTATTGTTATTGAAGCTGGTAGCGGGTCAAATTTAGAAATTCTTCACAAAGTAATTATTCAAAAGTTGCCTTGAGACTTAACATGTTCAAATGTAAAATAAATAAATAAAAATTCAAGAAAACAAAAACCAAATGACCAAAAAAAAAAAAAAGAAAAACAAATCCTAAGGCATGCGGGTAGGTCCAAAGATAATTTAATGGTAAAAACATGGTTTGATTTTTATAAAAATTTAAGATAATATATTTTTTTAAACACTGAGAGAATAATATATTAAATTAACTTATATCAATCCGTTAAATTTATGAACTAAGTTATTGATTCCTTTAGGCTTGATAATTTATTTTTTAATTTAATTATATGAAAAAAATAAAGATCAATTCAAAATTAACAAAATATTAAAGAATAAAAATAAAAAAATACAATAAAAACCCAACATTGAAAAATAAAATTAAAACTAAATAAAAAAAAAAACCTAAAGAGCCAAAAAGAGAGACCCCAGGTGCATTGGCCGAGAGTAGGGCCGCACATCTAGGCCAATTTTTTATTATTTTTAATTAGATGACATGTTATTCGTCTTTGTTAATTTTTTTAAATATTGCTTACTGAAACATAGAATCCAGCCACTACTTTAATGGCTGAAAATTAAAGGAGGGATTTTCTAGATAAAAATATTTATTTTTCAAGCTATTTTCTCATAAAAACACATCAAAACACTATAAAATTCTTTATGAACCACCTAATAATACTAAAACACCCTAAAATCACTAAACAAAACCAAAATCAATAAAATAAAAAAATTAAATCGAATCTAGTCTTCTTTTTCATGGATGTTTAGAAAAAACACTACTACTATCAAACTTTTCTCATTAAATGGAACCCATTGACATAAAAAATAACAAGTTCGTCATTGAAAAGCGGCAAAACCGATAACTTTCCCCTTCTTTGCTATTTTTAAACCACTTTCTTAGTCATCTCTTACATTCAAAAATTAAAAAATGAACAAAATTAATATTTGAATCAAAATAAAAATAATCATGAATACGGAGGGAGTCATGTATTTTCTCAAAAAAAGAAAAAAAAGAGAGGAATTTCATGAATAAAAATCATCATAACAAACTTTAGATTTTTATTACATTATGCAATTATATAATGGAAGATTGTTCATTTTTATTAAATTATAATGAAAGAAATTAAAATCATTAGTACTCAAACTTTGTTTTATTTAAAAGAATCTATTAGATATATAGACAACCATTATGCAGAAAACATGTTTATGTTGACATTTTTTATTTAAACAAAGACATGTACTAAAGATTTTGTTATTGATTATAAATAAAAAAACTATAAAAATATTTTATATAATACAAACACTTCCATAAATATCTTATAGGGTGTGTGTATATATTTTAGATATTTCTTAACATTTTTATCTTAAGAAAATCTATATATACAAAACTTCATTTCTCTAAATAAAAAATCTATCAGAGCTTATATTTCTAAACTTTATCTCTCTAGACAATACATGTCTAAAAAAATATAAGTTAGATATAAAATTTAAATAAGATTTAAAGAAAATTTAAACATAAAAAATATTTATTCTCCTCGTTACTTGAACAAATACTATACTAACTTAAGTTTTATAGTGTTTTTCTTATAAATATCATTGAGCATCATTGAGCCCGGATCTAGTTTTATCAACCTATAAAAAACATCACCAATCTTATTTATTTTTCCAACCTCAGCACTCAATATAAAATATTAGATGTAATTTCTTTTATTTTAGCAATACATAATCAAATTAATAATTCTTGTTGACAATTCGTAATAGTGGCCTATATATGACAGTACTTGGTCTCTTTACCTTCCAATAAAAAAGCCACTTCGCCATTTTGGCCTATGTATGACAATAGTTAGTCTCTTCATCTTTCAATCAAAAAGCCACTTGAATGAAACTTTCACTAAAGGATCTGCCTATGGAGTATCTGCAAGGAGCGCCATACACGTCTATACTCACTCGAGAAAAA
>Ga0325403_1007289_pt1 | contig 10561 bp, 9 predicted proteins | sample PopdelMetagenome_19_FD_205665 | JGI IMG/M metagenome (GOLD analysis project Ga0325403, IMG submission 205665) | Populus deltoides microbial communities from Bellville, Georgia, United States - Xylem-PdKOR-R4 | ecosystem: Host-associated > Plants > Phyllosphere > Stem > Wood/Secondary xylem...
AAAAAAAAAAACCCCGCCTGAGAGAAAGAGAGGAGGAGAGAAATGGGGGAAATCGCAGACATGCCAGACACAACAATGAAGAAGAAGAAAAAAGGAAGACCTTCTCTTTTAGAGCTTAAAAAACGCTCTCTCAAGCAGCAACAGCAAGAACAAGAAAGCCCTAATTACCTTGAAAACCCTAATTCTCTCAATTCCAATCCCGTCCTTCCTAACCGTCGATCCACTCGCCGGAGCTCTAATTCTTATGCACCGGAATGGATTGATGGAGACGACGACGAAGAAGACGACGAAGACGATGAGCGTAAAGAGAAGAAGCACAAGCTCTTGCGAGGATTGAATTCTCAAAAAAATAACAACCAGAATTCCAATACGTTGCCTCCTTCAAACTCTGATTCGAATGCTGGTGGCGGTAATCACGAGGAGGGAATTAGGAGGCGCAAGATCAGCGCCGTCCGTCTTGGATCTGATGATTTGGTGATTACCTAACCGCAAATTTTATCATTTTACTATTATTTTTTGTTTTTATTAGAAAATAAAACAGAGCGATTTTTTTCAGTGTTTTTGAATGATACTTTTTTTTTTTTTATTTCGCGCGTTATTCGTTGTTTAAATGAGTTGGATCGGAGAGAGTTGTTGTGTTTGACCCGGTCAGGATTGTTTTCTTTTTTTTCTGGTAATTTATTTCTACTTTGAAAATCTTGGCAGTGGTGGATTTCAAGTTTCTATATATTTTTTTAATACTTTCTTTATATGCTAAATTCGAATATTTACCATAAATATTTTATTCTTAGTTGTTTGTTGTATTTAATCTTGTGTCTGGTGCCCAACATTATAGAAGCATAGATCTTGTTGTGTATAAAGCTTAATTTTGTCTTTTCTCTAATAATTCTAAGCCTCTTTCTTTTTCTGTACTTTCTCTGCTTTTGCTGTAACTTTCCTCATTGTTTCTTCACTAATAAATTTAAATCACTGATTTGTAATTTTTTCTTGCAGGATGAAAAGGTTTTGAAAGGGACAGACACTCTTCATGGTATCAATTCAAACTCAAAATCTCATGAAAAGGGTTTTATGGGAGGTCTTTAAAAAGTGTATGTTGGGAAATAATTAATTAAAACTGTGCCATATATTATATATATGTTTGTGTGTGTACAGGGTCATCGGTGGAGCCTGGTCCCACTACACCTTTGCCAGACAAAAAGTTGTTGGTCTTCATTCTTGACAGACTTCAAAAGTGGGTGTTGTTTTTAGCTGCTTAGATTTTTACTTTTCTTTTTGTAGTCTTCTTCTTACGATTGAGTTAATCAGTTGCTTTCAATTGGGTTTTGATTGGTCTTATTGATTGCAGGAAGGACACTTATGGGGTTTTCTCTGAGCCAGTGGATCCAGAAGAGGTGCATTTATTATCACTTTGCGGTGTTGTGTTTGTTTGAAAGATAATTGAATATTGGTTGATACCAAATTGATTTTGGTACAGCTTCCTGATTACTTCGAGATCGTTGAGAATCCCATGGATTTTTCTACAGCGAGGAAAAAGTTAGATGAGGGAGCCTACACCAACTTGGAACAGTTTGAGGTTGGTTTGAGATTATTTTGCTTACTAACTTGGATTTGTAAGTCACCTTCTCTTAGTGGAGTTACATCAATGACAAGTTGAGTCTATGCATTGGGGATAATCTCCTTCGCTGCTTCAACTTGTTACAATTATGTGGTTGTTTAGTGCTTTTGATATGTGTGGAACCTGATAAGAGATTTATTCTTAAAGCATAAGAAGATGTTTGAATAAGAAATGGATGTTGTAATTAAGATATGTTTGATACTAAGACATCCATTTTGCATTGGGTTGGAGTCTAACAGTATAACAGATAAGAAAGAATTCTACTCTGTAGAACAGTGTTTCCTTGTACCCCTTATCTGATGGTCAAAATTTTCTATGCTGGTAGTTTGGTTAATTGCAGAAAGAGTTGTTACATTAACACCCAATCCCCATTTCTCTTTTTGGAAATTTAACAAATACCACCATAATAAACTTGTTGCTTGTTGCCACCTACAATGGCAAAAGTTATGATTTTCCCTTGAATAGCTCATGAAGATATTGAAACATTTCCTGTGATGTGTCCAGATTGTTGGTCTCTTTCTTTATAACATACCAAGTCCACTTTGTTACTTTTGTATCAATTGCTTCCTTGCTAGCAATTACCAGGAGACAAAATAGATGTTAGATCATGGAGTAACTAAACCTTTGAAGTGAGGATCAGCAGTGACCTTGTGCAAAATGTGTGCAGGTAATGCAACTGACTGCATTTACAGAGAGTATTTTGATTCTGTCTGAGGTGGGGTTCTTGGAACTCCAGTGGACAAAATGAAACTGCACAAGGATGGATATCCAAAAAAAAGTGGCATATTTTGCTTACCTGCCAACTAGCTATTTACCTTGAAATCAATTTCCTGTACTCTTGGTTTGCTTGTGGAAAAATGTATGTCATTCTTGCTGGCATTTGAAACTTTTGACATTTCTTTTGCGCAGAAAGATGTTCTTTTGATATGTTCAAATGCAATGCAATACAACTCCGCCGATACTATTTACTATCGACAGGTTTGGCTTCGTCTCAATTCTGTTACTATTCTATATAGTTTTGCTAGTGTTATTTCTGAAAACCGTCATTTTTTTATTTAGGCACGGGCCATGCAAGAGATTGCAAAGAAGGACTTCGAACATCTTAGGCAAGATAGTGATGATAGTGAACCACAACCCAAAGTTGTGAGGAGAGGGAGGCCACCTGGCACAGGCAAGCTGAAAAATGCACTTGAGAGGTCGCCTGTTGATCGTGTTGGTCCTGAAGCATCCTCGGATGCAACTCTTGCCACTGGAGGAGATAATAATAGCTTGTCCAATGGTTACAATCTCAGAAGAAGTTCTTCATACAAGTACCAGCCAGCTGATTCATTGGTCAGGGCCTCTCATGGGTCCCACAACAATGAAAATCATTCTACCTGGTTATCTGAATGGGAAAATGAATTTCCAGGTATGGGACTGCTTGACTCTGCTTCTTGCTTTTGTATTCTGTCTGCTTACCATTCTGAACCTTTTTTTTTCTTCAATTGGCTATCTTTATCCAATAGCTATTGATGTATTTACTTGTCTTGCAGCTTCTGTTGTGAAGGCCGTGATAAAGTATGGGAAGAAACCGATTGTGCTAGACGAGAACAAGCGTGACACCTATAAGCATCCACTGGACTCCCATGAGCCATCTGTCTTGATGACCTTTGATGGAGAATTAAAGCAACTCATGGCGGTAATGTCCGAAGAAACTTTTAGAACTTTGTTTTGGTTTCCTAATGGAAAATTGATTTTCCATCTGTTGGTCTCCTGCAGCATGAGCCTTTTCACATGCTTTTGTTTAGGAGCGAGTACACCCAGCAGCATGTGGCCTTTGCCCATAATGTTTTTTCCTTTAACCATAAGTTGGGCGTATGTTTATGATCCAATCAATTAATAGGCACTAGCCATATATCCGTCCCGGTCCCCCCCCCACTTTTCAGTTTATAGGCAATATACGGTTTCATCTATTGGTAACCTTATTTCATTTTACTTTGATGTGCATTAGGTAGGTTTAAGCTCTGAGCATGGTTATGCAAGAAGTCTTGCTCGATTTGCTGCTGATCTCGGGCCTGTTGTCTGGAGAATTGCTTCAAAGAAAATTGAAAGTGTCTTGCCAACAGGAATTGAGTTTGGCCCTGGGTGGGTAGGAGAAAATAAAGCAATGGAGAAGCATAAGGTTTCAAACAGCCCCCTATCTGATAACCATTTAAACAGATTTCAACCTGCAACTTCCTTGAGTAGAGATGCGACATGGAGTAAAGAAGACATGCTAGAAACTGTTGGTGGATTAAATTCTAAAAATGAGTTAACTACACTGAACAGTGTTACTGGTGGGATGAAATCTTTGCCTACTGTCTCGATTCAGCAGAAACCGATGATTCATCCTGATATGAATGGTTTCAGTGGAGGATTTGGATATAATTCTTCATCTCAAATAGGGATGGCGTGGCCTGTGGCACCTACAGGAAAGTTCAGTTTGGAGAAGCTGCACCCTGCAGTGCCTTCCCAAATGTTTGGTGCGGTTCCACCCAGTAACAGCACCTTTATTTCAATGCCCGGGAACAATTTAAATTCGAATAAGGCTATGCTGTCAGAAACTTCAAGTGGATTATTGCAGTCTGGAATTTCTGCAGCTGTAGGGTCCAGCTCTGACTCTCATACATTACGCAATGTGGGGTTTGGTGGGAAATCATCTTGGCAGGGATTTTTACCCTATCATCAACAAGGTACTGTTCCATTTCCACCAGACCTGAACGTTGGATTCATGGCACCTGGTTCACCTTCTTCCAGCGTGCCAATTGGTTCACCACGGCAGCCAGATTTAGTATTGCAGCTCTGAGGTTGAACGGATCCCTTACCTTCTAATCAAACATGTTGAGTAATGTAGGTATTAGGCTTGAACATTTTCCAGCAGAAAAGGAATAAGAAATTGATAGAGGCGAGTCATTTTTTAATGGAGGGTGGCTTGCAACTCATTACTGGAATGATTCATAACATCAAATTGCGTAGGGGAAGAATTTTGTACAGATTAATGTATCATTATTTTTATGCTTAAACCACAGTTTTATACTAGTATGGATCAATTGAATTCTTGATTTTTAGATATTTTCGGGATTCTCATTGGAAGTGATAGCGCTGTTATGTTTTGTTTTGGTTTAGTTTTTTATTGTGTGATGTATAGTAATGTTTATGCGTCCCATTGCTTGCCTCCTCGAAATTTTTCGTACTTACCATTTTAGTCCTTTACTTTTAAACCTTTTCTTTTTCCGATCCAGCTTTTCAAAGTTGTACCGTACCCCCTTCTTGATCTATAGCTTATTTGTGTAAAAAGCTTGCTAGTACTTTCTCATTTGTAGCCGATTTCCCCATCAAATTCAGACGCGCAACATATGCAACTTGATAGCCAGTCCAATAATCGAAGAACTGTGGATGATTTTTCATATCTTAGCCATGGAAATGGAAGCTGTACTGAGACCTTGTTTGGTATTCAAGCAAGCTGTTTGCTATCAGAATTGGACAAGCTGTGTGCAAGAGTTATATTCGCGTGCTCTGTTTTTAGCAAGTGAAAAAACAAAGAAAAAAAAAGCAGAAGCAGAGGTTCAATTTCGAATTAGTCTCCCAGGTATGTAATGATTCTCACATGGTCCCTAAACTAAATAATCTCTCAATGAGCCCCCAGCATATCGGAATTCCTCAGTTGGGTCGTATCATCGAAGATCATCCAAAATTCTTAATGAAAGACAATTGGTGACTATTTTCTCCACCAGCCCTCAATTGAGTCTCCAAACCAAGACTTCTCTCAATTTCCCCCCTCTCATTTTCCCTATTCCCTTAAATTCAATAATGGAAAAACTTGAATGAAGCTAATTAATTTTAAACAAAAGAAAACCATAATCTTGCGAGGGCAGGGTGGAAGTAATTAATGGAGTCACGAGGCATGAGGTGTTCTTCAATGCCATGGCACCCAAGTAAACTCTTTGAATCGAAAGATTCTTGTACCTTTTTGCCTTGTGGAACTGGCATGAGTATACTTGCAAATTGGGATTACATCAAACAACACACCTTGTCATGTTTATTTTTGTTTTTTAAAGGTGTTTTTTTTAAAATTAATATTTGTTTTTACTTTAAATTACTTTTTTTTATATTTTTATATTATTTTTCCAAATAAAAAAGATATTAAAAAAAAACAATCACTAATTCGGAAGAATCTCTACACCTCGTCATAATTTGTATATATTCCGGTGTGCATCGATTTTTGACTTCGTTCTCTAATGGAACCAAGACCAAACCTGACAAGTAATCACCATTAATGAATCAGTCAAATTCATGCTTTGGTGCCTAACTCAATTAATATTGTGTGGTTAATTTTCGGTACTGTGATGCCTAAATATATCAAAATATTTTTTTTAAAAAAATAATCGTATTAAAAATATCATCTTTATATATATATATATATATACCTCTACCTCTCAAGTAATTAAAACATACTTTTAAAAATAAAAATCACCACACCTACCATACATATTAGAGGGTGGCTTTCATAACATTTGTGGGTTTTTCTTTCCCGTCGTTTTTTCAAATTCTTATGAATAAAAAACACACACTTGTTTGTTTTGATATATATATATAGTCAGAAAAGGCCAAGCAATCACTTTCACAAGACAAGTATTCTAATTTCGTTTCTAAATTTGGTTTCTTAAAACATAAAACAGCTGCCTTGATGAATATTGACTAGTTCCTAATTAAAACAAGAGGGTTTTGTTCGGGTTGACCCAGCAGGCCCGGGTCCGGGTTTTGTAGCAGCGAACAAAGAAAGCAGCGCATAAAACAAATAGCCAAAAAAAACAAGGACAAGTGCATTAAAGATAAGACAAGATAACTCTAAATATTAATTCAATGTTGTTCTGTATTTCTTTCGATCATCTTCTCTTACACGCCTTCTAAAAAACTTAACCAATCAACTGAACAATTTCGTCGTCGGTTGAGCGAAACCAAAAAAAAAAAAAAATATGTGGTTTAATCGATCTAGGGTTTCTCTATGCTGTTCCTACTAATTAAAAAGAATAAAAGAAAAGGTTAATCATATTTGCCATGCCATTTTACTTCCTGCCATGGTTTGCTTCTCAAACCATCTTCGAGCAAGCAGCTTCAACCTACCGTCTTGGACTTCACAAAACTTCTGTTCCCACCCTGATGGCTCCACTGCTTCAAACCCTAATCCTGGCGCCCTATCTTTCGACAAAGGATTCAAACCTTTTGTCCAGTCCACTACGTACGCTGACACTCTTCGCCGGAACTTGACCTTAAATTCAGACCATGCTTGGTACTTGTAATGGTTCACCACAGCAACCTCTAAACTAACTGGCTTCGTTCTGTACCCCTCCTTCAACTTAAAATGGTGTATTGCATTAAGCAATGAATGTTCAATTGCTTCTAATAAGACTATAGACTTGTGACGATTATCTTCTTTTCTCCTGCAAGTATACCCTTGTGTCACCCCTTCCAATGGATGTGTTATCTGATTCGACGGACCAAACTCATTGCACCGAATCGAAACCTGACCAATCGGCCTAGGATCCGACCACCACTGGGTTTTCGGCAATAAGGATCTTAACATCGGATCATCAGGCGAAGGTTGTAATGAAGTAACCCATGATGGTGCAAAAACAAACTCATCAACATCTAAATACATCATCCAAGTGCATGAATCCTTAGCATACAATGAAGCGTGAGAGAAGCCAGCTTCTTGTGTCTTAGGCCAAATCCAAAAGAACGTTTCAATGTTATAGCCCTCTTGATTAAGCTCCTTAATCACCTTCATCAAGTCATCATCACTGTCATTATCGTATAGCACAAACTTTTCTACTCCAATCCTCGAATGGTACATGACCCATTCTCTCAAGAACTTAGCCACGTCAAAAACCATGGTGCTGGCGCACAATAGCGCCTTCGGCCTTTCAATTTCTAACTTGCGCCATGGAATATAGTACGCGACAGAAGGCATCATGAAACTGCTTTCCCCCTGCAGGTGACGAATCTCAAGGGAGACTTTAATCCGTTTGTTTAGGCCGTTACCTTCCCCGCCATAACCGAACGACGTTAAATCTGGACGTTCGCACCTGAACACTTCTTGAATGGAGCTGGTAACGGCCGTTCTGACCGCGTTATTGCTAGTCTCATCAATAAAAACGCAAGTTAACTCTTTGGGGGACAGGTTAATCCCTTGCCGATGATTCAATCCTTTGACGAACAAAACGACATCGTTTTCGGTCGTAAACGACTCGTAAGCAAGGCGAGTCCATCTCATCATCGGCTCCGGCGGCGGAGACGAAACCAGGAACTCCTCTCCTGAGCGAATCAAAACAGGCGACAAGAACGGCAACCGCCGACGATTTCTCTTCGGAAGGCCGCACTTGAATGTTGTCTGATTCGTCGAAGGCAAAACACCGGAGAACCTCGCCGGAGAAGTTTCGTTGTTCGGATAAAGACACAGGAAATCATTGCCGGTTATTGAAGCAGTCGCCGGAGGAGTACTTTCCGGCAAGACAATCAAAAGAACCTCCCAATCAGGTAACAAAACAGAGACCGATTTTACCCCCGAGGAATCTTGAATCGACGCCACGTGTCGCGTCAGGTAATTAACGTCTTCTTTAATGGCAAGAGAGGAGGAGGAGGAGGAATATCCTGGTATCTTAGAGATGGCGGTTAGATTAACAGACGGAAAGCTGATTTCCGTTGAGGCATAGATTGGATTGCAGGAGGAAAAATAAAGGGAGAAGGAGGCAAAGAGGAAAACGGAGAGGAAGAGGAAAAGAAACGCCGGAGAGACTTTACGACGCATCGTTTCAGAGAATTCAAAAGGGCGAGGAGAGATTAAGAGTAAACGGAGAAGTGGTGTGGAGGGGGATTTCTTTATATTCATTGTATTTTCCCTCTCAATTTCATAAAAAAAAATAAAAAGTCAAGAAGATAAAGAAGAAGAAGAAGAGAAGAACAAGGGAGTTAATTTATTTAATTAGTTAAAATAAATAATAATAATAATAATAATAATGAAAAAACTGCGGATGGCGAGAGGGAGGGCAGAGAGAAATCACAGAGCATATATAGAAGAAAAGAAACTGGCGGAACTTTTCAGAGGCGGCGAGCTGATGGGCCGGGCCGGGTCGCATAAGATGGCGTCAGGGGCGGCTTCTTATTCTGTTTTTTGGCATGTTGTTATTTTACTAAATAAACGGGTTTTTATGTGTTTACAAGTTTTCACTGTTTTTAAATAAAAAAATATGAACAATATATAATATGCATACATAAACACTTTTTAGCGGTGTACGTAAGAGATTAGATTTATTTATTTTTTTATATTTAGTTAGTGTTAATTTTAGATTTAATTTTAATCATAAATCTAATAATTAATTAAAACGATATTTCTTTAGTTAACTATCATTGTTTTTCTAATTTGAATGAATCATAAAAAACATGAGATCATAACTGTTATAAATTATAGTTTTGATTTTTTTACGAAGAATAATTGTTATTTTGATGTTTTTTTTTTGTTTTTTCATTGCAAAAATCCATCTTCGTTGCCACTAATTAACCAAACATGTTTTCTAGTTAGTTTCTTATTAAAAGAGAAAGAAAAAGAAAAATGGAAAAGGAAAAGGAATTTTGTTTTTTTGGTGATTTAATTATTCGATAATGTTTGGTCATCGGTGGATTGCATGCATCATGTTAGATTGGATTGGACTGCGCGCCACCACACCATGATTCTATTCCTGGAGATATGGTTCTGTGTGCCAAGAAATATTTGATTTATTAATATATTAATACTGGTCGATTTCCATAAAATATTGACTTAGCTTATTCAAGATTAAAAATTAATAAAAAAAATTCAGGAACACCTGCACTACGTACGTGTGCTAGATATATATATATAATCCACGAGGCCTTGATTTAATTAGTAAATATGCTTTTTGATAGCAATAATAATACAGTGAATTACGTCTATTATGTGAAAAAGGTAAGAAATCTTTTAGTGATTTATTAATCTAAAATCTAAAATACTAATATAGTAACGTGGGATACAGCTCTTAATTAAATCTCTAATTCGGTTAATCTGTAAATATATGAGTTGATCTGTATCTTGATTTTTTATTTTTATTTTTTTAAAAAATACCATTTAAAAATATATCATTATTTGAATAAATAAAAAACGGTTTAATTATAAAGATCGATGAAACCTAATTAATGATGGATGGTTGTATTATTAAATTAATTAGGAAGACAGGATCAAACATGACTGCGGTGACTAATACTGTTGCTGTGACTTTTGCCAGATCAAAGAGAATATTATAATATGTTTCTCGTAAATGCATTGGCTTGCATGACCAGCAAGTCGGTCTTACACGTATTCTCTTCGTGGCTGGACGAGGTCGGGCTGACTGTCTATTGTATTCGCATGCACGTTATGTATATAATTTTCTCCAGTGGCGTTTTATTAATTATGGAAACGTTTGCCTTTTCAATTATTTTTAATTTGAAAACATTATTCATTTTTTATATAGTTTGATATATCAAAAATCTAAAAAAATTATTATTATATTTTTAATTCGAAAACACCGCACACATGCACCATGGTTATGTACCATGCATACACACTAAGCATACAATATAATTAACCTCTTGTGCACTTCGATATATTGTCTCTGCGCGCAGTATTACAATACATATTTGCTGGGTTTTTTTTTTGTTTTGTATATGTCACAATATAAATAAATAAATTAATTATTCGTATCATTTAATCTTTAATAATAATAATAATAATAATAATAACAACAGACAAATTAACTTGGATGTTAAAGAAATTGTATTGATGAAACATAAACAGAAATTAATTGGATTTCACGTTACAAATACAAAGGCTTGCATTTACATTAATATTGATGAAATGAATTTGCAAATATAAAG
>Ga0325403_1007290_pt1 | contig 10561 bp, 8 predicted proteins | sample PopdelMetagenome_19_FD_205665 | JGI IMG/M metagenome (GOLD analysis project Ga0325403, IMG submission 205665) | Populus deltoides microbial communities from Bellville, Georgia, United States - Xylem-PdKOR-R4 | ecosystem: Host-associated > Plants > Phyllosphere > Stem > Wood/Secondary xylem...
ATCAAATTAGAACGTGCAATTTCAAAATCAGAACGGAGCTTCATCAAGAATTGATCTCTCTTGCTTGTTTCATGCACTGCCTGAACAGCAGAGAGAGCTGCAGCAGGAACATTAGCATAGACAATATTCGAATAATTAGCCCAAAGACTCCAATTGAAAACAGCGAGTCGTGTTGTCTTGATTGTAAACCTTATTTAGATAATTCCACATAGTAGCAGCAGTTTTATAAGGCCTTAGATTGAGAACAAGGTGAGGCTCTATTGAGCTAAGGATCCAGGACATAACCCGAGCATCCATGATTTCCCATTTAGACAAAGCATCGGCATTGGTAGGTGCGGGATTACTACCATTAATATGACCCCACAATTCTTTCCCTTTGACAAATAATTGAAATTGAAACTCCCAAGCAGAATAATTTTTGCCATTAAAACGGATATGGAACGAGTCTAACCTTTCAGATGACATGATGAACCCGAAAGAAAAATAGCCCACTAGAAGATTGCACACCAGAAACTCAACAGAAAGTGCCAAGTAATTCCAAGCCAGGAACCAAAATAGAGATTGCCGAAAGATGAATAAACCAGGAATAAAAATAAAAAAACTACCGAGAATTAAAGCCAAGCCAAGAACATCAGAAACTGTAAAGAGTGAAAACCAAACCAGGAATAGCACAAAGACTGCCGAGAGTCACAAAGACACCTTCAAGAGAAGGAAAAAAAAGGTCAAAACAGACAAGAATTCAGAACCTGCTCTGATACCATGTCAGTATAATGAGAAAACAAGAATTCCAAATGAGCTTTTGTTTATGGAAAAACTGCCTCTGTCAGTTCCCTGCTTTGCTTCTTATACGTGGGTGTTTTCCTATACATGGAGTCTAATTGATTCTTGATATTCAGCATCTATACATGAGAAGATAATCTCTACAACTGATATTAATAGAGTCCTAAATTGTATAAGTGTCTAAATTACATACGGTAACACTTTTATCACATGTAACAATCAACTGCTTAAATTTATCTGCTGTCAAAACTTTGCCAAGGGTTATGTTTCACAGTGTGCAGACTATGATCTAATTTTTTGAATTTATTTTGTTTCTTTTACAATCTTCTTTAATGATGAAGAATAAGTTATGTTATCAGTCAAATATATAGTTTTGATCTTACTATGATGCGGGGCAAAGAGAAAAATGAAGAGAAGTAGGAGAGGAGAGAAAAGGCCAAGAAAAAGAAGAAAAGGAGCTGAAGAACAGGAGAGAAAAGCAAAGAACGACAAGGGTTGTTCCCCGTCTTCTCCCATCAAATTACTTAGAAAACTTCCCTCGTGTTTTCTTTTTCTTCTTGTACATGGGACATGGTGAATTGGTGATCTGTAAGTTCAAAAAACGTACAAAGCAACTCTACTTCTGCGTTGGATTACTCTTGAGGAATCGAAGGAACATTGAACTTTGGAAGATATGTTCAATAATTAAGATAGCACAAATCAAATTCATTGCTGCGTGTCTACGGATTATAAGTAAAAAAAGTTTTACCCTTTTTGTTCTTAGGGAATTCAATATTGATTCATGAAGCTTTCACTTTGAAAATCATCTTAAAAACTGCAATTGTCTTAACGGTTGTCCTGGAAGATAAAAACATCAGTAAAAACTCCTATATGACACCATTACATTCCAACAAGAACTCTGCCTGTTTGGGAAAAAAAAAAAGACCTTGTGAAAGCTTGAATCATTGGCCTTTGTTACAACAGCTACCAGGATCTTGCACCCTGGGAATCGCTAACAATGCAGTGCATAAAAGAGAAAAAATGACATTTTTATGTGCTTCCCATTTCTTTCGCTTTATGCGAAGAACTTCTCCATGAGAAAACTATGAGCCAACATCAAAGAGCGGCCAAATCTTGTCATCTTGCAGAAATTCCTACTGCGAATGTAAACATCTTAAAATTCCTTTTGCGGGAGAAAGAATGGAGGTTGAAAATGATATCATCAGTGCCAGGGATAATTTTCTGAATTCAAAGATACATATATAAAGGATCCAGTAACCTCCAGGTTATCTCCTGATTATCATGAGGAAGGAATTATCAGAAGAACAATGATTCTGCTTTATTGATAAGAGGAGCTTCCGCTTTGTACTTTTGTCAGAGAGTAGTATTCTCCTCCATGACCCAATTCCATTAGTTCATTGTGTGAGCCTTGCTCCACAACTTTTCCATTCCTGATAATTGCAATGCAGTTGGATTTTTGTATTGTTGATAGCCGATGAGCAATGACTACACATGCTCTGCCAACCATCATCTTCTCAAGTGCCTCTTGAACTAAGCTCTCTGACACACTGTCAAGTGCACTGGTTGCCTCATCCAACAACAGGATTGATAGTTGGGGATTCCGGCTCCCCAAGCACGGACCGGTGGTTTACTGATTATTGCTCATATGAAGGGTAAGCACACTGAGACACAATATTTAACGTGGTTCGGCAAAACCGCCTACATCCACGGGAGAGAGTCCATTTTATTAGAGATTAGAGAAAGGATACAAAACAAATACATGGAAAAGAAGGATCACTTCACTCAAACTCTACTCCCAGCTCTCATTGCTGCACTTGCAGCTGTTGCCATTGCAGCCCTTCACTTTCTCTCTACACTCTTCACATTCTCACCCCTCTGTTCTGCTCTCTCTCTCAATGCCTTTTTATAGGCAACAATTGTGTCTTCTCAACAATGGCTGCACATGGGTTGATACATTTGTCAATGGTGGGTGCATCTACCATTGACAAATGGTAACCCTACTCTTTAGGGTAGGTTGCCCAATAATGGCAAATCTCAACAATCACCTCCTTTGACATTTATATGGGCAATTGTCCTCTTGCTTCTTCAGCACAAACTTGTATCTTGCAGCTCTTCCAAGCTTACCATTCCAAAAGCGTCTGTGGCAAAGTTTACAGGTACTCACCAAACCTTTCAATCATCAGAGTTACCAAAGCACACATTTTCTCACACAAAAGGATCACTACAACCAGATGGTCTGCCACTTCACATCTGAAGAGTGTTAACGCTTGTCTCTCGAACACAACATTCCCCTTTGAGCGTATCAACCATGCTCGGTCCGGAATGATTCATCAAGCCTTACATCAAGGCTTACAACACCACCTCAAATGAATATTCCCAAGTGCGACAGTCATTGAGTATTTCAATGTGATCACAAGCTCACCACTCTTCCAAGAGTCTACTCATCCAGGAGTTGCGCCTGCCCTCTGTTCCACCCTAGGAACCACGCCTTACTTCTCCGTGAGTCTCTCGCTCTTAGTCGTAAGAGTCCAGGTAGCTCTCCACCTTTAACCATGGGGGCAGCCCATTAAAGGTTGATCCATATCTGTCTTCATACTCTGAGTATTGCAATGTCATTACCGAGCTCACCACCTTGAGATGAGTCAACTCATTCCCGAAACCTGCGCATGCCCTCTGCTCCTTCATATCAGCCGCGTCTTAATGCTCCACAAGTCATCCACTTATTGTCCAAGGCAAATGTCTTCTAGCTCATTGATCTTTAGCATGGGGGCAATATCCATGAAAGTCAATCCTGCATTTGTCTTCATACTTATCATAGCCACCTCATTGGCTATACACCTGTCCACTCATATCTAGCCATCACATTGGCTCTGGGGCGTTCTGAACTTGGGCTCCTATCACGGCCCTCACACCTTCTTTCTAAGGTGTCTTTGCTCGTTGTCATAGGGCGGTCTGATCCAGGGCTCCTATCACGGCCCTCACACCTTCTCTAAGGTGTCTTCGCCTTTCATAGGCGGTCATATCCTCCTTCATCTGAGATGCTTCAAAGTGGCTCCAAAAATTCTCTACCACCATGTGCACTATGAGAGAGATTACTGTCATTGACTACATAGAAAGAGAAAGTTGCGGTATACTCCTCGCAATCCTCCACCTCGATTTTTATGTTTGGAGCTTCTACGCCTTTCTGCTTGACAGCTCCACCTACACCAACTCTCTTTGGTGTCTTCGCCTTTCATTATAGGCGGTCGCCTTTTATCACAGGCGTTTGCACCCCCTCAATTAGGTGCCTCTGCAACAACTCTCTTTCCATCCTTGTATGTATTGGAAAGGTTTTCGCTTGTTGTCTTCATCAAGAGCACAAGAGACTTCTTGTTGTACAAACTTTAACTGTCTCTGCTCTGAGCTTTATCTGGGAACACTTCTTCTCCTTGCACCTGCTGTCTCATTACAGTACCTCATTGGATCCTACGGGTACTTCTGCACAATCTCCGTGTGCCCTTGTGCAATTTCTGTTCTCCAGAGTTCTCCTTATTCCTTGCTTATGTTTGACAGCAGCTCATCCTGTCATAACACCTATCCAAGTCAAAATAGGGTGTCAATCTTTATCCCCTTGCTGTATTTCTCTTCCATTATCAGGGTCTTCATCAATTCTCCCCTCGAGAAATCACAGTCACCGAATCTAACTTCTTTGGAGAAATCACCACTTCATCAGATTCGTGATCATACAGAATCCAACTGTTCTCTTGTGCCGTCATCCTGCTAGTCTTCAACCGTTTCATTACAAACTGCTATATATATGAAAATAGTACCGTATGGATAATTCTTCCACTAAGCAAGTTCCCAGGAAAGATTAAAGGGGTCACACCGGTCCCGTTTAAAACCCAATCTCCTAGCCAGAACTTCTTAGGCCATATCTATCCATTGTACTGACTTTCCGTATATACAACCATTTGCTAGCTTTGTTGCGGCTTTCCTTTACAAGTGATCTGAAATATACTTGTTTAATACATGATTTCTATACATCTGGCGAGACTACCAGTTCTTAGATTCATCAAGATTGGTCTTCATCAATTTTCACTCTACACCTCTAATTGTCCACATGATCGGGTGTCCAGAGTGTCCCAATTTTGCCTTCCCTCAAGGCAACTGAAAAAAAATTCTCACTAATCAATTCAGCACATATAATTGGGTAAACATATGCACCTTCTTCATCTTCATCTTCATCGACCAGCACGATGACCTTTAGATGCCTCCTAATCGGGCAATCTCTTTTGTTAATTCACCACCACCACTTTTGGTCTCACATCTTAACGATTGGACCATACCATTGCATCTGGAATGATCAAATTAGCTAGAAACAAGTCTGAAATCATCCAAATCGCATTTCAGACGGCTAAGATTTGATCAAAACAATTATGTCCTGATGAGCGGCCCCGATTCAATCTCAGATCCGGTTGCACGTAGGATCAGCTACACTGGATCCTGTCCCTCGGCTCGCGGCTCGGCTCGGCTCAACAACGGCTCAGCTCGGCTCGCGACTGGTGACGTGGCAGGTGGTCCCCCTTTTGATGATGTGTCAGCTGACTGGTCGTTGACATGGCACGCTGACTGTGCATGATGATGTCATAATTACATCAGGATGACGTCATCCTGGGCATGTCTACTATGCATGCTGATGTCACTATTACGTCATGCTGACGTCATCATTATCCGGGTCAGTCACATGGGTCGAGTCAACTGGTATTCGGGTCGGGTCAGCCCATCCGGGCGAAGAAGACGCGTGGGGCGCGTCTGCGCGAGTGGGCCGCCACCTCGTCGGCGCGTGCGGCCACGTATGACGTTCGATTTCGACGCCGTTTTCACCAGTGGCTTCGTCTCTTCCTCCTCTACACAGTGGTATGGTCAAAATACAATTTTGACAACTTTTATTTTTGAGCAAAAAAACACCCCTTTAAACCATATGCTCTGATACCAATAGTTGGGGATTCCGGCTCCCCAAGCGCGGACCAGTGGTGTACTGATTATTGCTCATATGAAGGGTAAGCACACTGAGACACAATATTTAACGTGGTTCGGCAAAACCGCCTACATCCACGGGAGAGAGTCCATTTTATTAGAGATTAGAGAAAGGATACAAAACAAATACATGGAGGAGGAGGAGGATCACTTCACTCAAACTCTACTCCCAGCTCTTATTGTTGCACTTGCAGCCCTGCACTTTCTCTCTACACTCTTCATATTCTCACCCCTCTGTTTTGGTCTCTCTCTAAATGCCCTTTTATAAGCAACAATTGTGTCTTCTCAACAATGGCTGCACATAAGTTGATACATTTATCAATGGCGGGTGCATCTACCATTGACAAATGGTAACCCTACTCCTTAGGGTAGGTTGCCCAATAATGGCAAATCCCAACAGATTGATGGATCCTTCAGTATCGCACGAGCAAGTGCTATCCTTTGTTTTTGACCTCCTAATAGCTGAACTCCTCTTTCTCCACAGTAGGTATCATACCCATCTTTCATTCCCCCTGCAAAAAGGAAGAAATCAAATTAAACACAAGAGATCTGTAGCTTTCGTTTGCAGCTTCTCAAAATAAAGCCAGGTAAAATTTTTTTGTATTGGTCCTGTAAACCATGACATTCATTATGAATATATCTGAGTACATTTGATTAAATATTTCTTATACCTGATGAATTCATGTGCATTGGCAACAACTGCAGCCTTTCGTATCTCAGATTCTCTTGCATCCTCTTTGCCATAGGCAATATTTTCGCGGATAGTGCCAGCAAACAGTGTTGGTTCTTGACTGACTAGTTTAATATGAGATATCAACATTCTCAAATTATAGCTCTTTATGTCCTGTCTGTCGATAAAAACTGCTTGTTTCATGGGATCGCAAAACCTATCGATAAGGCCAAAGATGGTAGATTTTCCAGAACCACTTGGCCCCACCAGTGCCACTGTCTTCCCTGCATCAATTTTGAGGTTCAAGCCTTTGAAGATCATTTGATCTGTTCTTGTTGGATATGCAAAGAAGACATTGTTGAGCTCAACTGAGCCATTTAACCTTTTCTTGATGTCCAATGTACCCCACAAGTTACTTGGGTCAATCTTGCTTTTCCTATCTAGGATTGCAAACACTGATCCAATGTCATTCCCTCCTTTCGATAAATCATTGGTCATACTTCCAGCTTCTGCAATGACATAAGCAGTATCAAAAACGCTTGGAAAAGTTACTCTGGGGATATTAACTCTTCCGTCAAAAGCACCATGCCAGAAAGCTAGTGCGGTAGAAGCTGTGGTAAAAAATTGTGAGCTAAACATGCCAAAATCTTTGAATTAATGAAATGACTGTGGACTTTCCAGAGCCACTGCCTCCCACAAGACCAACTGTCTTACCAGCTGGAATCCTGAGATTCAACCCTTGCAAGATTGGAGTGTCAGGTCATGATGGATAGCTAAAATGTACGTCTTGAAAATCAATTTCTCCTCTTACATATGATAAAGCCTTCCCCTTCTTATCTTCCGAGTCTATGCTAGGAGTTCGATCAATCGTTTGAAAAATACGAGTAGAAGCACCCATTGCCTCTGTGATGGAAGTTAGATGTGGGAGGGCACCTAAAACACTAGTGCAATTGCAGAATAAAAACTATGATCCCTTGAACTCAAACTAGATCAGGTAGTATGCTGCAAAGCAATGTTCCAAAATTGGGATAGAAACTGGTAGTTTTTTTTGGAAATTTATAGCTCTAATTCTTGCAAAAATACCAGAGGATTTCGTGATAGCATAACAAAACTGATGCTTTTATTATTGACCAAACAAATGTGTAAAAACACCGAGGGAATAAGAGAGAAGTGTTGAAGATACTACAAACTAGAAAGTTGTTACAAACTGAATCTTGTATCTATATAAGACAGCTAAGTACATTAATTTGAATATATGAATAAGTCAAGAATTGATTCTCTCTAATATGCCCTCTCAAGATAGATCGAGATCGAGAGAGAGAGAGAGAGAGAGAGAGAAGTCCAATCTTGTACTTGAGTTGAGGAAAACGTTGGTGTGGAAGAAGCTTTGTAAGTGCATTACCAAGTAGATCTTTAGAAGAAAAATGAGCCACACGAAGAGCATCATTTTGAACTTGATTCCGAATAAAGTGAAAATCTATGGCAACATGCTTTATTCGGGAATGAAAACACGATTCATTCTCTGAAAGGTGGCCTTGAAGAAAGGCATTGTTTGCATCAAGTTGCCTTAGCCATGGCTTATAGCTATACTGATAACAATTCGAACAGTTATTAGTTTTACAACTGGACTGCATGTGTCTTGGTATTCTATTTCAGGGTGTTGGTGGAAGCTTTTTGCAACGAAATGGGACTTAAATTTGTCAATAGAACCATCAGATTTTCGTTTAGTTTTAAAAATTCAATTACATCCAACTAAGAATGAGCAAAAAAATCAAAAAACCGATTAAATCGAAAAAACCAAAAAAAATAACCGAAAAAACTGAATCGTGAAAAAAAACCAATTAGAATTTTTAAAAAACCAATCGGTTCAGTTTGGTTTCGGTTTTATAAGCCTGAAACCAAAAAAATCGAATCGAACCCAAACCAGAAAAAAACCGAGCGAAACCGGAAAAAACCGAGCCAAATTGAAAAAACCGATTTTTGTTCTAAAATAACCGAACCAAACCGAAACCGGTCGGTTTGAACCGATTTCAGTTTTTTTTGAAAAAAACCGATTTGGTTACTTTTTTTTTATAAAAACCAAACCGAACTGAAAATGATCACCCCTACATCCAACTAAATTGTGACTTGTATGCAGGGGAACTAGCTCGCGTGTGCCATTCTTTACTAAGGCATTATACTCTTCAAACATGGCTCGACACTATTTATGATCTTTGAGAGCTTGGGTCAGGGTCGTTGGTTCAAGATTGCTATCTTTGGTTAATTGGGTGTGTAGATTCATTTTGGTGATAGGTTTGCGTATCTTAAGTAGGCTGCATACGCTAACTAAAAATGACAACTTTATCTACTCTCCTGACATGTGCATTACTTGTGTAAAGAAGAAAAAAATAAATACAACAATTGGCTATTTAAGCATCAACCCAGATACCCAAACTTTTTGTATATGTTTGGGTTAACCTAAACAGCTAGGCCTCACCCTCTCATTCTATTCTCTTCACTTATATTTTCTCTCTCACACATCTTTTCTCTGTTTTTTCTCTAATATATCTTTTTCCTCTCTTTTTTTTTCACCATAAAGAATGTTCATTATGCACACCTGAACATGTTTTTTAATTCTTGATTAATAAAAATACGGTGCCATGCACTACCCAAACACATAATATATTTTATGATTCGCTGAGATATTCTTTTTTAAGCACAAACTTTTATGCAAGTTAATACCATATTTTATAATCAATAGTCAATAGTACAAACACGTATTATATTCTATGCAGTCAGGTATCTTCTTTCTCGACCAATGAATATTTTTAACTAACATTCACTAATTATTTTACTAATAACACTGCAGACACTAAATTCAATGAAAAGCACCAATGTTTTCACTAATTAATTTTCATGCAACTCTTAAGATGAACTAAAGTGACCAAAATCTATAAATACTTAGCGTCACCAGATGAACACAATAATTTACAACTTTTTAGCCTAAACATTTCAAACACAATACATTTTCTCTCTATTATTTCATACATTATTGTATCCTTTTACACCTACTAACTAAAGAATCAAAGAATCCCTCGGTTTTTTACTAGGGTTTTTTTTTTCAAGAATACTTAATCCTAGACATAAGATAAAAGCCTATATTAAAAAACTCATATGTCTTAGCTTAGGATCGCAACTCATGGAAAGCTAAGTAGCTTTTAGAGTTCTAGACAAGGGGATTATTATATAATAAAAAATATAATTATTACCTTATATATCACATTTAAGGTAAGTTGTGTTGTTCTTGTTTTTTAATGATAAAAATACATATTATTCTCTTGTAAAAGTTTTCCTTAAATAGTAAAGATGTATTTATGATAAAAGACTATTAATCCTAATACAATGATTTCTGATATGTATCCAATAAGTAAACTCGATCCTTACTTTAAAAATATAAAAGTTAGATCTAAAATGATGACAAATAATAAGTATAAGCAAACTTTCTTAATTATGTTAAAAATATATCTGAAGACCACCACTCAAACTTAATGAATTTTTACGGGTTACGTTGACCCAACCTAAATGATAAAGTAAAGCAATTGTGCATGACTACATGAGTGTTTGAATAAAATTTATTTATTTTTATATCAACATATTAAAATAAAAAAATACCCAAAATAATTTTATTATTTTAAAAAAGCCTTCTGACATCTTCAAAAAATTGAGCTGCATGCCCATCTATTATTTTAAAACGTGCGAATCTACTTGAACATTAAAAAATTTATTTATTTTTATATCTACACATTAAAAAAATAAAAAATACCAAAAATAATTTTAATTTTTAAAAAATGACATCTTCAAAAAAAAAAAAAAAAAAGAGCTGCCCATCTATTATTTTAAAACGTGCGGTAATTTACTTGGACATTTTAGACTGTTATTTGGTGTAGGTGGAAGGTCTACTTTTAACATATGGGGTTAAAAAAGATGATTTGATTTTAGCAATTTGATTTCCATGGAATTGAAACTAGCATTTGCAGGTGCTAGTTTCCACGCTACCAGGTCAGTACACACACAACTTTCAATAATGCTTCCAGAACAACAATGCCTCCTCTGCCT
>Ga0325403_1007292_pt1 | contig 10561 bp, 8 predicted proteins | sample PopdelMetagenome_19_FD_205665 | JGI IMG/M metagenome (GOLD analysis project Ga0325403, IMG submission 205665) | Populus deltoides microbial communities from Bellville, Georgia, United States - Xylem-PdKOR-R4 | ecosystem: Host-associated > Plants > Phyllosphere > Stem > Wood/Secondary xylem...
AAAAAAATTGAAAAACCACTTCCTACATGGGATTAGTTATCTTAACACGTGTATTTATCTCAACTTCAAATTTAATATTTGACTTAGATCAATAAATTTATTATTATTTAATAATATAGATAATTCTTAATTTATTCTATTTAAATATGTATAAAAATTCTTTTTTATATTTCAAAAGATCTTAACAAGCATGTGCAAACTAGTAAAAATGGAAAGCAAGCGAGAATCTTGAATATTCAAGGAACAGCCGGTTTTTTTGAATTTCATTCCTGGTAATTGAATGTAATTTAAGATTACACGACATCAAGGGACCGATTGGATATAACGTTTTAGTTTTCGTGGTTCAAATCTCACTACCTTGCTCGGGACAAGATTATTGACGAGATAATTTTTCTTTTTTTTAATACGGAAAATATTTATTATTTTAAGTTATAATATTAGAACCGTGGTTTTGGTTTTTTTTAAGTATTTTTTATTTATAAATATATAAGGGTTATATTTTTTTATTTTTAAAAATTATTTTTAATATCAGCGTATTAAAATAATTAAAAAATACTAAAAATTTATTAATTTAAAATAAATAAATAAATAAAATTAAATTTAAACTTTTTAAATAAATAAAATTGATTTTTTTTAACAAAGACAACTAACACAAAAGAAATTACTGGAAAGAGGCCAGCCTGTCCTCTCTTATCCTCACCTCCAGGCTCCATCCTTCTCTGATTTTTTTCTTCTTCTTTTCTAAATAGAAAGATCAAAAGATCAAGCCTTAAATTAGTCCTCAAACTATAGATTATTTGACTAAGTCCCCTTACCACTTATTTTATAAGTTCGGTCCTCTATCTATATAAATTTCCTCAATAGGGCCCTTTTGTTAGAATAATTGAAAACAATTATTAGATTTTGCACTTGTTTTCAAACTGTCCAATACAAATCACCACCACCACCCCACCCTGTACGAGTTCGAGCCTAAGGCTTTTGGAGAAATAGTATAGTATAAAACACTTGAATAGTAGGTGTAATATTTAATCCTTGATCATTGTAATAGAAGAAGAAAGGTAGATCGATGAAGGACTAAATTGATAAAATCAGCAGTAAAGATTCCATACAAACACTATGCATAATTAAGGGACTAATTGGAGGCTTGCCCAAAATTCCTCGTGAATTCAAACGCCTTAATCCCACGCCCCGTCTATTGGAAGTGTAAATCACGTGCCCCTCTCTCGATAAATTCCCACACAATTTATATTAATTAGGATCGTCTTCTCTAAAGACAGATTAGGGTTTCTTCAAGCTCTAATCGAGGGAGATAATTGAAACACAAAATATGTGTGTAATAGCAATATGGGTGGGTTTAGGTCCTGTATGATGAGGAAATCGATTCGAAATCGCAAGGAATTGGAATCAGAAGAGGAATCGGAGATGTTATTTGTGTTCGAATTCCGATTCCGTTGCCCATTTGACTCTTATTCGATTGCCTGTGAAGCTTTCTCTGAAAAACTGTTTCTTCTCCTCAATTCTACTTCTTCCTCTTCGAACCCAATTAAGCTGCTTTGATAGTTTTTTCTGTGCGTGTCGTTTTCGGTGGCTTTTTTGTCGTTTTTGTGGATATGGATTCCGGTTCTTTTAGTGAAGATGGCTGTGGAGAGTTCGCAGAGAAAGATCCGACAGGTCGGTACGTTCGGGTATGGATTCTTGTGATTTTTTTTTAGCTTTTCAACTTCAAAAAATAGGGCTTTTTGCAATTTTAATTTATGGTTTTGTTAATTCGATTCCCAAATTAGCTGAATTACTTGTCTTGGCATCGCATTGCATTGCAGCTAAATTGACATGCAAGCAATGATTTTGGCTCGTTAGTTACTGATTTTTATGTTAAACTGGTAAATTTAGCTGTACCCTGTGAAGTATCAGCGTCTGACGGATTTGAGAATTGTTGAAAAACTGAGTTATTTGCATGCGGTATTATATATTTATTTGTTTTCGTTTTTACTGCTCCAGTACGATGAAATTCTGGGGAAAGGAGCATTCAAGACTGTGTATGGCTCTTCAATCTATTTCTTCTTAGTTTTTTTTTTCCTCGGTGGTTTTGAAGTTTATATAGAAGAACCCATGTGTTAATTTTTTTTTCGTTGGAATTTTTGTTATGATGGGCAGATACAAGGCATTTGATGAAGTTGATGGAATTGAAGTGGCATGGAATCAAGTGGATATTGAAGATGTCTTGCAGTCATCACAGCAGCTGGAGAGATTGTATTCAGAGGTTCATCTGCTGAAGTCTTTGAAACATGAAAACATCATCAAGTTTTATGACTCCTGGGTGGACGATAAGAATAAGACTATTAACATGATCACAGAGTTACTCACTTCTGGGAACTTGAGGCAGTGAGTTTCATTTGCTATTTCTCATGTTTATGTTCTTTGTTTCATATGTTTTCCAAGTTTGTTTGTGTAATTTGTTGTTATTATGGGATTTAGGTATCGAAAGAAGCACAAGACTGTTGACATGAAAGCCATCAAAAACTGGGCAAGGCAGATCCTTCGAGGTCTACAATATTTACATACTCGCAGTCCTCGTATCATTCATCGCGATTTGAAATGCGACAATATACTTGTTAATGGAAACAATGGAGAAGTTAAGATCGGAGATCTTGGATTGGCAATTGTCATGCAGCAGCCCATTGCACGAAGTGTCATAGGTAATAGCTTCAATTTCTGAACCACTACAACTTGGGTCGAACCACTATGCATTGGGACTCTGTGATTCATTTTCTATTCTGCAGGTACACCTGAATTTATGGCTCCGGAGCTTTATGAAGAGGAATACAATGAACTTGTTGACATTTATTCTTTTGGCATGTGCATGTTAGAGATGGTTACTTGTGAATACCCGTACAGTGAATGCAAAAATCCTGCACAGATATACAAGAAGGTCACCTCGGTGAGTTTTAAGACCATTTGCCATGTGATTTACTTTGAATTTACTTGAAAGTGCTCATATTGTCATCGCTCCTAACTTCTATTGCAGGGCATTAAGCCTGCTTCCCTTGGTAAGGTGAATGACCTCCAGGTTAAGGAATTCATAGAGAAGTGTTTAGTTCCAGCATCTGTGAGATTGTCTGCCATAGATCTCTTGAAAGACCCATTCCTAGCAACTGAAAATTCAAAGGAAGTTGTTTCTAGTTTGTCACAGTTACCGAATGTTATTTGCAAACAAGTCCACTTGCCACAATCAGAATCCCATCACATGGACATTGATTGCAAGATGCTTTCATTGGGATCTTGTCCGAAAAGCATCAATGAATCTCCACAGTTTTTAACTCTAGAACTTCATAGGTTCACTGAGAATAATGAATTCAGATTGAGAGCGGAGAAAAGCAATGATAATACAGTTTCATTGACTTTGCGCATTGCTGATCCATGTGGTGAGCAATTATTCTGTACAAATTAACGTCTATTTTTTATTTTAAACGGTGGTCTAAATAATGTTGTTTCTGTAACAGGTCGAGCAAGGAATATCCATTTTACATTTTATCTCAATTCAGATACTGCAGTTTCAATAGCTGAGGAGATGGTTGAACAACTTGATTTGTCTTCTGAAGATGTGGCTGTCATTGCTGAGTTGATTGATAGCTTGATAGTGAAGCTCGTTCCTTGCTGGAATACTTCATCAAGTGTACGAAATGGCTCTTCTGAGCTGGAAAACCATGCAACTTCTGAGACAGTGAAAACACCTGACTTCTCACCATTGACTAACATTACAGATCACGAGGCTCTACAATCAGTCAATTTAGACGTATCTGCTGAATATAATATGGCAATTGCCTCTGATGCCAGTACTAACAAGTCTCTGGGATCTTCTAGTTGCAGTCTTCAATCGGATGTGTATGATTTGGATTTGGAGTGTTGGATGCATGAAGATGGTATACCAGAACATAACAAACCTGCAAGAAATTCCGAGGTCTTCCATATTGATTCATGCTCTGGTATGTCAAGAAATGCAAGCTTGTCTATCATTTGTTCTCTGTCCCTTGCTGACAAAGATGGTTCTGAACTAAAGCTGGAGCTTGATTCAATTGATTCACACTATAATCAGTGTTTCCAAGAACTCATGAAGACGAGGGAGGAAGCCATAGAAAATGCCAAGAGAAGGTGGATTTCAAAGATGTATGTTATGTGATGATTACATACACACCTTTATTTTTTCTTTTATTTTTATTTTTGCTTTAGTGGCTGCTTTTCATATTGTAACGGGGTTTGATTCATTTTTTGGTAGATCCTATTTTTTCATTTTGGCTGATTGTTGATCTCATTCAATTTAACTTCGATCATTTGTTTGTTTTCTTGTATATAGAGAATTGGGGCTCATGTTTTAATTCATTGATTAATGGCATGAGCTCTTTCACCTATTTGCCTTATTATTTGTCAATAGTGTTTAATTTTTAATGACCATGAAGTTCATAGGGTAACTGATCTGGATTCTCATGTCCATTAATTAGGCAATAGTTGCCATAACTGTGGAGATTATTTGTCAATGATGTTTAATATTTACTGCCTTTTATTTATTTATTTAATTATGTTATTCTCTTGTTTATCTTTACTTGTATTGTCGCATTTTAAATTAATGTTTAATATATTATTAATGAATGATTCCATGGCGGAATATGTAGCCTGGCTGACCCTAGACAGGAATCTAAACCAATATGGGCAAGCAAAATTTAAGTTGAGAAGCAATACCGAAATATGATGGCTTCCAGTTGTATGATTGCAGTGTTTAAGCCAATTCGCTTCGTAAAGGCGTAACAATTGCTTTTCCGAAAGTCTAAAAGCAGGAAAAATGCCTCTGTTTAAGAGGGCAATCAGACTTACTAAAAACGAAGTGCTATCTTCTCGCATTAGATAACCTGTTGAGCATGGATGATACAGTGGAATATTCTGTCAGAAGAAGAAGGACAATTATACCAGAACTATTTTTGTTTCTTCCTCAATTATTCACAACTTTGAAAGTCCTTGAAATGCCTTGCAAGTGGAAGTTGCAGCTGCCCAGAACGCATGCATGTGACCACGCATTTTTGCACTCCCCTGCTTCATAACTCAAAAGTTTTCTTGGGCATTCAATCTTGTACTAAAATGAAGTTTTTCTAGCAGACAGGCATTTTGCCAGTTGTGTAAGCATCCAGAAGCATGGCCAACTGTCTAGAAATGTGACAATCGTCCTCATTAAATAGTAAATCTGGTTACCCGTTAATTTAAAGTCTGTCCCGCTCATAGAGCGACAGCACACATGCTACTGGTAGAGACAACTCCTACATGATCACCGGATAACATGTTATTTTCAAGTTAGCATGAGGGCTCACCATGTTTGATTATGCCTTTTGTGAGGCCGGAACAAGAGGCCGATAAGACAATTGAGAAGATCATTACAAACTTGACTAATAATCCCCATTTTTTATTAAAAGGAAAACATTCAGCTAGGGACAGAATAAATTTGTTTCGGCATCAGAACATCGGCATTCTTAGTCATGTTTGATGCGCCTTAGAAACTCCCAAGGTGCTAAAACTTCAACTACATTCACATAACAAACATTAATCATGATAGAGAGAACTATTACCAATTTATTACCAAGACAACGATCTCAAGTAGAATATCCATACATGGAGCACAAGAATGAGTGTTGAGGAACATCACGTCAATATTTGCAATTCATCAGGTTTTCCTGCACAAGATGTACATGCAATAGCACCCACAATTTCATCCACTTACAACAACATTGGGAAAGACGAGAGGGGGGGGGGGGGGGGAGCTGCACAATTGCTACCAGTTTTCTTTGACTATTTTTGACTTCTCAAGTATGAACTTCCCTTCCTTGTATTTTTGTGTTTCCTCATAAGCTCGTTCATATTTCCAACCAAGCACTTCACGGCAGTCGGAGCAAGAGACATCAGCAACTGTGTGGAGGCCAGTCATTAGATGCCTATCCTCCTTCGGCCCCACCATAACATTCATCGCATGAGAGAACAGAAAGGCTCGACCATGTCTTCCCTGCAATAGAGTGTAAGAATCTATCAGATGCAGGAACAAAAAAAGAGTTGATGAAGGTCAAATTATACAATAATGGCAGAACAATATCAACCGGATGCTTTAAGTGTGTTTGGGATTGTGATCAAAATGTTTTTCACTTAAAAATGCATCTTCCATGAATTCATGAATTTTTTTAACTCTTCTTTACCGATTCTTACATTCTTGCTCTTACAAGAGAGCTCTCTAATGAATTATAGATCAAACTCATAACTAAAGCAGAATTAGCATTAATCTTTCCCTGACCTGAAAAGCCTTAGAAATGACATCATCATGAAGGGCAACATGATTTCTGCAATTACAGCAACTGTACAACCTTGGCCCAACCACCTCTGCCATTGACAAATACAAAACAACACCCACGAGCTAACCAGTTCCACAAAAATCAAGATCCTTTATGGGAATCCATAAAAACCCACAAACAGTATTAATCCACTATAACAAAACCAAATCAAGAACACGTAGAAAGATCAAAGTGAAGAGAAGAAGCTCACTTTCTACACCAACAAGCTATATGTGATACAACAACGCATCATTTGCTATCTTTTCTTTGACAAGAAATCTGCGGCGAACGCAAAACTGAGAAGAAAAAAAAGTTGCAAAGATCAAATCTTTAGTTGAAGACGGAACTAATTAACAGCTAAAGATGGCACCGAGCATCAAGAAAGCGAAAAACAAGAACAACCCAATTGCAAATGACAGATGATCAAGGCCAGGAAAGAGGTAAAACCCAGTAATTCAAACTAATTTCCTTGAATAGCCCATGAAATATAACTAGACTAGCTAGCTCATCATGCTAAAGACTCCCTTCATCTCCAAAGAAAACAAGAGAACTTCAATAATCCATATTGATCATCATTTAATATTAAAGATTCACTTAAATAATGATGACATGTATTTGGTAATGTAAAAAAAAAAAAAAACAAACCTGCCCGGTGTGATATAGAAGTGTAAGCCTGATATGACAGGGGAGGGGAGAGTGGGAGTTTTAGGGTTCTGTTAAGTGTGTCAGAGTCTGGTGAGTTTCTGATTAGGAAGATGACAACTTGCATTTTTAGATGTTAAAGTGGTTCTAGCTCAAAATTACAAAGCTACCCATGTATGAATGCTCTTCCAAGAATAATGAATTGACACTGTTGCAAATTGAGAGGCCGTATAAACCTTCCCCTACGTTGACAATGGATGATGGATTCTTGGGTCCATCTTGTCCTCCTTTATCGTGCATGTGTGCAACAAGAGGTTTGCGCTTGAGATGGCCGATTAGTCCTATAATGAATTAGATTTGGTTTCTTAGCTTTAAGTAAATCGTTTTTTTATCATATTAATGAATTTACAATTCAAAATCATTTTAGTCATAAAAAGTTTCTTCCTTTCTCATAGTTTTATTTATTGTGAATCAAATCTAAAATAATAATATAAAAAGCACACTCCACTATGATTGGAATATTTTTATTTATTGTGAATCAAATCTAAAATAATAATATAAAAAGCACACTCCACTATGATTGGAGACTATATATAAAAACCATGATCGATTGTGTCAAAATATAGCATTACGTAAATACATGCATTTCACTGCAATATTGCAGTCTCCAGTATCCTCCCCGTTTGTGGTGGTATATGCATGCATGGAACGTTTTTCTTTCTTCCCTTTGTTTTTTTTGGGCTAGCAATTGCAATTTCACGATGAATGTGAAGGAATAACACATGGATCAATGCCCAGGTTTCTTCCCTTAGTCAATCCAAGTTAATCTATTTTTAATAGATATATATATATTAAAAAAAATAAAAAAATGACCTTAATCAACCCAAGTTAACCTATCAAATCTGTAACCCGGGTCATGAGATTGGAATAATCTCATAAAAAATAAAAAAATTATAAAGTTTAATTTCCAATCAACCTAATATTGAAGGGTAAAATAAAAAAAATCAATTAAAAAAAAATAAAAAAAAAACTAAATCAAACGAAACTAGCCTGTTAAATTCAAGAGCTGTTAATGAGACCAAGACAACTTCATAAAAAGCAAAGAAAAATAATTACAAAACTCTATTCCTAATAGATCTAATGTTCAAAGTTGAAATCGAGAGAATAATAAATAAATTTATGAGACCAGGATAGCTCCATAAAAATCAAATTAAAAAATATTATGAAGCCTAATTCCTAAATAACCTTATATTAAAAGATAAAATTAAAAGAAAAACTAAATAAAAAAAGATTGAATTGTTGGAGAGTGAAATTGAAAAAAAAAACCAATTAAAAAATAATCTTAAAAAATAATTAGAATCAACCTGGGTCAACTTGTCAAATAAGTGACCTAGGTTATGAGATGGAATAATTACATGGAAAGCAAATTCTAAAAACAAATTATGAATCCCAGTAAAAAAAATATTTAATTAAAAAAAGACCTAAAAAATAAAAAAGAGTTAACCCAGATTATTATATTGGAATAACCCATAAAAAATAAATAAAAAATATAAAGTTCAATTTCCAACCAACCCAATATTAAATGATGAAATTAAAAAAAAATCAATTAAAAAAAGGACAAAAAACAACTTAAGTCAACACAGGTTAACCTATTAAATTCAAAACCTGGTAATGAGACCAAGATAACTTCATAAAAAGCAAAGAAAAATAATTACATAACTCTATTCCCAACATATCTAATATTTAAAGTTGAAATCGAGAGAAAAATAAATAAATTCATGAGACCATCATAACTTTACAAAAATCAAATTGAAAAACATTATGAAGTCCAATTCCCAAATAACATAATATTGAAAGATAAAATTAAAAAAAAAACTAAATAAAAAAATTGAATTACTAAAGGGTGAAATTAAAAAACAAAATCAATTAAAAAATAACCCTAAAAATAAGCAGATTCAACTTAAATCAACCTTTCAAATTAGTGACTTAAGTTATAAGATGGAATAACTACATGAAAAACAAATAAAAAAATTACGAATTCCAATTAAAAGAATATTCAATTAAAAAAGACACAAAAAATAAAAAGAGTTAACCTAGGCCAACCTGTCAAACCCATGACTCGGGTACCTCATATAAAGCAAATAAAAAAAATATAAAACTTAATTCTCAACTAACCCAATGTTAAAGGATAAAATCTTAAAAAAAAAAAATCCGAGTTAACTCGGGTTAAACTCATGACCAAAGTCATGAGATCAAGATAAATTAATAGAAAGAAAATAAAAAAAACATGAAGCCTCACTTCCAATGAATCTAATATTGAATATTGAAATCAATGGGGAGGGGGGGGGGATTCACAAGACTAGTATATAACCTAACATAAAAAAAAATTACAAAGCTCAAAACAACCAAATGATGAAATAAATAAAAAACTAAATGAAAAAAAATTTGATTGTTGAAAGGTTAAATTAATAAAAATACTATTACCATGAATAATATTTGTCAATATGGCTAAAGTGATTTAACCGCGCGTCTTGGTGTAACGACTCAGGAAGAATATCACAATTTATATATATATTTGCAATTATCAATTTTTTATGCATATTTAACTGAAATTTTAACAGAGTTTTCTTTGTATTTTTAATACCAAGTTATCGATTTAATAACTTCTTAATCTGAAAACAATAATCACAATACTCATCCCGTTATAGTGAACTTTCACAACTAAACCATAATATCAACTTCCCATTTTGTTATTTTTCTTTTCTATAGAACAGATATTTAAAGCTAAATAGTTCTTGGCGTACATCATTTTCTTTCTCTGAAAAATAAATATGTTTAAATAAGTATACAACAAAATTATAAACTAACTTTATAAAAACAACTTACTTAAACTACATCATTCACAAAAATAAGTTAAACATTATAATCATTAAACACAAAAGTACGTTACACAAAATTTTAATTCTTCCAAATATATCATTTACATAACAAAAAACACATATCCATGCAACTACTTCTCGGCTCAAGGGTACGAGGTAACTAGAAACACACACGTATATATAAGATATGGTTAAAATTTATACTTCTCGAACTAAAAAAAATAGACAAAGCATCATCCATTTGTTGAATATTATCAACCAATCATGTTTTATTTCCTTTTTTTATTTTTGATAATTTTCTCCTTTCATTCTCAAACCCAAAAACTAAAAATATAAATAAAAAAATTTTAGACCAAAACTAAAAATACTAAAACTAAAGGGATCAAAAAAGTCAACAATAAATACATGGACTGAATTATATTTTTACGTGAATTTAAAATAGGCCACGTTAGTTTTTTATATTTTTTAGTTTCATTCTTATTCTTTAAACTGTATCTTTATACTATAAATTAAATTATATCTTATTAAATTGATCTCCAGTCAAGTTTTGATAGCTTATCAAAACTATTATTTCTTAATAATATATAAAAAAATAAAAAAAATCAATTCACAAAACATTAAAAACAACGCATGAAAGGATAAGATTATATATATAAAAAACTTAATGACTAAAAAAAAAAA
>Ga0325403_1007294_pt1 | contig 10560 bp, 4 predicted proteins | sample PopdelMetagenome_19_FD_205665 | JGI IMG/M metagenome (GOLD analysis project Ga0325403, IMG submission 205665) | Populus deltoides microbial communities from Bellville, Georgia, United States - Xylem-PdKOR-R4 | ecosystem: Host-associated > Plants > Phyllosphere > Stem > Wood/Secondary xylem...
TATTCTTCCATAACAAGAGTGAATTGAGGACGGAAAAGACGAGCAAAAATGCGAAGATTGGCAACTGTTGGAATCAGCACTGCTGAAGCTGCAAGAGAAGCTACCACAGAAAGAACTGTTTTTGTATAAGGCAAGTTCTGGAGAGACACCATCCTTGAGACTTGTTAATGCAAGGTTGGTTATCAAATAAACGATTATGATGGAGCTAGTGAAGGAAGCTCTGTAAATGATGCCTAAAGTTGTATTAAGAAACTAGAGAGAAGTGTGATCAAGGTGTCTTCAGTGAGGTTTCTAGTGCAAATTAAAGCCAATAAAAAGAAAGAAAAATGCCCAGAGGACTATTCTATCACTCCTTTGGATTGGTCATGGCTTGTACATGAAATGTTTGTAGAAGGAAATGCACTGACATTTTTGAATGGATTACTTCAACAGTTTACCTTTAGAAGACTATTCTGGTTGAAGAGTCTTCTAAGTGTATGGTTGAAATTTAGCTACTAAAATGATTTTTAAAAATAATTTTTTAATTTTTATTTTTAATATCATATTAAAATTATTAAAAAATATTAATATAATATTTTTTTATATAAAACGTATTTTTTTAAAATATCCAAAAACAGAAATTATCAGCCGGCGAAGCTTCAACCTTTTTACAGTGTTTGGAATTTTTCAAATTGTTTTTTACTTTTTTGCAGCAACGCACTTTTTCAACCGTTGACTCCAGAAAGCTTCATTGAACATGTCAAATTTCACAGGTTTGCAAAAATCAAGGAAGAGGGCGGCAACTTCACTTCATTAAAAAAACAAAAAGTGAAGGAGAAATTAATGCAGCACAAGAATCAGATTATTATTTATTGAAATAGTAATCTGATGATATTGCCATTGGCTAAAAAAAAAAAACTTTTGTTAAGTGATTTTTTCATATAAATAATTATTTTTTATACATTATACAAGGTTAAATTAATCATTTTATCTTGAATATGATAAAAAAATTAAAAAAAATCATGAAAATAAGGATTTATCAATCAATCCTACAGTGCTCTCCCACGTGAATTTCCAGGGATGATTAAAGGCCCAAGAGAAGATGGGGGCCAGAAGTACAGTATCGATAAGGTTGTTGAGAAATGAGAAAGTGGGCTCACAGTAATAATTGAAGCCGACGATGATATGTCTTCTTTCGCCATTGTTATTGACCCTTGGCTGATGAGAGGTCAGAAATTTGGGAGTGCTTTGTTCTTCCTTTCCTTGTTTGGAGAAGCAAGCGATTTTGAATTTTCTTCTCAAGACCAAATATATGAAACATCCACGCTTCAAATTGCAGTTTTTTACGAGGATAGATTTACAATTTCATAGAAAAATAGATCTATTCGATTTTAGAGTGACATTCTTTTCGTGTAATATTAAGCATGCAACTTATTAGACCGATTCTAGTCAATCTAGGTTAACCGCAATATTCGTGACCCGTGTCATGAGCACATAACAATGCACCAACTCAGTTGGCTATTTATCTTTCTTTTTTTTTCTCTTTTCTTTACTCCTATGACAAAACTTTTATTGGGCTGGGTTGAACGAAATATGGGACTAGATTGCATATTTATTAGAAAAATAAAGATTAAATTAAAAGAAAGGAGCTTGATATCTAGTATAATCATAACCATGACTCGATTGAAAAGTTAAAATAGAATATAAGAAACTATATTGAAGAAAATGGAGAGAGAAGAGTCTGACTTGTACACCACATGCACCCATGCATTGGAAGAGCCACTGCATTGTGGCGGTGCATGTGAGCTCCTCCGACCTCATAGTATTTCCTTTTTTATGTTGCTGGAATCATTGTGATCTAAGCTTTCTTGGAAGGCGGCGAACTTCGGTGTTTCTCTAGCGACCAATTTTTATTTTCTTTGTTTTCCTCTTTTCTTTCTCGATTTTTTTCTTTTGGTTTTCTTTTTAGATAAAAAAGAGCTGGGTTCCATTTATTTGTCAAACAAATAATCTGAAATAGCTCTTAGAAATTAAATATCAATTTAATGTTAGGATGTTTCTCCGACATAGTGTAAACCTGATAAAAAAGTTAATTGAAGCAAACTATAAAGTAAATTCTCAAAAACAATAAATGAGAAAGGAATGAAATAAGAGGTTCGGAGAATTAGTTAATTTGAATGACAAGTCTTACTGAGAGTTTTTAGAGTTTAGCCGGTAATCGAAGAGTTTGAGAGAACTTTTCGCGAGTTGGTAAGAAATATGAATAATTAAACAAGCTTGTTAAGAAATATTGAAGGTCGTGCAGTGCGCATGGATGGATAATATTAAAATATTACGTATAAAAATATAGATAAGAACAAGGAATTATTTGTTTACAAATTGATTTATTTGTGTTTGAAATCAATTATTTATTGATTGCTATACTTTGTAATTAAAGAGATCAAAGAATCAATCAATCAATAAAAGATATCTTTTCTTAATTAATCATTAAAAATTGCTTTAACATAATTTTACCATATGTTTCATCACTTTTATTATAATGTTTTATATGTATGCTTTACTAAGAGTTTTATTATAATTGTTTAAATTTTAGCATATAAACATAAATGTCTATTTATCTCTTTCCATCTCTTTGACTTCATTTCCATTCATCGTTTCCAAGTTCATTTGAATTTTACATCTTTTTATTTATCTTTAAGCTTATAAATATAAATGTACATTAAATTGTAAATAGAAGCATTGTTAAGAAGATATAGTTGTATGAATATATTTACAAGATTACATGAAATAAGAATGTTCTCTTTTTGTTTCCTAATCTTTATTATTCTTATTTATTCTATTTACTTTTTATTGAGTATATTTTCTGCTTCTAAATATATAATTTTATAATACGTTATTAGCTAGATTGCTTCTCGTTTTCATTTTAAAGTAAATAATCACATTTGATTTATGGATAAAAGATAGAATATATGTTTATCTACTCTCTTTTTTCTAATCTTTCTAGTTATTTAAGTGAATCATATATTTTTTTTAAGTTCATAACAAATTTATTCAATATTTAACCGAATGTTAATTTATTCAATATTTATTATAATGTTTAAACAAAATTTCTAAAACATTTGATATTTTTCATGAAGTAACCATGGCAAATCTTGTCAAACTTGAGTTCATGGAACTTGATATTATGGGTAAGAATTATTTATCATAGGTCATGGATGCCAAAATTTATTTGGATGCCATGGGTTCTAGAGACACCATTAAAGATGGAAATGAATCATCTAGTCAAAATAAGGCAAAGGCCATGATTTTCTTACGTTATCATATTTACGGAGAGTTGAAAATTGAGTATCTCACAATCAAAGATCCCTTATTCTTTAACAAAACTTGAAAGAAAATTATGACAATCAAAAGAGAGTTATTTTTTCAAAAGCTCAATATGATGGATATATTTACGATTGCATGATTTCAAAATTAATAAGTGAATATAATTCTGCGATGCTTTATATTAGTTCTAAATTGAGATTATATAGGGATAATATCATTGATGGAGATATGTTAGAAAAAACATTATCTACTTTTCATACCTCGAATGTACTTCTGCAACAACAACGTAGAAAATGAGGTTTTAAGAAATATTATAAACTGATTTCATATCTCCTTGTAATTTAACAAAATAATGAGTTTTTGATGAGAAATAATGAATAACGACTGACTTGTTCAGCTCCATTCCTTGAAGTGAATGCTATAATAATAATAATAATAATAATAATAATAATAATAATAATAATAATAATGGTCATGGTTGGCGGTCATAGTAGAGGCCGTGAATGTGGCCATGAGCGAGGACAGATTAAATTCTACAAGTATAATGGTCATAATTCTAACAAACCTCCATAAAATAAGGAGAAACAAGAAAAGGAGAAGAATATACATAACATAGATACCAAGAAAATAGAAAATATTTGTTATAGGAGTGGAATGAATGGGCATTGTTCATATACCTGTCGTACAACTAAACATCTTATTGATTTATATTAGTCCTTATTAAAGAAAAAAGAGAATGACATAGACATAAATTTCTTTGCCCACATCAAGATAATAATTATCATTAGCAAACTGATGAGAAAGTTGATATTTTTAATATTGATAATCATTAGTTAGTTAAATATAAGAATGTTAGAATTTAAAATTCTATCAATCTTTTGAGTGTGTTCCTTTTATGCTAGTATATTTCAATGTATTTTGGTTTGTTTCTTTTATATTGGCTTATTTACTGTAAAGGATTGTGTTATAATAATTATCATATGCAATTTTAAGAACTATGTCTTCTGAACTATTATATATTTATTTCTTTTCATGAATAAAACATGGATATGTGTAAATGAGTTAAATTTCAATGGTGAATATATATACTTAGTAGATAGTGCAACAAAGCACACCATTCTCAGGCAAAAGCAATATTTTTCATATATAAGAATAATGAAAGAAAAAATAAATAAAATATAAAGTTCAATAGACTTGATTGAAGGCTTTAGAAGAGCCAATATAAGCTTTATATATAACGGAATAAGATTTATAATTGATTATGTTTTGTTCTTTATCAAATCAAGGAGAAATCTGTTAAATTTCAAGGATATACATCGTAACGGGTACCATAATGAGATTGTCAATAACAATTATATAAAATATCTTCAAGGACATACATCGTAACGGGTACCATATTGAGATTGTCAATGACAATGATATAAAATATCTTCATATCGTATCAAATGTCTCTACTAAAAAATAAATATTAGAAAAATTATCGTTTTATCTTCATGTTTGTACTATAGAAGTATTAGTATAATTGAAATCAATGCAATAATAAACTAAAGTTCAATAAACCAAATAATTTTATTATTTGGCATGACCGGTAATTAGGTCATCCTAGATCAATAATGATACAAAGAATTATTGAGAATTCTCATAGCCATCCATTAAAGAACCAAAAGATTTTTCAATTTAAAGAATTCTCATTTAATGCTTATTCTCAAGGCAAATTAGTTATCAAACCATTGCCATATGAAGTTGGGATTCAATCTTCAAGATTTCTAGAATATATACAAGGTGATATTTGTGAGCTCATTCACCCACTATTTGGACCATTTAGATATTTTATGGTTTCATGCATTTACAAGATGGTCATATGTGTATTTATTATCAACTAGCAATCTAGCATTTATAAGATTACTTGCTCAAATTATTACATTACGAGCATAATTTCTAAATCATATAATTAAGAGAATTCATCTTGATAATGCTGGTAAATTCGCATCCTATGCATTTAATGATTTTTGCATGTCACTCCTTGAACATCCTGTGATACATGTTCATACTTAAAATGGTCTTATTGAATCATTTATTAAACACCTCTAGTTAGCTGCAAGGTGATTACTAACAAGAACAAAACTTCTTGTTAGTTTAAGGAAGATATATAATGATGAGCATTATGAAACGACAACAATGGGCATGTTAATGTAGTTTGCTGGTTGGTGGGAAAGGAAAAGGTATGTTGCTATTCTTGATTGTTAAAAGCGCAGGAGAGACTATCCGGGAAAGTCATGGATGATGTTAAATAAAGGCTCGGTATAATATCAAGGAAGTCGAAAGAAAGAAGAAGAAGAATTTCGTAAAAAATATATTGTCTATTTTCCCGTAGGTTTTTATATTAGATTTAATATATTTTTGATACATTATAAGAGTGTGTGTATATGCGCGCGTGCTAACCCTAGTAAAAACATGAAAAAATACGGAACACGTAGCATTATATGGTTAGGAAATCTTCTAGTTCTCATCAATTAGTATTTAGTGCCAATAGAGGAGAAGAAATCTATTTTTATAAAGCATGAAAAAATAAAAGAACTATAATTAAAAGGAATACATATTATTAAAAGAAAAGAAAGAGAATTAAATAATAATGGTTTATAGCATAAAATAAGAGTATCTAAAAAGATTTTATCTAAGGTCTCGTTTGTTTGGTAAAAAGTGGTTTTCTGGAAATCACTTTTCAAATTTTTTTATGTTTGTTTGTCATTAAAAAAATTGATCAACGGAAAACACTTTCTAGTCAAAGAAAAATTTGGCTTGGTTTCCAGGAAAGTGTTTTCCTTTTATTTTGAGAGGAAAACACTTTTCAGAAATTATGAAAAATTTAGAAATATCATATTATTTGCTGATTATAAAAAATTTGGTCCTTAAACTTTTGATTGCTATATATTTTGTTTTGAATCTTTTTTTTCAATTTCACCCCTTAGAATTTGATTTAATTTGATTTTTATATAAATTTTGGGGCTCATTTTTATGATTGTTATTTGTTTTTCTCTTATTATTTTTTTAATTGAAATTTTTTATCTATCAAATTTGGTCTTCATTCTTTTGATTGTTACTTATTTTATTTGAGATAATTTATGAAATTAAAAAATTTTTCAATTTCATTCTCATTCAACTTTATAATTTGTAAGATTTGTTCCTTATTGTTTTAATAAACTTGAGAAAAATATTAATAAGTTATTTTTCAACTCATTTTCCATGACATAACCAAATACTTGAAAGAATTTTCTAACTTATTTTCCATGATACTACCAAACATCGAAAAATAATTTACTTTCTAGGAATCCACTTTCCAAGAAAACCACTTTACAAAAGGAAACTATTTTCCACTAAACAAACGGGATCTAAACTTTAAAAAATCTCATGCATGGCAAGATTTTAATATGGTGTGGTACTGAAAACTCGGTACTATGATAGTACTGGAGTATTAAGGACCGTTTGGAAATGCGGTCCAACCCACGTTTCTAAAAAAATCAATTTTGTTTTTGCTAAAAAATATTTTTTTATGTTTTTGAATCGTTTTGATGTGCTGATCTCAAAAATAATTTTTTTAAAAAAAAACATCATTTTGATGCATTTCTAAGCGAAAAACACTTTGAACCGCAATCACAATCCCAAACCGATTAACTTTCAAAATTGAAAAAATTTAACTTTATTTTTTCTCTCCTTACAAAAGATAATTGTGGAGAATTTACATGTTAAATTTGATGTTATATAGCTTTAGCAAGATTAATTGCTTTATTTAACATGCTAATGCTGATAATTTAGAATTCCACTTGTAAAGATAAAGAAATTCATGGGCATTACTTTCGTTTTATACGTACATAGATATCTGATTGTGCTACTGCTTATGAATTATGATTGCTAACATAATCGATCTGATTCCTGCATAGAAATTATTATTATTGTTGTTGTTAATTGGTAGCCGCTCTGAAGCTTGAGGCATGGATCAATATGTTTGATGATGGATGGCTTTACATGTTTTATTTCTGCATTAATGTAATCACTATATATCGATTTACCCTGATGAGATTGCCTTGATGATTTCTTTAATTCTTCTACTTCTTTTCGTGTTATAAGCTACTCCGTAATTATCAATGAACTGTGGAAAGAGAGAGCGGTCAATATCGTTGCATGGAGGATTTTCAGGAGCTTATAACCCCTGAACATGGCATGCATGCCAGAGATAGATTCGCAAGTTCTTGTATTTTCTTTTATATATAGTTTCTAATTATGGGATACATAGAGATGGGAAATTCTGTGGTTCTTTAATTATTATTGCATAAATTAAAAAAAAAAAAAGAAAAAGAAAAGAGTGATAACAGGTCATGAGCTTACCTATTCTACTGGAAAAAAACCAGGGAAACTTGACATTTTGTGAAATAGCCTTATAGTACGGATCTATTTTCCCTCGTAAGCCTTAGAATAGCATAACTTCAGTAACCACCGCACGAGAACAATTTGTTTCACCTATCTTTTTCTCTATAAAAGCAATATTCATTCATGCATAATTCCTCGAACACCAAGAGTAAATCAAAGATAAAAATGGCAAAGAGTTTCACCATTGCTGCCTTCGTTCTTTGCTTCTCCTCCCTTCTCATCTCTGCCTATGCAGCAGATTACTTGGATGTTGAAGGCAAGGTCTACTGTGACCCTTGCCGCGTTGAGTTCCAGACCAAAATTAGCGAGGGAATACCAGGTAAAGGGAGTAGCTAACGGTTTAAGTAGTATATATATGCTCAACCTAACGATAAAGATATTCTCGGCTTTTATATTCTTGAAATGATTCAAAATCGCTAACTCTTCTTGTTATGTATATGTCCATGCAGCTGCTAAGGTGAAATTGGTATGTAACAACCGTGACAATGGCACTGAGACATTTACCGTGGAGGGTGCAACTGACAGCAGCGGCATATACCGCCTCCCCGTGACGGGAGACCATGAGGATGATATCTGTGAGGTCAGGTTGGTGGAGAGCTCCAGACCCGATTGCAATGAACGATTCCGGAGCATTGATTCTGCCAGGATCCTCCTCACCAAGAACGTTGGAGTGGTGGATAAAACTCGATATCCCAATGCTCTCGGGTACATGAAGAAGGAGGCTCAACCAGAATGTGCAGATGTGCTCAAAGAAATGGGTTTCCTTCCTCTTGAGGTTTAAATTATTTAATCAAATCATCATCATTGCTCTTCCGCCTCGCCTGGATAATAAGATTTGACATGTAATGTCATTTTTTTTTTAATTTCTGCTGTATTTTTTATATGGACAAATGTACACCAATGATTCAATGGAACTATAACAATTTGTCCTGATTTCTTTCTTTGAGTTTCAAGCCCTTGCTTTCTTTTTAATTTTTTAGCAATTTGTGAGCAAAACAACCATGCTATTGAAATATATTACAAGCCTGTGGAAAAGGCAAGGATCTTTCATAAATTTGCGATGTGATGTTGAGTTTCCTAATGGCAAATCCCTGTACAAATGGTGGCTTTCTGCAATTTAAATTAATGGGTATTGGGTGATGATAAAGTAATTGAAAAGGGCAGTGCTCCATTGGAAACACAATACTTTTCTTCAAATATAGAGGAAACCATCTCTAGTAAAATATATTATGGCGTTTGTTGACCTCTCTTTAAAACTCATGCGGAAATGGTCACAAGCCCCTAACGCTTCAGGGAACTGCTAGGCACCCGCACCATTGTTAAAGTCCCATAGACCTGTTCATCGTCGACCTGTCTGACGGACTAGCCATGGACCGAGGAATTTCGGCTAGGTCTGGTTGAGAAGTTCGAGCCCATTGGTCTGGTTCCGTCAAGGTTTGGGTTTGTAGTCTGCCCGAAATTATAGCAATTTATGGTGACCAATTTTTTTCAATTTTGTACTTGAACTTTCTTTTTAATTGCAACTTTCAATGTCTATTTAATGACGAATTTATTAAAATTTGTTAAGGACAAAAAAATTCAACAATAAAGGACCAAAGAAAAGAGAAATTCTGTAGCTAGTTTTAAATTAGATAAAAAAGGTTAGTCTACTTAATTTATTTTCTTAATAGTTCAGTTCATGTGTTTGAAAGAAGAGGGAGAAAGTTGCATAAAAACAATGAAATAGAGAAAGTTGGTGTATGATCATTTTTTTCAATGACGAAACTCATCATTTATTGTGTCAACCACTCGACAAGGAAACTTCAATGGTAGTGGTTTTTCTTCTAAAAATATTTGAAAAAATAGATCGGACACAGTTTACATTTATTTTATTCACTTGATTTTTTTTTTGGAGTAATATTGAGGTGTTTTAGGATTGATAGATGATTTATAAAGGTTTTTATTGTGTTTTTTGAGATGTTTGTAGGTGACAATGGCTTGAAAAATGGATTTTTAGGCACCCCTCTTAATTTCTCAGTAACCATGATGGTGACTGGATTTTGAGCAACAGTAGAAGACATGTCGCCCATTGTATTTTTTGAGTAATTTTTTGTTTACTAGAAAAATATTAGCTTCAATTGGATTTTTTTTTACATTAAAAGAAAATATTCTAACTCGCAGTGTAGTGTAAAACAACGATCTAGTAGTTATTAGATTGAAATGTTTAAATTATATTTAAATACTTCACATTATATTTAAAATTTAAATTGTATAATTTCAAATTAATTTATTTTTGGATTTGAATTAGAGTTATGCATGTTAAATTACTATCTTGGATTATATATATATACACACACATATAACAGCTACGAAACAGCAGACCAAAATACTCCAAAACTAAAATATATTATTCCAAAAAAAAAACAAACAAAATAGAATTAAAAATCTTGGTTCGAACTACCTATCTCACACAGGTTGGAAGTACTAGGCTTAATAACTTTCAAGATTCATGTACGATTTGTTTTTGCTCTCATATATGTGTTTTTAAAAATATAAAGATTTATTCTAAAATTATTACAAAAATATATTTATTTTTATATTTATCTTATTATTTTTTTAATCAAATATATTTTTATCTTATTTTCATCTTTTTTATAATGAGATAATAACCAAATATTATCCCATGCTAAATTTATTAGAACTTCGACGTTAATTATAAAAGCAACGACGTGTATTCAAGCCAAACACAACACTATCTATATTATAAAATATATAATTATAATTAAATATATTATGAGAAAAAAAGATGATAAAAAAAAGTCATAATAATAAAAATTGTTTAATTTATAATAA
>Ga0325403_1007295_pt1 | contig 10560 bp, 2 predicted proteins | sample PopdelMetagenome_19_FD_205665 | JGI IMG/M metagenome (GOLD analysis project Ga0325403, IMG submission 205665) | Populus deltoides microbial communities from Bellville, Georgia, United States - Xylem-PdKOR-R4 | ecosystem: Host-associated > Plants > Phyllosphere > Stem > Wood/Secondary xylem...
TTCGATTTTTCTTAGATAAAACCGGTTTAAACCGGTTTAGCTCAATTTTTTCTGTTTGACTTGGTTTTGGTTCGGGTTTTTCCGGTTTGACTCGGATTTTTTTATTTGGGTTCGATTTTTAAAAAAATTTATCATTTTTTTTTTACAATTCAATTTTTTCTATTATTTTTTTCTAATTTTCTCAATTTTTCAGTTTTTTTACCCCTCAAACTCCTTTCAAGATTAGGAGGAAAGGAAAGATCCTAAGATGTTTATGCTTCGTGTCATTTATTGATTCTGTTGTTGGAAACAGTCATCAATGTTCTAGAAGTCTTTGACATTAGCATATTCCGACAAGCTGTTTGACATTAGCATTAAATTAGTCTTTGAATGTGTTTTAGAAGTCTATTTGAAATTTTTTTTTAAAAAAAACATTAAATTATTTTTTAATATTTTTTTTATAATTTTAATATATTAATATAAAAATAAAAAAATATATATTTTAAAAATATCATTTATCATAATATCAACCACACGCTTTCAGAAGGAAACCGCCAGCAGGGGACTCGTGGGAAACCTGCTGACTCCGCAATCAAACCATTGACTGGAGGTCAAACTTCCAGTGTTGAAAATTTGCTCTCACGTCAAAGGTGTAGGAAAATACAAACAGATAAGAGCAGGTCCCACCAGAAGGGTTCCTGTCGTTATAATTATAGATGAGGAATTCATGGACGGCATTTTCGATTGTAGTGAAATGGGTCTGTCTGGATGGTCTATAGGCCCACACCAAATAGACGACATGCGACCATCATGCATAAAGGTGTTATGATATTTCATCTTTTTTTTTTTTTGATTTGATACTTCTTGAACCTAATTCCACAAGATAAAGTTTACAATTGATTTAGAAAAACAGAATTTAAAGTGAGAAAACTACAATATAAAATATAATAAAATAAAATAAATAACCAATTTCAAAGTTTTAAGATTTTTTTATTTTGTTTCAAAAATTTATTTTATTCATTTTTCAATCATAGAGTTAGAAAAAAAAGAGAAATTCATTAAAAAATTTATAAACTTGTTGTTTGCCCACAATTCGACTACTAAAAAGAGAATATATGTATTAATAGGTTTTTTTTTTTAAAGGAGTTTAATGAAGATAGTTTTTTCTTTATGTATGGCAAAAAAGGTATACCAAGTTTAATTTTAATTTTTTTTGATTAATTTTTATGTTTGTATTTTGTAATTTTGGGATGTTTTTAGGTCATTAGATGGTTTATATAGGGTTTTGAGTTTTTTTTATAGGTGAAAACTAGTAAAAAAATGAATTTCCATTCAACCACCATAATGGTTGTGAGATTCCAGCCAACAACCTAGCATGCGATAGATTATTTTTCACTGCAAATGACCTGTCGCTCACTTCATTAAAAAAAAAAAAGAAGCTAATGACGAGAGGCAAAAATAAAAATAAAAAGTAGGCGTGGGCTTGGGAGTTTTTTTTAATTAATTCAAGAAGTGTGGGCTAGCTTGTTTTTGTTTTTTCTTTTAATTTAATTTATTTTTTAAAAATAATTATTTTAAATATTTTAAATTAATTAAATATATATTTTAGATTAAGTCTTGTCGGGTCCATGATTCTAGTCACGAGTTAGGTATATCAACTCGGGTAGACCTGAATCGGTAAAAAATATCATTGTTTAGATATTTAAAAGTTTTACGTTGTACACATTAAATTTTAAGTTCATAATTAAAATTTTACGTGCAAATAAAAAATTATATTAGTAATTCGTTAAAAAATAACTTTTAAAAAATCATTAAAATTTTTTTTATCCGATTGTAATGAAGCGTAAACCAATTCCTAGTTTGTACTAATTGGATTAGAAAATTATGCTCACAAATTTGTTTCTTAGAAACTTTTTATTATCTAAATGCCACTAAATCAAATCAGTTACCATCAAAATAAACATTTTAGAAAAATAAATTATTCTGTACACTATGAGTTATAATCCTGTCTCTCATCTTTTCATTTTAGAGAATATATATATATATGAAGACACAATAATAACCAATATTTATATATAGACATAAAAAATAGAAAGAGAAAATCACTTTCAGTATCATAAAAAAATAATAAGAATTCTTTTCTCTTATTTCTTTCTTCTTCTTATATCAATTTATATCATGGTGCTATAATTATTGGTTAGCTTGAATGACATAAATTCCTCCTCCCTCCACTTTTAAAATAAATAAATAAATAAATGATGATGATTAATATTTTCATTAAGCTCATGATGAATCAATCATTTCAGTGTGCAACTTCCAACTTAATGCTAAATCTTATTATTTGATCTTTATGAGATTTTAATTTATTGATTGAATAACAATATTCTTTATTTATTTTTAAGTGATTTTAAAAATCTTTAAAAGAATCTAACTACAAATTCATATCATATACTTATCATACATATTTATTTGATTAAGTAATTAATTAAAATATTAAAATGAGTTTGATGATATTATAAAATCCAGGATCCTTAGGACTATAGTTTTTTAGTGGTTAGATTATGGGTTAATTAAATGTTCATTCAATTAAATCCACTCTCCATAATAAAAGAAAATAATATCTTGATAAAAGAATCCTGAATCCTATAAAAAGTCCCATTTGAGTGGATTTGGGGACCCTCAGATATTTAAATTAGTAACTTTAAACAAAAAGAGTGATAAATATGTTGAAAAACATTAAATTCTAAAAACAAAATCGTTCTTGTTTTGGTATGAAATGAATGTTCTGTAAGAAAATAGTATGTGTGTATGAAAATCATGAATCTTTTATCTAGGTGGTTCAAGGAGTATTTATGTAAACCTCCGACCAAAAATCTTAAACCAATGTTAAATGACATAAATCCGGGACCGGAGAATAATAAATTTAAAGGAACTTTTTTATGATTTGAGGTGAAAGTCCTTAGTAATTTAGCATAAAATCCTGAACAAAATAAAAAATAAATAAATTGACACATGAACAAAATTGATGGCCGGGTAATTAATTATATAAGCCCCGTGATAATTTGCGTAAAGCTTTACCTGGGAAAAATAAATAAGTAAAAATAAAAAAAAACATTTATTGAGGTAAAATTTCCTAAAATATTAGTGTGCAACTTCCAAGGGAATAAAGGAAATAATTGTACAAGAAAAATGAATTAACTTATAGATATTACATGGAGTGGCAAAGTGGGAAGAAAATTTTAAAAAATTGCTTCTCCTCCCTCCTTTTCCTTACAAGTGTTTGATTAGTAAGGTTTACTTAAGATGAAGCCTTAGTTAATGAGAGTTTGGGTGGAAGAACTAGAGAAAGAAAGTTGGCTCAATTAAAGAGGAAAGAGTGAAATTCTAAAAAGGAGCATAAAGGGCTTGAAAGGTTGGATTGAAACTCACTAGTAACGTGTCTTTATATGGCTTAATTGTGTTCTTTCCTTTATTTGTGCTAGAAATCAGAAAATATCAATTTTAAGAAAGTTAGGGTTTATGTTAATTTTAGGGATTTTAGTAATTGATATATTTATGATGTTATAGCATGAATTAAGGATTAACTAGTAGGAAATAAAAGTCAATTATGCTTTATTTGGGTTAATCTCATAGAAATTAGAAAATTTAATTTCTTGAATTTTAGAGAGGTTATGTTCATATTATATGGAATGTGGAAATTTTTATTTCTTAGGTGAAATTTGATTATGAAAATAACAAGGAAATGGTTAACTTGGTGATTTACACTTACAAATTCAAAAAGGCCTAAATGTTTTTAATTTTAAGGTTTATAAGAAATAATTGAATGAAAAATGTCCATTTGTATGAAGTTATGATTTACTTAAAGGATCTGATGATTGAATGAATGATTAGTTGGAGGAAGAATATGTCATAAACATGTAACCTAAATGTTAGTGTCAGCCATGAGAAAAAAAATTAAAGGTTTTTGAAAAGAAGCATAATTACATGGTGCTTAATGTTTAATGATGCTAAAAATGTTTGTGATGTACTTGGTTATTTTGATATATTTCACTAAATGTGTACTTAAAATAATTAAGTAAATATATATACATATTGAATAATGAAAAGTTTGGAATTTGATTTATTTGGCATTTAATGGGCTAAGTTGATTGGGAAAAGAAAGTAATTGAATAAAAGAAATAAAAATGAGAAAGTGTTTCACATATCATATTTAAACACCAAAAGTATTGATAAAACTGAATATAGTCCTTAATTTAGATAAAAAGGTTGTTGGTGGAATGAAGTGTATATGCATGTACGTAATAGTCAAATATTGTGCCGAGTTTTATCATTGGATGTATAGGAGACGCATTTAGAGTGGGACTTGCTGGAGTAAGAGCTCTTTAATCAACAGTTATAGATATGGGATTCATACTTTTATCTTTGTATTTGCTTAATTGTTCTCAATGTATTGAATAAATATTGCTTACAATTATATAAATATTTCCAAGAAAAGGGTTGTTATATATATATATATATATATATAATCAAAATAAATAAACAAGTATGTGGTGTTGTTATACTTGAGAATGATATTAAGATCTAGTTACAGGTTTTCAATCAATATATTTGATTTTAAAATAGAATATAAAACACAATAAACAAGTATATGACGTTGTTATACCTAAGAATGATCTTAATATCTGGTCAGAGGTTTCGAGCTAATATACTTGATTTTAAAACAGAATGTAAAACATACAAATTTTTAATGTGAATGAAGAGGCATGTCTAATAACAACAAGATCCTCTAACAAACATTGAACGTAATTAAGTTTACAGAAATGTAAATATAGAAATTTAAACATGATATATATTGAAAGTAAGATTTAAAGGAATCTTACTTGAATTTAAATTGAAACCGGTATAGGAGATATTAATCTTAGAGGTTCAGATCCAATAAGTATGGATCTTTTTATAAGATAAGAGGTGTTAATATAAAAGGTTATAAGGAAATTGAATATGTTACAAGAGCATAAGTGTTTGATGCTTTCTGCAAAGAAACTCTTCTATAAAGTTCTTCCCTCAAAGCTTGGGAGAAGTCTCTTTATATAGAGTAGAACAAGATTGTCTTATTTTAAAATTTTGTAAAGCAAATGATTTGTTTTTTAAAAAGTTGAAAAAGTTGTGTGTCAATTACCATCGAAAGTTGTTTGTTGTTTATGCAAGTAGAGGATCAAATTTTTGAAAAGTTAAACTGATAGCTAGCTATTTTAACCATTTGTGCCGACAAGAGAAGATGAGCCTAATGGTTTGAAGGATCTTAACTAAGAAATAAAATGGGCCAAAATATTCTTAGGCCTATTAAAATACTTTTTTTTTTTTTTTTACAGAGGTAGAGACTCCTTATGATTTTTGTATATGAGAAAGGATACCATAACAGTCATCTTTATTGTCATCTGTTAGGCTGATGATAGAACCCGAGGATATGAAGATGGAGAGGGATCATTGTCATTGGTGCTTTTGTAGGAGTTGCTTCATGATTTTGAAATATTCTTCTTCATATTTTGTTGAGGCAAGAAAAGAACAAGCATGAGATCTATATGCTAGGAATTTGGACTAAGGATTTGAGTCTATAATCTAAGTAGTTTGGTGTTGCTTTAACCATTCTATGACAACATGTTTGGAACTTTTGGTTTTTACTGCAAAGCAGTCCAGCTATTTTACTTTGTATCTTCTGATGAGGATAAGATATCCATGCTAGGTATTGTAGTCAAAATACCATGAATAGACCCAAGGGATAAAAAAATTGAAATAGAAAGAGAGAATTGGTGGGAATTTTTTTCTCAGTTTCAAAGGGTTTAAAATTTTGTTTGAAGTAAATGTAACCGATTTCAACTAAAGGGTGATGTTTTATTACTTTATAAATACAACTAAAGTAATCCCCACAATTGAAGAAAACAGTTGGGTAAATTTAAAGTCTTGATGGAATTATTAAGATAGAATAGCCAAGAGTGGCAACCCTTAGAGTTTTGAAGGAAAAAAGGTATTGAACCAAACATGGTGATAATCTGGATAAGAATAAGAATGGACAATGAAATTAGCAAGTTTGACATGGTAACTAATTGGAAATTGGATTGCTTGGTAAAGGGGTTGTTTCCAATCAAAAGGATGAATGATATTTTAAATGATATATATATGGAGTAGGCGTATTGAGAATGGTTTTGTTGAAGTTTGAAATGCTTGAAATTGACAAAACCTATTATCTCAAGTATTATCAATAGTAAGACTAGAGTTTGATAAATCCTAAGGTTTGAAATACTAGTATGGAGGGAAGACTTTTGTAGTTGCAATGGAAAGGTCAAAATAGAAAAATTCCTTTTCAATAGCTAAAATATTTCAAAAATTTAGTTTCTCAATCTAATCAGATTTTTCTTTTGAAAGCTTTTGAGATAGTTCAAATGAAGAGTTTGGATTAAAAAAAATGGGGTTTTTGTGAGGAAAAACCTACTTTTATTTTGAAAATTTGTTTGAAGGATTTACCAATCTACGAAGACTTCTCTTCCTGTGAGGACTTCTGGCTAATAGTTTGTAAAGCCAAAAGTATTTATAGTGAATTAGAAAAGGATTCTATCCAATTTTGTACTTGTGAAGAGTGTTCTGCTTTCTCATCTTCAAGTACTATTTCATACCAGGATTTGATTGGTTTTGTATAAGAAATGGTTGAGGCAAAGAGTTTTGTAAGGTTTTGTGAATTTTGAGATTCTGGAGATTTAGCTTTTATCTATGGGATTTTGCCTTTACCTCTAGATTTGGGAGGCATCATAATCTGTTTTGGAGGACCTTAGTTAGGAAATCAAGAATTGAACTTGTATCTCCTTTTATATATTCTATATCAAAATAAAAGGTACTTGATATAACTTGCCATCGGGTAAAAATCTATTTTGAAGTAATATTTTGAACATTTTTTTGTAAAATTTCTTTAGCGGATTTGCAATCAATACGTAAAAGAAATTTTTTATTTAATAAATCACTTTGAAATTTTGTAATGCATAATACAATGGAAAGAATTTCTTTTTTTTGATACTGGAATAATTCTTTTAATAATCATTCCAATGTGTAGATGTAAATTGAAAATTTTATTTTTTTTCTTATTTTATACTTGTTTAAAAATAACCTCGTTCCCCAACTCAAAAACATTTTTCTCAACTATTTTTGGAGCTAAGGGATTATCAATATATAAGCAAGAATTTGTTGAACTTGTTTTTTAATCTGTTGAATAATCCTAGTATGTTCATTAGACCATGAAACATGGTTCTTTCTTAACCTATCATATAAGAGTTTCGCTATTCTGCTCATATTATGGTAAAAATCTAAAACATAACTAAGACTTCCTAAAGACTTTTATAGTTGGGTTTCATCTAGAATTTTGTCAGAAAATTTACTAGCAAATGGAAGGGATCTCTCAATAGGTGTAATGGTTACTTAAGAGATATAATGACCAAAAAAATGAATACGAGTTTGGAAAAGAGAAATATTTATTTTTAAAACAACTAACCTATTTTTCTTTGCGACATAAAGAGTGTTTGTAAATGTTTGTAAATGTTGTTCTATTGAATTTGAAAATATAAGAACATTATCAATGTGTATTATTCACAATTTTGAATATGAATTGAAAATATCATTCATGATTCTTTGAAATTTAAAATGAGCATTTTTTAATCAAAATTTCATGACATTCCACTCATGTTGACCAAATAGAACTATAAATGTAGTTTTGTAACGATCTTTTGAATGAATTTGAATTTGCCAAAATCCTGACTTCACATCAAACTTTAAAATTATGAATGCAAAATGTAGTTTTTTAACAAATCTTTTTTGTTTGGAATTGGACATCTAATCCATTTCAAAGTTTTATTCAAAGGTTTATAATTTATGACAAGCCTCTATGTGCCTTGTTCAATCTTAGAATTTTTGTTAATATAAAAGATTGCACATAACTAAGGTAATCTAGACTTTTGTATAAGATTTTTAGATTATAAATCTTTGATTTCGAGTCGACAATGTTGTTCTAATTCATAATTCATTTGAATACGTCTTGCTATGTAGGAATTTGCTTTTCATTACAACTATTATCATAAGAAAGATCAACAACATGTTGTTTTCTCTTTCAAAAGGTATTTGGTAAATCAAAACAATTTTTTTTTATCTCGTTTTGAAATTATGAAATTCTTTTTTTTTTTTTTGTAAAATAGGATTTTGTAATTGTAAAAAAACATCTTGTAAAAGATGCACGAGATGTGCTTGCTTTCCTCGAATCAATGCATTGATGTGGTAAGTATGAATGGAGTATCCTTTGCTGAAATTTAAATTTCTAGTCTTTGAATTTTCTAGGAAAGAAAAAACAAATTTGAAATAATTGATTTTTGAAGTAATGTTTTTGTTGTGACGCGCACAACGTCGATTGACAGGTCTGCTTCCTGAGTGTGTGTTGAAAATGAGGTTTTGAGTTTAATCATAAAATTATGATTATGAAGTTCAAGATTCACCACTTAGTATTATGGTTACTAGGAAAACTATGGTCTGCAAGATTCCGGGTAAGGGATTGGTTATGCAAGGGGAAGACGTATCACCCTAAGTGCACCCTACCTAAGATAAGTTGCATTGTTGTTTGATTGTTTTTCTAGGTTGTGTTTCTATTCATTGGTTTTTTTATGCAAATCTTGTGATCACGCGGTCACGCAACCCATATACAAAGACACCAATTCCCAGAAAGCCAAGTAAATCAGGTTTGATAGGAGTGTGATACAAAGATAACTTGTACCTAGGCATCAACACTATTAGAAACAGAAACCCCCACCCAACGAATATTGATCCGCGAACAAGAAGTAAAAGGATGACTCCACAAAAACAGTTGTTCTTCGATAAGTCGTTTTTCTGTTTTTTACAAAACCATGGAAGGGAGATTATCTCATCAACACACACACACACACACACACACACTCACACACAAAGTGCAGCAAATAAGAAGTTTTATTAATCTGAATTGCGTACCCTTACATGTTTGGTTATACCTATATTTATACCGACTCTAAACTTAAAGAAACCCTAATGGACCTCACCTTTGGTGGACTTATATGAAGCCCACTTACAATTGACTCCAATAAGTAATAATAACCCAAAGACTAAGAAGAAAATAATAAAAATCCAGAAATTACGATCCTAGATATGCTAGAATCAGATTTTTCACCCTTAAGAAGTCCCAAATAAACTAGAAGAAATCTGATTTGGAAAATTTGTGTTGCCTCCCCATGTGATGTCCTTGATTAGCTTGGATTTTCTTGTTTAACTTGGAAAAATAAGAAAACAAATTTCCTCCTTTGTTACTGATTTAATTACTTTCCTTTCTAAGTTAGGGAAAGTATTAAATAATCCTCCCCTTTTTAAGAATAAGATATGGCTAACTTGCTTACTGGATTAGAAGAATAAGTTGTTGACTTTCTTTCCTTGTTATTGCTAGGATGAATAAGCAATTCTTGTAAGAAAAGGATTTTGAAACATTTATGAATCCTTGCCACACTTGGAAACTATATTGTACCCATTAAAGATCCTTGTAGAGTTAGGAGATTCCCAAAACAAACTGTCATATCTTTGTAGAAAAAGGATCCTTACCAAATAGGAAGTCCACAAGTCAAAAGAAAGTAAATGACAAAATTCATACAGCCTTTGTTAACTTGTATTGTAATGTCTTCCTGAACTCCGATTGATCTAAAATTTTAACCAAGGTAGGACAATATGTCAGGAGACTCAATGTAAAATTCAGCTCGATCCAATGGTCGGATTGAGAATTATGACTGTTGCCGTAAAACTGAATAATTGCACATTTTACATCAAAATCCGAATTTGACTTTACCTGGATTGTATCATTTTTTTTCTAAAGTCTAAGGAAGATCTCCCTTTGTAAGGAAGTCTTTACCTTATCGGGTTAAGTTCTAACCATTTTAAGGTCTGAATTTTATCATCGCATTTATTGCTTTGTATCTTTAATACCTGAGTGTATGCTCTATTGTGTAATTTCAAACCCCCAAATATTAAATTCTATAGCTAAACCCTAATAGTTTAAAAATAAAGTGAATAAAATATTTGGTGAAGGGTTTTTAATATTTTATCTAAACCTTAACGGATAATCATAAACTAGTCACGATATCCATTTCACATTTTAAAAAATGAGAAAGAAGCATTTTTATTTTTATAAAAATATGCTTGGAAAAATTTTAGGATTTGGTTGTATTCACGAGAACAAAACAATTGTTTTTTGTTTTTTTAAATGAAAACCTATTTTTAAATTTTTTTTTTGGAATTTTTAATACCAAATTTGTATATTACAATGTAAGTGATATTATGCAAAGTAATTGAAAAAACGTGCGACGGCCCATAAATATTTTTAAAACCCCTTTTAGAATTGAATTTTTTTCTAATATTTTAATATTATTATATTACTATTAAACATAAATTATTGATTTAACATATTGGGCTGGACTCAGCCCAGCTTGACTCAATTGGGTTAGGTCGACTATCAGCCCAACATCCTTTCTTTTTTTTTTT
>Ga0325403_1007302_pt1 | contig 10556 bp, 9 predicted proteins | sample PopdelMetagenome_19_FD_205665 | JGI IMG/M metagenome (GOLD analysis project Ga0325403, IMG submission 205665) | Populus deltoides microbial communities from Bellville, Georgia, United States - Xylem-PdKOR-R4 | ecosystem: Host-associated > Plants > Phyllosphere > Stem > Wood/Secondary xylem...
TTTCAGGGTAGGGTACTGTCATGTAACATGAAAATGGGATTCTATTCTAGAGAGGACAAAAAAGAAAGAAAAAACAAGAAGGGACCATGAGTGAGTTGAGTAGATTTGTTTGCATGGTTTAGGGTTTACTTTCTCTGGTACACCTCTTTCTTTCTTTTTTTAATTTGTGTTTTCCATATATTTTAAATTTATTGATTTCTTGGATTCTTTTATAAGTCGAGTCGAGGGACATAGATTCTGAAATGGACATTATCAGTGAAGAAACTCTAGGGAGATACTATTATTTAAGAGCAGAGACACAAGTACACAAGAGATGAGACATGAGAGTTTGCATCTTTGATTCTCTTTCTATGTCTCTCTCTCTACAAATGACACCACATATAATCCAACCCACGCGAAGAAGAACCATTAAAGACACAGTGAACAAAATTCTTGTATACTTGTCGGGATTTTTACTTGCATGTTATTCCTTAATTACCACCTGCAAGTGGGTTTTTAACCTTCTTACTGTTTTCTTGTCTATCACGTATTTATTGCAACTGCATCTCCTTGTTTCTCTTGTGATTAAACCCTATAATTTTATTTCTTTTTTCTATTTAATCTGTTTTCCTCTCAAAATTTAAGGTAAAGATGGGTTTCCAACTTGACTCTTCTTCTTTCGGAATTTTTTTTTTCTCTCCTTGTCTTGCGTGAAATTAAAGAACATGTTACTGAACTTCTAGCGAGAAGTTCCAAAAAATATATATATGTATTTCTATAGAATATTATTTATGTTATTGTTTTTTAAAGTATTTTTGTTTAGAAATAAATTAAAATAATATTTTTTTAAAATTATTTTTAAATATAAATATATTAAAACTATTTAAAATCATAAAAAATTAATTTAAAACAATAAAAAAACAAATTTTTTTAAATAAATTTCTAATGCAAAACAAACTCATTCTAAATTTACCATCATGTATAGTTTATTATCAAGTGTACTGTAATTTCTTATAATTGTTTTGCCGTTAGGTACCTGTTATATTATTTGCATGAAAAGCAAAATCCAAAGGTGCCCTTGGAAAGAGAATAGAAATAAACGCACATTTAGATGCTTTTATTGTAAGGTATTCTTGAATTAATCATGGCAATCGACACTGTCAAGTGAATTCCACTACTAATGTCTGTTATAATAATATTACTGTGTTTATAGCTTTTATTATTTTATTTTTTATAATTATCTCGAAAGGATATCCCAATTAGCAACTAAGATTTGCTTGCATCATATATATATATATATATATATATATATATATATATATATATATATATATATATATATGACATTGTAACTATAATATATCGTTAATCTTACGTGGTTAATTAAATTAAATGAAGGTTTATAATCCATACTACTACTCTATGCGCTGTTTAGGTGTCAAACTGGTTCATTAATGCCAGGGTTCGGTTGTGGAAACCCATGGTTGAAGAAATGTACCAGCAAGAAGCCAAAGAAGAGGAACCAGGGGCAGAAGATAGAGAAAAGAAGCCAACCAGCAGCAACAGCAACAACAACAATAGTGGGCTTGCACAAACACCAACGCCTACTACAACAACGACAGGATCATCAGCACCAGCTGCCACAACAACAGCCCCCACAGCTACAACCATACCATCAGGCAGAAGATCCGAAATCAATGCCAATGAAAAGGACCCTTCACTCCTTGCCATCAATAGACAATGTTTCTCGGAAAACCAAGCTAAACTCTCCACCTCCTCCTCCACCACCATTATTACACCCACCAATATCACCTCCACCACAGAGGTCGCACCACAACCTCATGCTGGACAATCCTTCCATGACTTCGCTGACGATACATGTCGCCAGGGCAGCATTGTTACAGCTGATTATGGGACCACATCCGGCAATGCCAGTGCTGGTGCTGACCACATTGGGTCTACACTTATAAGGTTTGGGACCTCTACCGCTGGAGATGTGTCTCTCACTCTAGGGCTACGCCATGCTGGAAACGCGCCTGACAAGAGCCCTACTTTCTCTGTTAGAGATTTTGGGGGCTGTTAATTAAAATCAATTAATCATAAACTTTTATATAGTACATTTCAGAGAAAATATAATCTTACTTTCTGCCTTCTTTCCTTCTTTCTTCTTTTTACTTTCATTCTAAGAAGAAAGAAACACATAATGAGATCAAAACGTATAGCATATTGAAGTTGGCTAGCTGTACGGATTCTATTATAATTGTATAGTAGATTGTTTTGCATTTTTCAGTCTTTTTTAAAAAATAAAATTATGGACGTCTTAAGTTAAGATTTTGCACCCTTTTGTTTTACTAGAATAACAAAACAATCAAGTCATATATTTTCAGAGAGGAAAGTAATGTGGGCAGACATTTTTTTTTCCCTTTAAGAATATAGATGACTCCTCTCGATGATTATCCAAAAAAAAAAAAAAAAGGAATGTAGATGACTGTCCTTCCTCTCTTCCACACATAATTGCAATTCCAATCCCTTGTTTGCAAGAGATTGATGAAGAAGGATATATAATACATAATTGTGTGCATATATAAATTATTAGATTACATTTTAATAATGGGAAAACCTAGAGATGAGCTGTACGTATTTATCTAGGATGTGTAATCTTCTGGGTACTATGATTGAGTAGTGAAAGCTATTGATTTCGTGACTGATACTTGTTATAAAACCATGTGGTTGAGGCTACAGAGACGGATGCTAAACTTGATTTTTAAGCACATCACTATATTCTTTGAAGTTGGGTACTCTCTTTCCTCTCGGTTCCATCTCAACTACTTTTTTCACATATAATGATTTTCAATTTTAGCCTATTGAATGTTGGAGAGATTGAATGTTCAATTACATTTTATGGTCTTATATCGAAATTTAAACATCGATCCAGTGTATTTGAGATAAGAGTAGGCACCAATATTCATCCTGAATATATATATATATGTCATGAGAAGTTTAGTCAAATTTTTGGAAAACTTACAAAACATTTACGAATAATTGCATTGAATTGGTTAGGAAATTGACTGCATCATTTATTTTTGTTTTTTTATAGAGTTATCACAATCTCAAATAAATATATATTTTAGAGTTGATGTTTAATTTTATGAGTATCTATTTTTATTATATAATTAAATAAAAAATTATAAAAAAATTATTATTAAACCCAATAGAGTCCATGACCCGGGTCGCGGAGGGATCAGGGTTGATCCAATCTATCTTTGTCTCGACATTTTTTTAAAACATTTGTCATCTTAAAGATTTTTAATAGCTAAGTTATATTTTTACCGATCATCCAGGTTATCTTTGAATCCATAAAATCAATTTATTTAAGTCGGGCCAACTGCTACACAGTTTTATTGGAAACTTGAGTTAGATAAAGTGCTAAGATAAAAAATTTTAAGATTGACCCACTTGACCATGTTTAATGATACTATCAAAAAACTCTCCATGCTCTTAATATTCTTTTTTACATTTAAAAAAAAATTGATTTGACCGCGCGGAGCGCAAACCAATAAACTAATAATTTCTAAATAAAGGCAATTTGAATATATTATATGGGTTAAATCATAAAAAGAATCGAAAATAGGTTTTCAACATGTATTTTAAACTTAGAAACATAATCTAAATAATGAATTTTCTATTATCAAAGGATTATAACCTCTCAATTACGTTGTTAAGTTGTTAGGTAAGACCCCAAGATATGATTTATATCATTCTCTAACACACCTCTTTAAGTGAAAGCCCTTTAGACTTGAAACTTGTAGGCTCACACTACCTTGTGCTTATTTTTTATCAAATAGAACGAGGGTGGTGAGATTTTAACTCGTGATTGCATGGTCAATAAGGCTCCAATATCATCTTAAAGAATCATCTCAACTCAATAGGTTAATCTTATATATTCTATTCAGAGCAAACTCTATTTTTCCTCTATATATTATAAGAAGTGTTAAATATTTATTTCAAGTTCAAAAGTTATACCTGGGAATACAAATTCTGAAGAAAATGAAGTATAGAAATATGACAATTGCATGATCAAATCCTAGTTACTCGATGCGACAAACAAAATAGTGGTTCTATTATTTTTTATTGAGGAAAATTAAAAAAAAAACTATGCAGGAGATTTAATCTATTGATGATTATGCATTAAGTTGCAAAGTTATCATTGAGATATATACCACTAAGGTTAATTCTCAACGTGTTTATATTTCTTTTCTGGTTTGGAATCATCACTAGAGTAGGTTCACGGACGGGTACTTGCTACTATACTTCTTTCAAATCTTCTAATCACTTATGTTATGGTTTATTGTAAGGAAAACCATCAAGATGCTATGATAGGTGGAATATCTACCAAAAAGATATCAAGAAAAGAACACGCAAATGTACTCACTACAATGGTAACGATGTTGATTTTAATTCAGAATTTTGTGAAAACAGAGAGAGGAGAAAGGCAAGAAGTAGGGTTCTGGACAATATCATATCCTTAATTGAATTCAACCAGCTAGATAAATAGCCATTACAAATAACAGAAATAAAACAACTTAATACAATTAATTGCTGCAGAATGGAACTACCGCTGGAGAATAGAAACCGCTTCATAACTGAAACAATTCCTCTGTATTATTAAATGAAAGTAACTGAAGTGCAAATTGAATGAAAGTAACTAAAATGCAATTAATTTGTGCCCTCGTCTGCACCCACGTTCAATGTACCTCTGCCATGCATGCATTGAGTGAAGCATGTAACAATCTTGCCCACTTAAATTATCCTTGTCCTCAAGGACGAAAATGGGGGTAGGACTTAAAAAACCGCCACTCATTTTCCCAAGTGGCATCATCATCTGATGCTCCCACCCATTTCACCAACACTTCTGCCTTGGGACGATATTTTCCCTTCTGAATTTCACGCCTGGCCAATATGGAAGCAGGTTGGGGAAGAATGGAAGAATCGTCTGTGAGAGGAGGAAGTTGGGATGATAAAGGCGTGATTGATCCCAAATGTTTCCGTAACAAATTGACATGGAAAACATTATGAATTTGGCAGTCTTTGGAGAGGTCCAACCGGTATGCCACAAGACCGACTTTGCTCAATATCTGGAATGGTCCATAGAACAGAGGGGAGAGCTTTGAGGAACTTCTGAATACAACTATAGTCTGACGATAAGGTTGTAACTTCAAGTATACATAATCACCAACCTCAAATGAAATCTCTCTCCTCCGCTAATTAGCATGGCTTGTCATTCTCTCTTGAGCAAGATAAAGATTTCTACGAAGATCACGTAAGAGGGAGTTTCGGTCTTGGAGGTATTCCTCAACAGCTTAAACCTTGGGAGTCTCTGGAACATAGGTGAGCGGGTGTGGCGGTGGAATTCCATAGACAGCCTCAAAGGGAGTGATTTTGGTTGACGAATGGGCGATGTATTGTAGCTAAACTCTGCCCAAAGTATCCAGTCCATCCATGTCTTTGGTTGTAGGCCGACAAAGCAGTGAAGGTATTGCTCCAAAACGCGATTGACGACCTCTATCTGTCCATCAGTCTGGGGATGATAGTTGGAACTCATACATAACAGTGTCCCTTGTAGCTGAAAGAGGGTCTGCCAGAAGGAGCTAATAAAGACTTTATCTGTGTCACTCACAATGGAGGTGAGAATACCATGTAAACGAACCACATTTGCCACAAATGTCTTAGCAACCGAAGCAGCTGTAAAGGGATGCTATAGGGGAATAAAGTGAGCATACTTGGAGAGATGATCTACCACTACCATAATGACAGGATGACCGTTTGAAATGGGAAGGCTTTCAATGAAATTCATTGAAATATCTATCCAGATTTACGTGGGAATAAGCAGGGGCTGAAGCAACCCCGTAGGTTTCATGCAATCTGATTTGTATTGTTGGCAGACCGCACACATTTGCAGGTATTCCTTCACTGTCTGTCGTAGCTTTGGCCAAAAGAAGTTGTGGCTGATCCGAGAAAGGGTCTTATGGAACCTGAAATGTCCCCCCCACAGGAGATGAGTGACTGTTAGCTAGAATCAACGGAATCAGGGAGGAAGTAAGACTTAGAAAAACTCTATCATTGTGGAACCAAACCCCATCACGTAGGGTCATCGGTTGGGAGGTATTCTTGCTACTATACGAAGCATAAAAGGGATCCTGTTTCACCTCCGTTTGTAATTGGGGCCACCAATCTGCGTGGGGAACTGAAATGAAGAGGAAGTGCACCTTTCCTATACGTGATAAGGATTCTACAGCCTGATTCTCAACCCCCTTCTTATACTCAATAATGTAATCGTATCCTAGAAGCTTGGGAAGCCACCGTGTCTGGGTAGGAGTAGCAATGCGCTGCTCTAGCAAGTACTTGAGGCTTTTCTGGTCTGTACGCACAATAAATGGTTTCCCAAGTAGGTAATTTTGCCACTTCCAGATTGCTTTGACAATGGCTAACATCTCCTTTTCATATGTAGAAAGAGTGAGGGACGTTCCTTTAAGGGCTACACTAAAATAAGCCACGGGGTAGGTGTTTTGAGTAAGGACGACACCTATTCCCAACCCACTAGCATCACATTCAACTACAAAGGGCTAAGAAAAATCTGGAAGGCATAAGGTGGGTGGAGTCGTAAGGGCCTGCTTGAGTTGATTGAATGTTGCCTCTATTGCGTCAGTCCAATAGAACGTTTCTTTAGTCAAGAGTTTGGTCATAGGAGCTGTCATGCTGCCAAAATGACGAATGAATTTCCTGTAATATCCAGCTAAGCCTAGGAATCCTCGAACTTCCCTGGCTGTAGTGGGTGTGGGCCAAGCCACCACTGCTTGTATTTTATCGGGGTCCACAGATACGCCATTTTTGTTGATAGAATGCCCCAAATACTTAACCTGTTGAACTCCAAAATGACATTTGGACTCTTTGGCAAACAACTGGTTAGCAGCTAAAATTTTAAGGACAAGTTGCAAGTGAGTTAGGTGATCTTCCCATGACTTGGAATAAACTAGGATGTCATGGAAGAATACCAAAATAAATTGTCGAATGTAGGGTCAAAAAAGGTCGTTCATGAGGCTTTGGAAGGTTGCTGGGGCATTAGTTAGCCTAAAAGGCATGACAATAAACTCATAGTGTCCCTCATGGGTTCAAAATGCTATCTTCGGAATATCATCCTCGTTCACACAAATTTGGTGATAGCCCAACCGTAAATCCAATTTCGAAAAGAACTTAGCTCCATGGAGCTCGTCTAATAACTCATCAATCACTGGTATAGGATACTTATCTTTTATGATGATCTTGTTGAGAACCCGGTAGTCAATGCAAAATCTTCAAGTGCCATCGGTTTTTTTCACCAACAAAACTAGTGAGGAAAAATGGCTATTTCTTGGTCGTATGAGTCCCGATTCTAACAGCTCCTTCACCATACGTTCAATCTCTGCCTTCTGATAGTATGGATATCTGTAAGGGTGCACGCTTACTGGACCTGTGCTAGGCTATAGTGGAATCTTATGGTCATGTTGGCGTTGAGGAGGGAGACTGGGGTTAGGGCTGAAGACCTCTGCAAACTCCTCCAAGAGACATTGGATCACTGGAGGGTATGTATTTGTTGAAAGCGTGTTTATATGTGGTTGAATTTGAAAGAAGAACCCCATCCTCTGCAGACCCGAACACTTCTTATTGTGCAGAACCTTAATGCTAGATGCTTCAGCCTCTCGTCCAAGACCCTGCAAAGTATGCCTGACTCCGCCAATTTTGAAGGTCATGGTGAGCTTTTTGTAGTCTGTTTCCACTGGTCCCAGGGTCTCCAACCATTGCACCCCCAGAACTACCTGACAAGCTGCCACAGGCAGAACATAATAATCAGCCGTGATGGTAATTCCCTGGATGGATAACATGATTCCTTGGCAATGGCCTGCGCATTCTACACGTTCCTGATTAGCAAACACCACCTAAAGTTTCCTGTCTTTGATGATTGGCAGGCCAAACCGAGTTGTGATGGCTTGGTCAATGAAATTATGAGTGCTGCCCCCATCTATCAACACTATCAAGCCTTTGTTCTGTAGTTTTCTCAAGACCCGAATTGTTTGGGGATGCTCAGCACCAGCAATAGCATGGAAGGAAATCTCAGGTGTCACCTCTATAAGCTTTGCCTCCAGCTGGTCTTCCTCAGAGTTCTCATCGCAAGAAGAGTCCTCAATCATGAACAATTGTGGCCGTTTACAACGATGGCCTATAGAATATTTCTCATCACAGTAATAGCAAAGTCCCTTCCCTCGTCGTTCCCTAGCTTCCTGATTTGTAATTCTTTGGAACGAAGTAGTTGAAGGTGAGGATTCAATATTTGCTCGTTAATTAGAAGACGAGCCTAGAATCCCAGGAGAAGGATTGGAGTGCCCTCTCTGAAATGTCGTTACTGGTAGTAAACGATTATTCAAAAAAGGCTTGCACTGCAATTGGTTGCGCTCTTCCACCAGTCGTGCCACTCCAATTGTGTGTGCCAAGGTTTTGGTTTGTTTAATCTTGACATCTAATCAAATTTCATCCCGTAATCCTGCAATAAAACAACCAATTAGGAATGTTTTGGGGAGGCCATCAACTCTATGGGAGAGCCTTTCAAAAGCTTCCTGGTACACAGCAACAGTTGATGTTTGTTTCAATCGGGTCAAAGCTTTAGAGGGATCTTCATATTCGGTTGGATCGAATCTTAGTGAGATGGCCTGTGTAAGTTCATCCCAAGTGAGTGGCCCACGGAACTTTGTTAGCCAATGAAACCATTGTAATGCAATGCCTTCCATGTGGAATGCAGCTAACTGTACGCGTTGTGCAGCTCTAATGTTCTGAAACTCAAAGTATTGTTCAGCTCTATAAAGCCAACCAATTGGGTCTTCTCCGTTGAACTTTGGGAAATGCAGCTTGAGTTGTGGTGGATGTGGGTGATCCAAACTAGCAACAGAAGGGGGGCCGGTTGCTCGATGGGAAGAAGATTCTTATGCAAATGGGTTGATGTCAGGAGGAACGGCTTGTGTACGTTAGGTGGTACGAATGGCCTGTAATTCAGTGAGAATAGTTTGTAAGGCTGCATTGAGTTGATCAAAGTTGGCCTCATGCCAAATAAATGTCTCATTGACTTCGTTGCGGAATTCAACATTAGTTTTCCCACAGGTGTCCATGGACCAAAACTGCTCTGATAGCAAATGTTGAGTTTAATTCAGAATTTTGTGAAAACAGAGAGAGGAAAAAGGCAAGGAGTAGAGTTCTGGACAATATCATATCCTTAATTGAATTCAACCGGCTAGATAAATAGCCATTACAAATAACAAAAATAAAGCAACTTAATACAATTAATTGCTACAGAATGGAACTGCCGCTGGAGAATAGAAACCGCTTCATAATTGAAACAATTCCTCTGTATTATTGAATGAAAGTAACTGAAATGCAAATTGATTGAAAGTAACAGAAATGCAATTAATATGTGCCTTTGTTTGCACCCACGTTCAGTGTACCTCTGCCATGCATGCGTTGCATGCATGCATTGAGTGAAGAACGTAACAATCAACCATGTTGTTGATACATGTTTCAAACTTCATGGTAATCCTAAATGGCATACCAAAAGAAAAGAAAAAAAAATCTCAACTAACCTTCTTCACAATAAACACCAATGCCATCTGCTACAAGGTAGCACAAGCTGGTATGACTAGTATTGCCCTTAGCTCTCCTTCTTGTTCTAAAATTAGTGAATAGATAATTGAAACAAGTGTTATTGATCATTTGATTTGTGATTCTTGAAAATCTAGTCTTTTATCCCCTTCATATTTTACCTTAGCTATCATTTTATCCCCTCCATATATGTCCAATATTTAAACCTTTTAAAAAATCAATTACGTCCCGGGCTTTAATTTATCTTTTTAAGTTCTAAATATTGAAAAGAAAAGGCAAGAAATAAATTTTTTTAACAAAATAATTAAATCCTTCTTATAACCCTTTTCTTGGTGTCCCTTCATCTTAAATCAAATATCCTCTAATACGTTAATTGGTCATTTTTAGAAGAGTGTAGTAGTTGATATTTAAAATGAATTATAATATAACTATATTATTTCAACTAAGTATTTACCTCTAGCTCTAACAATAGTTATTATTCATGTTTTGATTTAATAAATTGAACTGGGAAATTTGAAATTTGAAATCTAACCTAATTTTATTTTTCATTTGAAACAGATAAGTTATAAATTCAATTAAACTTAATAGACCAAACCGGGTTTTTAATGACCTCGTTAACCTAATTAATTTCAGTTCAAATTTAGTTGGGTTAATATTATATAAATAAATAAATAACACTTCTAACTTAATAAAAATAATTGATCCGATAAACTAATAATTCATTCTCTTTTACTTACGAGTCAATCCCAATATCGAAATGTTAACTATTCCTCTATTTACTTATAGATAGAACAGGGTAGGTTTCGATACGTTACCTGGTAACCAACACTAATTAGAAACATTGGTTCCTTAAAGTCCACAACAATGATGTGTAAAGCAACAAGAACCCTTTACCT
>Ga0325403_1007304_pt1 | contig 10555 bp, 5 predicted proteins | sample PopdelMetagenome_19_FD_205665 | JGI IMG/M metagenome (GOLD analysis project Ga0325403, IMG submission 205665) | Populus deltoides microbial communities from Bellville, Georgia, United States - Xylem-PdKOR-R4 | ecosystem: Host-associated > Plants > Phyllosphere > Stem > Wood/Secondary xylem...
TCAAGGTAATGAATATTCTTTCTAGCTGAAATTAAGCAGTAAATGAAAACGTCATGTCCATAGTTTGTTTTGACAAAAAATTAACTTGTGTCCTTGCAGGTAAGAGTTCATGGCCAGAGCTTCTTGGAGTGGACGGGAAGTGCGCTGTCGCAACGATCGAGAGAGAAAATCCTCTGGTTGAAGCTATAATTGTGCCAGAAGGATCCTCGGTCATCGAGAATTTTCGGTGCGATAGGGTCTGGGTCTGGGTTGATAAAGATGGCATTGTTTATATAGTCCCTGTAATTGGTTAAGATCCAAAAACTGCGATCTATTCTTGTGATAATTGTTAAGGAATGCCGTGGAATTGTGGGCTAGCTGTTCCTAGAACAAAAGAATAAAATGAAATAAGGAGCTAGGATCCGATCTCCATGTCTGCATGTATTGCAATCTTGATAAAACTTGTACTAATTTCTCTATGTATTTCCATTGAATTTAACTATAAATGTACACCACCCTTAATAGAGTTATATGTGATTAATTATATTTTACCAAGATCTATCACCATGAACGGCATCATGAGTTCAATGCTATCTTTTCTACGTGTAAGGGTTTTAGATCAGTTTTCCTTTGTTCGTTTTCTTAGAGAAGGAAATGGCATTGATGACAATCTAGCTAATAGCAGGCTCTGGACAGGGATGCAGAATTTCTGGTTTGTTTGTGATATCCCTGTTGACTTTTTCCTTTCCTAACCATCACCTTGCTGGCTAGTGCCTTCAAGGAATCCAGTTTTGACTTTTTTCCAATGAAGAATCTACAGTAAATGTTTTTAGTACTTAATATTTGTAATCGTAAGAACACGTACAAATTAAAAGCTTATGCGATAGGGTTGTAATTATCGAAATTAATCTATACTAACTCATTAATCTTCGAATTAAAAAGAAAAATATTAAATCGTGACCCGAAATCACAAATAAATTCATTCAAGTATTTCTCGTGAGTGTTTTTAACATGCTAATTAGAGCTTGCGTTTCCCATTAAAATCACGTTATACAATTGTCATGATCAGAAATGTTTGATCATGGGACGTGCTGGCCGGGTCAAATATAGTGCTATTATAAGGTTTTGGATAAATGGAGCACAAATTCTTTCGAACATGTTAGGGAGTATTCTCGTCAAATAATAAGAAGATTTTTTAAACACGTGAAAATAATTGAATAAAAGTTATAATTCATAAATATTCATGTGTATTTTTCATTCAAAAATCTTGTTATTTTTATTTAATAATAATTAAAAAAAAATTGTTTATATATAATTCATTGACTCTTATTTTTTAATTTATTCTCAAGAGAATCAGTCAATAAAAAAATTAAAATATATAAAAAAAAATTTAATCTAACTGTACCGTTATATATTGTACTAAAAGCACTTGATTAATCATTTATCTTTTTCAATTAAAGTGTTAATTTGATCCTTAATTTAATATGGGCATTCCATTACCAACGTCACTGAAGGCATTTAGTAAAATGGCTAATCAGCCAACATGTGTCCTTTGACTATGTTGACTCTTTTTTATTTTTATTTTTATTTTTTTATCATAGAAAACACTTATTGAAATTTGAAGAAAAAAAGAACATTGAAGAAGACGGGTAGATTGAAAATTGAAATTGTTCTATTTTCTTATAGAAATATTTTTCATTTTTTCTTTGTGTTTTATTTTTCTAATTTCAATAAATATTTCTGTAATAAAAAAAGAGAAGAAAAAATACAAAATTGAGTAAATTAATATGGTCAAAGGACACATGCCGATTGATTAGCCATTTTATTATTCGCCATCAACAACCTTACTAAAGGAGAGCTAACATTAAACATGTCATTCAATACAAGAATCCAATTAAAGCTTAAATCGGTAAAGGAACCTGATTAATTAATTATTATTTTTTGTGTGTGTTTTTCTTTTTCATATTTGTTTCCTTATTTTTTTTATAGTTATTTTCTAAATATTTAGCCATGTATTTAATAAAATCAATGGTTATAAAAGAAAAATTGATTGCTTTTAATTAGTGTAAGGATATCACGCGGTTATTCATTAATCAATTTTTAACTTATTAAGAACTTTACAGTATAGTTTTAAAATCCGGTTTGGCCTGACAAGTCGATACTGGACTGGAATTGATCCGGGTTAAAAAAAACAAGAAAAAAAAACTCTGTGCGACCCGATCAAAACTCGAACCCGAATCTTAGATCGAGCCGGGTCTAAAAACTATACTTTACAGAACTAGACTGGATGTATAGATCATCATATATAAATCTACAAGTGCATATGCTATTTCTAGAGAAAAACTTGTTCATGACCAAAAAAGCAAGTTGACAATTGCGCTTTCCTCTACCAAAGTAGAATACAAGCCTTGGTAAATGCAACAACTGAATAGATATGGCTTCAATATTTAGTGAAGGAATTGTTCAATTTGCATTTAGCATGTATTCATGGAAAAATTTATATTCTAATTTTTTTTATTAGATATTTTTTAATAAAAATATATTAATTAAATCTTTTTAGAAAAAAATACAGTAATATTCTAGATTAAGATACTCTGAATATATATATATACACACACAATAAAAAATAAAAATTATGAATTTTTATTCTAAAGATTTGATAAAATATTTATAATTCATAAATTTTATCGAGCACACTTTTAGTAAAACATGTTTATATTCTAAAAACTTATACCCATAAATTTTTTTTAATCAGATATTTTTTTTCTAATAATTAATATACCGATAAAATCTAATTTATCACCTGTAATCTCAAGATCGTATCTTACCAACCTCCGTAGTTTATGAGTTACATGCATGTAATGAGTTGCAGGTTTCACGTTTATATGAGTTTGTACGTAATATAGGTTAGGCTGCTGCTGTTCATGCCACGTCACACGTGGAGGAGATATTTCAGGATCGATATAATATTATCCATTTGATCCTAATTAACTCCAAATTGTAACAAACAATTAACAGCTTGCTTTCCCACAGATTCAGGCACGTGTCTTAGATCATGCATGGGGCTAATATATACTTTTCTCGTCCAGGTTTTCACCTAATTTAGGTTTTGGATGAGGAAGACAGAATCTTTCAGCCATATTAATTAGGTGTCATCTCCTCTTCGGACAGTAATAAGATTTTTCAAACAAAATCAAGTGTCGGAAAGTAGCTAAGTTCATACGAAAACATGCATCCTTAATTTATCCTTATCTCTGCCAAAACAATCAACTGCCCATCTTAATTAGTTTATTGGCTGGCGGCTTGAAAGTCAATTATCACCAACCATTAGCTGCCAGTTTTGGTAGACTATAAATTCCCACCTCGATCCGAACAACATTAGATCGTAACAAAGAAACAGCGCAAGAGAGCGAAGCGGAATTTAAAACAAATGGCATCTACATATTGCGAAGGTAATGAATATTTTTCTTCCCATGAAAAGCAATATCGAGAATTTCATGTGCACATGGTTTGTTGTGAGTTGTGACGCAGAACTTGTTGTGTTCATGCAGGTAAGAGTTCATGGCCAGAGCTTCTTGGAGCAGAGGGGAAGGTCGCTGCTGCAACGATCGAGAGAGAAAATCCTCTTGTTAGAGCTATAATGGTGCCTGAAGGATCAGCAGTCATCCAAAACTTCCGGTGTGATAGGGTTTGGGTTTGGGTTGATAAAAATAACACTGTCTATAGAGTCCCTATGATTGGTTAAGACAAAAAAAAAAAACTCCAATATTTTCTTGGTTATTTGTTAAATGCCGTTGCATCACTGACTGTCTGGAACAAAATTTAAATAAGGAGGCTCTGATCTCCATGCATTCATTGCTTGATAAAATTGTATTTCTCCATGTATTGTCATGAAATTTAATAGCAATAATATATATACATTTACACCCTTAATTTGTGAGTATTTCTATTGTTCCTTCTGGTAATTAAATATTCATGTTCTTATTTATATATATATATATATGCAAGAAAATCAAGATATGCATAGGCTTAATTAATTAAAAAATCAGATGATATTAATTATTTTTAGTATTGAAATAATAATATATTTGATTTACTCGAATTACGTGACGAACCAAAACAAATTATAAAAATGAATTTAAAATTAAAAAAATATTGAATGATAAAATTTAAAGAAAAAAGATGAAAATGAAAGAAAAAAAAGAAGGGGAATGGAAAGAAAAAGAAAGGAAATTAAAAAAAAAAAGATTGGGGAAAAAATACCTGCTCCACTGAAGAAAAAAAAGAGTGCACTTATTTCATTTTGTCAGGCACGGTAGTTATTTTAGTACAGAGGAAGTAATAAAATCATGAGGCGGTTCTTTTATAAAATCCAAATAATCATCTTTTTATCTCTTGTATTCTCTAATTTTCTATTTTGGACAGATATTCCGAAAAATAGGAAATAAACATATGTTCTGATTTTTAATTAAAAAACTGAAAACCGCAAGGTTGGAAAATGAAAAACAAGAACGCACACATAGCAACTCGGAGTCGGTAAGAATTAAGCCTGCCTGGCGTTTGGCCACCAAATAGAATCCCTTGGCCATAAATTTTTGCCTGTCATTTGCCACCGAGCTGAGACCCCATCCGAAATATGAAGCGACGGAAAATGGGAAACGAAACTGTAAAAGCGAAGATTAGCTCCTAAAGTTCAACGTATCAACAAACTTCGGAGACGAAGCAGAAAGATGATGCCCATATAGGCTCGAGTACGAGAAAAAAAAATATTAAGTCTTCGAATTCAGCCTTGTCTTTCCTCAAACCCACCAGAGGCCCAGCATTTTTTTTCCTTCCACGAGTATCAATTTCCAAATTTCAGTATTCTGTCATCAACAGGTCTAATGTTCTATCTAATTTAAAGTAAATCAGTAAAAGAAAGCAAACGCAAGTTCAGTGACATGTATTAATTTCTTGCAGATAAAAATAACTTCTAGACTATCAGCAGAGGTGAGATGCAATTGATGCAGAAAAAGGGAGGCTTGAAAAGGACAGAGAGGCATGGTGAAGTGCATTGCCTTCGTGCCAAGACTACACTTTGCCAATGAAATGCTACTTGTGGGTTATCTTCTTCCTAACATAACCCCTGCGAGGTGGTAGATCCTTAGAAGTGCCTGCGACTTTCTCCCGAGGTTTTTCCACACTTTTCTCATCATCACTACCTCTATCAAAACTCTCAGTTTTGTCAGAATCTTCCTCTTCCTGTGCCGATTCTCCAGAAATTTCTTTCTTCGAGAGCTGATCTCGAAGTTCTCTAAGTTTCCGTTTCTTTGAATTTAAGACCCCAAGAAACTAGAAGCCAAGAAAAACCAAATTAGCTCTAACATGTCAAAAAGGATGCAAGACCAAATATACATCCTCAGCGAAGGAGTGACAGATACCCATACCGTGCATTACATACTAGGTAAAGCAAAAACATAATTTCTAGTAAACTGCATTTAAATAATCATGTTTCTAACCAAAAAGATTAACAGTTGACTCTAGACTTCAGTGCTGTTGCCATTTAGATTTCCTCTACTGTGTTATGGTCTCATTGACCAATGTTTATGGGAATAGGCTCCCATCATATTGGTCCACTCTTCCAAACCATTACAGAAATAAAGTGCAGATCTGGAGGTGACTTTCTCACTCCAGTTTTCCTAATAAACTCTCCCATCAAAAGGTATATCCAGTATCAAATGAATGGATGGTTTTGGACAATTGACATGCAAATTTCAAAATCACATAGATAAACAAGGGCACACATGGAACTCGAACTTAATATCCAATTGTGCTAACCAAACATGACTTATTTAAACAAAAAATTTATTTGGCATTTCATGACGACAAAACATTATTCAACAATCAAACCTCAGCAACAATGTTTCAACTATGATAAAACTGTACGAGACTGTATATCTTTAACAGAACACAAAACTCTATCAAGCTAAAAACATCCTCAGCTAAATCCATGCACGAAGACAGTATTACCAATCACTTCAGTTCTGCTTCAAACTTTATTAGCAGAATCAAGCATCGATGCAATGAACTTAAATCAAGAAAGTAGTAGTGTTATGATACTTTTCTGTGAATTTAAAGGCACATAGTAACACACCTTTGCATATACTGCAGCTTCAAATTCCATCTTCTGACTGTTAAATTTCTCACTTTGTGCCAAACACTTCTCAGCTTCTCCTTTCAGTCGTTCAAACGACTGAGTCTTTCTGACAACTTCTTCCTATACATAAGTAAACTCAAGTGATTGAGCCTTTCAAATGTTTCCTCGTCATCATTGTAGTTAGCATCATTGACATCCTCATTTTTTCAATAAAAGTCATCATCATCAACATCATATATTTTATCAACTCCTCATAATATTCAGAACAAGAATCAGCATAATCTCATCCGTATTCATCATCAGAAAACATAAACATAATGAATTTGCCACTTTTTACACAGAAAATGTTCAAAGAATAATACTGAAAATACTAAATCTCTTCACAAAAATATCTTACTAGCTCATGAAGGATGCTATGTTTCATTTAATGAAATGATGTGACAGGTTAGTGACTACATGATTACATGTGTAGTTTTAGTTTTAAGAAAAACAACACTTAAGTAAAAGGTGAGTAACTTCGCACAATAATATGGATATTTTGTCAAAATAAACATCATTAAATAACTGTCTACAAACACGCCTAACTATATCACAAACAGACAGCCCTGGTCAATACAAGCAAACATGATGGAATTGTTCATAATACCAGAAAAAAATGTAGAACCTGCAAAGCAACTCAAACCACTGGCAAAGCCAGAAATAAACATGAAAATGCAAGAAAACCTTGAGCCAACCTACTGATTTGCTACAGATTTATCATACATAGTCTTTAGCCAATTTATTTTGGCTTTTGGTTCTCTCATTGCAAACCACATCTCTCTTCTAGTCCTTAATAGGAAAAACTCTGAAGCAAATACATGAAGGCCGCTGCCTTTCACAATGTCTGGCATAGAATGCAATTCATCCATGACCTCTATAATGCTACATCCTTGAGCATCTCTCCTCCTCGAAGTGACACTACCCCCACTCTCAACAGTAGCCATCAACCTGTCAAGTTTGCGGGATAACTTCACTGTGCCTCCTGATTGATTCCTTCCTTTCTTGACTGATTGTGTGCCAGATTCATCAACTCTCTTTTGTTTCTTGTCATTTCCCTGCTCCTCAATCTGGAGGGAGTCCCGGTCTACACATGCAGCAGTCAACATCTCGTCCAAACTCTCCACAAAAGTAGGCTCATCCCCTAAATCACCACTCCCTTCCACATGCACAGCTGGTCCAATATTAACATTAGGTTGCATGAGATTGCCATCATTTTCCTCCTCGTCTATAAAAACAGCTGAAGAGGTGGGCCAAGCACTTGATCCAGTGAACATGAAATCATATTTTGAACAAAGATCAGGCTCAATACCCGAATTTCGGAATTTTTCAGCTGCTGGCATAGCCTATATTGATATGAAAAAATAAATCCATGTGTGAATCAATATATGAAAGGAAAAACCAAAGCCACATAGCCCCTAAAATTTATTCTTGAAACTAACCTTGATCTTTTCATCCCACCAATCATCAGAGGCAGCAACTGTTTGTTTATTGGGATCCCAACCAAGTTCGTTTTCTTGACCTAGCAAAGATTTCCAAATCTTCCAGTCCTTCTTTATCCCATCCCACTTGTTTTTCAACTGCTTCTTGGTAAAACTTTGTCCACTCTCTTTCTCAAATTGTCCAATAACATACCTCCATCCATGTTTAGAGAAATGAGTCCCAGGTCGCAAGCCCATCTGAACAGCTTGGATACAAATATCACAAAATATATGTGTACTCCTTCTACTCCACACAGCCTTAACTGCTTTACATTCAGTTTCAATTCCTCGATCCAATACATCCATGGCTAAATTATTCTCAGTTTCATAGGATGTTTTAACTTCCTTACTCTTTCCCATCTACAACAGCAACCCTAGTCAGTCCCATTAAGAAACAACACAAACATTTTATGAAAATCCTGAAACATTTTATGAAAATCCTGAAACAATCTCATTTCACAATTAGCAAGCACAAAATCTCAATAACTCAGACAGTGTATATCCAGAAAGGATAATAGCGAGTAAAACCTCACTGTTCATCAACTGATCATTCCAATAATTAAGTTCTCTTGTTTTTGCACCAATAATATAGCATGATAAAAGTAAATAATATCACAGAGGCTTTGACTCTTGATTAGATGTGCTATGAAGTCTCAAATTACAGAGGAATGCTAGGATAAAACATGAAAATTAAAACATACGATCAAGAAACGATACTGCATGGTCACAAAGAACAGTATTTGCAGAGAGGAACGAAAACCCCATAACAACATCAACGCAATCCAGAAAGAAATCAAAAGAAAAAAAGAACTCACACTTAGTCTGATGTTAGCATCCATAAGAAAATCCAAGATTAAAGTAGTAGTCTTCTTAGTATCAGGCGAGGGCTGGCATTTCCATCGCCATTCTAGCTTTGTCCCTTCTTTCTCAAAAGTCCACGACAACTACAACCAACCACAGTTTTTAAGTTCTTACGAAAATCCACTCAAATTTCCACTAAAGCAGCAACTTTTTTACTATTTATAATGAAAAAGGGAAAAGGGAAAGGTAGTACTAACTCGTTTATTCCCCTCTCCGGCATCAGTAAATTTGTAAACAGAACCGGGAATTTGAAACCCTAAATGTTTCTCGGCCAATTGAATGTAGGTAGACACAGGTTGGTCCCATTGTGCTGCTCTATCTCTCACCTCCTCTTCCGTTGCTGTCAAATAGAAGATTAAAATTCTGGTTTGAGAATGAAAATGATATGGAATAAGAGAGCAAATTGTGGGGTTTTATTTACCGTTACAGAACCAGGAATTAAGGCCGTCGGTGATGGAGAGATTGAAGTGAAAGGGAAACCAAGTGCCTTTTATGAAGATTGGTGCGGGGATTTCAAGCTTCAGGCATGTATGCCTGGCCATTGTCGACTCCATTTTTTGGTTCGGCTTCTCCGGAAATTTACTAAAGTGGCAGAGAGTTTCGGTCGTGGGGTTTTATTTGCCTGTGCAGAGGACAGGATGGACTTCTTCCCGCATTCTCTTAAAATTCACTAGAATTGTGATAATTCGGGTAGCATTATATCCTGAGTCCTAAATTGCCATGCGTTTTAAAAAATAAAAAAATAAAAAAATTCTCGATATTTTTCTATACTTTTTTTATAACATACATGCCGAGAATAAATCCATTCACACTAAATTATTTGACATTCATATCTATTTATTTATTAGCCTCCATTTGGGAGTGCAGCTGTCTAAACAGAGTGGTAAAATTTTATTTTTTTATTTAAAATTATTTTTTATATTTTTTTTTATATATGTTGTTGTTAAAAATAAATTTTAAAAAATAAAATATATATATATATTATTTTTAAATATTTTTATAAAAAAACACTTTAAAAAAACAATATCTACAACACTCTTAAACACTTTATATAAATGATTTTAATATATTTATTTATTCATTTTTAAAAATAATATATATTCATAATTATTTATAAAAGTATGAATTATGTGTTGAAATATTTGATTTCACAAAAACACTCTTGGATCTTAAAAATTAGCAAATGCGTTAAAAAAATATTAGTAAATATCAAATATATTAATTCAATTCTTTCTATAATTTATAATTAAGAACAGACTAGAAAATATATATCAATCCCGTTTTTTATTTATATACCTATTTATACATCATATAAAATCTTAAATAATATAAAATAAGCTTTTTATATCGCTTATAATCTATATAGTACTTTGTTGATATTTTATTTAGATTATTAAATTTTAAAATTAATTTAAAACAGGTCAACAAAAACCAATGGATAAATATAAAAAATAATAAAATCACATTAAAATCTATAAAAATTATTAAATCTGATCCCTGATTTTCTTTTTTTTATGAGATCCTTGATTATTGTTTTATATTATTTTGTGTTTAATTAGATAAAAATATTTAGAAACTTTTATAATTTGTTTGCCATGGATACCCTTCTAGAAAAAAATAATTCATAGTTTTTTCACATCGACTATATTTTTAATTTCTCTTCGTGCTAAAATTACTAGTTTTTTTATATAAAAAAAAAACACTAAGCAGGCTCTAAATTGGAGTGAAAAGATTCAGGGATGATCTAAGTGAGTTATCAATTATCTGCTTGCATTCGGCACCAACATTTGTGTTAATTCTTTTTTTATTTGAAATATGTTTGTGAATGTGAGAATTAATGTAATAGCTTTTTTAAAAAAAATAGCATGTTAATCTTAAAAAAATATTTTTTAAAATATTTTTCAATGATTTTAATATTTTAATATAAATCTTTTTAAAAAAATTAATATATTTTCAAACAAAAATATTTTTTAAAAACATATCTACTGCAACACCAAACATCCACTTTAACAACAACCACGACATTAATTATTATTATATATTGAAACTCTAAAACCATGGA
>Ga0325403_1007305_pt1 | contig 10555 bp, 3 predicted proteins | sample PopdelMetagenome_19_FD_205665 | JGI IMG/M metagenome (GOLD analysis project Ga0325403, IMG submission 205665) | Populus deltoides microbial communities from Bellville, Georgia, United States - Xylem-PdKOR-R4 | ecosystem: Host-associated > Plants > Phyllosphere > Stem > Wood/Secondary xylem...
CTCCATTGTAATAGACGAGAAGCATTTTCATTTTCTTTCAGGCCTCTGTAGGGGTCGACGTGAACCTTGGGCCAACCAGAAGGAAGTTCTCCGATCAAGATTGGATTTGTGCCTAACAAGTGTTTTTAAACTTCAATGTGCTTATCTTGGCCCAAATTTAATCTTAGTGAGCCTTGAACCGAGAATACATGGGAAAAGGCTGCAGAGCTTTAGGATGGCAATTTAGTGGACCTAGCCACAAGGCTCCATCCGTTTGGATTTTAGATTTTTGGCCCACGTTCTGCCATGGGCCGAACTATTTTTTAAAGAAAATATATATAAAAAAAAACACTAAGAGCTTGTGGATTTTTTTTATAATGCTATTAAACCTAGACAAGAAGATGAATCTTGAAATCCCCTTAACTTTGATCCTTTCTTAACGTGATATTTTAATTAAATCATATATGAGCTAACTTAATGTGAATTAATTTATTTAATAGATTCAAATAAAATTTGAATGACCAACAAAAACATTGATCAACTTAAAAAAATAAACAAGAAGAATTTTTTAAAAAAATATTAAGATAGTAATATATTAGATGACTCCGGTTACACATGATTTGATTTATGAACTTAACTGGGTTTAATAATTTTTTTTAAAAAATAGATTTTACTTAATTATATGATAAAAATTAGATGTTCACAATTTCAAGTATCGATTCTAAAATAGATGTTTGTTAGAGACCGTGATAACCCTAAATAAAACAAGAAAAACAATAATTTACAAAGTCTATTTCTCAACCAATCCAACATCAATGCATGAAATGGGGGGGGAAATAAAATAATTTTTATAATTATTATCAACATTAAGTTAAAGATCAAATTGCCTCAAAGTTGATGATTAAGCCTTTAAAGTCAAGCTTTAAAAGGGAATTTTTTTAAAAAAAAAACCTTAGACTCGTAAATAATAAATAGCAGTATCCTTGATCAATTAAAAAATAGCTAATTCACAATAATTGAAGTTGTGTAAGTATGAAAGCTATTATAGAAAAAACTGGTAAATTGATTGTTTCAACCCATACTAATTAATCCAGATGAATCTTCTAAACCTTAGTTAATATTTCAAATTCACAACCCGTGAAATTAAAAACCTAGGTTCAATTAAGAATTTCAACTGTCAACTAATTTAATGCTAAATGTTGAAATTGAAAAAAAAATCTCATATAAAAAAATTAACCAAAGCAAAAAAAGAAAAAGAAAAGAATGAGCATTAAATATAAAAGGAGAAAAAAAATGAAGGGGTGATATTAAAAAAGAGATATAAAAACTATCTTAAATAGAAAAAAAAAATTAAAAGAACAGGGACTAAATCCAATAGAAAAAAATTAAAAGAGGATGCAATTGAAAAGAAAAAAAAAATTCATAAATGAATAAAAATAAAACAAATAAAAATAGAAAAAAAAATGAGGGACAAAATCAAAAGAAAAATAAGTTGAAGGGATAATATGAAAATCATAGAGTAGGGGTGATCAAAAAAACCAAAAAACTGAGAAAACCGGAAAAAAAATAACAAAAAAAACCCGATTAAACCGATTAAAATTTTGAAAAAATCGGCCAGTTCAGTTCGGTTTCGATTTTATAAGCCTAAAACCAAAAAAACCGAATCGAACCGATCGAAACCGAAAAAACCAAGATAAACCAGAAAAAACCGAGGCAAACCGATTTGAACCGGTTTTTTCCTAAAAAACCAAACCGAACCAAAACCGATCGGTTTGGACCGGTTTTGGTTTTTTTTAAAAAAATTTGGTTTGGTTACTTTTTTTTATAAAAACCGAATCAAACCGAACATGATCACCCCTATCATAGAGGACTAGGCACAGTTTTCCAGGTGGAAAGAGAAAAGAAAAAAAAGAAAAAATGATGTTGGCGAGGCATCAAAGGTTTAGTGACTACACGAGCCATTAAGGCAGGGAGAGAAGGTTGAGACTAATCAAATGACACAAATCAAAATTTTTACCATCAAAACTAGCTGCGCGCACCGCTTTAAGGTAGAGGAGCGACTGACATGTTCATTGCACGCGTTAGTGCCATGTTGCTTTTTTTAAAAAGAAATACAACTCTACCCTCAAGATTCAAATACTATTACAAAAAAAAAGCATCATGCAATTACAAATTAGCTCCTCAAGCCAAGCTTTTTACATTTTAAATTCAAGGGTAATATAGTAATTATATTATAGCAAAAAAAATTAAAATGCGTGGTATAATAAAAAGATAGATATTATGGCAATTCTCAAATGACAAATGAACTAAAGTAAAGCACTATTTTACCCCTAAAAAGGCAGAGTTTTTTCAAGGAAAAGATCATTATTATTTCAATGTTACAATCTACAATGAACAAGTAAGTGCCTACAGTGATTTTTCCATATATTTTTGAGTTTTCCTCTTTTAACTAGTCATTGATTTCTCCATACCAAGAGGTATTGTTTCAGAAAATCATTCTAAGATTTGAAGCCAAAGTAGTCTCTATGAATATATTCTCTCGTTCAGTACTGTTAATCCCCTTTTATTTGCCAATCTTCCATCCATGAAATTCTACGCACTCTCAAATCATTTTCATATAATAACCCAACTATGCAATGCATTTTCATATGATTTCATGGTTTGTTAATACCCTTAAAATGATTATAAACAAAAATCAACAACAATAACTAATTAAAAAAATAAATACTTGCTAATATTATGAAAAGATATTCTCAAAGTATTTTTAAGAGATTTCAACGATTTTATTTAATAACAAAACAAAAAATTAAATGAGAACAAGATAACCTCATAAAAAAAAGTTATATTACTAGAAATCAAACATTGAAGGACAAACCTAAAAAAATAAATCAATTTTAAAAAGAAAAAAAAACATGACTTGTCTAGGCATATCATATTCGCCGACCGATTGTGAGACCGAGATAACCCGGTATAAAAAAATTAAATAAACATTGGAGGTCAACTATCAAGTAAACTAAATAATAAAAGATAAAAATAAAAAAAATAATGAAAAAAATATAAAAAAACTTGAGTCAATCCAGGTTAAATCAACTAACTCGACATCTGTGATATAAAAACAAGATGATTTCATTGAAAAGAAAAGGGAAAAAACTATGAAACTCAAGGCCAAATAATCAAATGATAAATAATAAAATATTAAAAATCAATTTAAAAAAAAACCCTAAAAGGATCAAAGTGTAAAACATGGAAACATTTCATAGTCACTCTAGAATTTTTGAAAACATTTGTTCTAGTCCTCTTATTTTCTTTTTTCTTCCTTGAAAGTCCCTATAGTTTCTGGGAATTCAATTTTGATCTAATAGTTTATTTATTTATTTTTATTTTTTAGTCCTTGAATTTAAGAGAGAAGAGAGAAAGCCACTAGATTCCAACAAAGACAGAGAAAGTCATTGATAATCATTGATCTTGACAACTAAATTGATCGATTTTGGTGTCAACGGGTTCTATTCGATGAGAAGAGTTTGATGATGATTATTTCAAATCTCAATATTATTCGATGAACTGATCGAGGTCAAGAAAAAAAATTATCAAGTTTGATTTTGTGTTTTTAAATTTGTTTTTGTGTTTTTTATATTGATAAATTAGTTTTTTTTATGTTCTAATGGTATTTATTAGATGTTTATTGTGAAAATAAATTGAAAAGTAATTTTTAGAGAAAAATAATTTGTTCTGATTTTTTAATTATTATTACGGTGGCTAAAATCTAGATAGAATTGATACATTGTTTATCTTATTAGCAAAGTTTTTGTTGAATTGTCTATTTTTTTTATTTTAAAACAAAGTTTTTGTTTTTAAATATAATTGTAATTGAATCAACAATTACCGATGTGTACAAGTGGTTAAAGTGACGGAATTCAAACTTATCGGGTCCCATGCATGTTCATCCCGCTGTCCTTTTTTGTTTTAGTTTTTAAATTGTTTTGGGAATATTATATTGCAATAAAAGAAAAATTATAATTATTAAAAAAACTTAGACAAATGTTTTTTTATAATATAACTAAATTAAAAAATATTATTAAATAGAAAATTGTTTCAAAAAAAATGGATAAAGGGTTATTAAAATTGGGTAAAAAGTTATTTTAAATTTAATCTGTTAAACTTAAATCAAGTTTAATGATAATTTTAAACTTTTATTTATGACTTGAACATGACTTCGAAAAAACAATTGGTACAATACATACATAGTAAAAGTAACTATTTAAACCCTAAATCCTAAAACGCTATTGGCGCTCTTGTCAGCAAATTATCTCAAGCTCTCTCATTCCCCTCCCTCAACAGTTCCTTCTTCTTTGTTTCAACACGCCCGTTAATCTCCAGACTCCTCGCCACAACCCCACTATTGGTTCTCTCTATACTCTTTTTTCTAATGTAATATTTATGTGTGTTTGAATATCTTGCTATCATTTTTATTCTTCTTAACTTGGCTTTTGGCATTGAGAGTTAGAATTCCAAAAACCAATGAAACCCATGTATTTTTTTCTTAGTAGTGTACGTAGAGTTATCTGCTTTGTTAATTTTAGGGTTGTTTTAAGCGATGGGCTGGCTGCAATTTAATCTTAGAGTGCTAAAATTATAATTTTTTTATTAAGGTTTTTGTAAATGGGCGCTTAATCAAATAATGGGCATGTTTATTTCTTAATGTTGGAGCTTAGGATCATATGTACAGTGAATTTGCTTGATAAGTGGCATGTTAGGTTAGATATGGTTTTGTTGCCTTTAAATCTTGAAAGGAGTCAAAAGTTCAGTTTTTGTGATGCTTTTGGTGAAGTGGTTCTTAATCAAATGATAGGTTTGAATTTGTTTTGACGGGTTCTTGATTTTTTTCATATTCGCAGTAGCTATGAAGGTGAGATCATCAGTGAAGAAGATGTGTGAATTTTGTCAGATAGTTAAGCGTCGTGGACGGATATATGTAATCTGTAATTCTAATCCCAAGCACAAGCAACGTCAAGGGTTCTCAACATTTGCTTATGGTGGACTCATGTGTGTACTCCCTCTATCTCTTTAATTTGGTGTATTTTTATTTTCAGATGCTTGTGATTTTAAATGCGTTCTTTTTTTATTGTATAGGTTTTTTTAACACTTTTAAGCATCCAATTATTTGATTTCCTCTTCTAATTAAAAGTCAGGTATCTTGTTTAAATGGCATGCTTGAGATGAATTTTGGTTAATATGTTGGTTAACATATATTCTTTTGGAGATTGATTTCCCTCTTAAAAGTTCTGGCATGTTTATAGAATCTGAAACTGAAAGGGCTGTTTCCTTGTTGACCTTTTTTGTACTTGTTCTGTTTTGCCACAAATAAGCCATCTTGTCAATTGATTGATCAGTATTTTGGATTGCTGGCAATCCCTAGATATCATTATTATACAAAAAAAGTCCCTAGATATCATAAGATACTTTGTCCCTAGCTGAAGGGCTCTGAGCTGCTTCAAGTTACCGATGGCCTCCTGCACAAAATTTACGAGGGACACAACCATATATCAATCATGGAGACCAGTATCTTGTCACTTCATTTTTGTCTGTTACACTACAGAAATACAAACTAATTTATAAGCTGGAGAGTCCTGTACAGTCTTGCGCTAGTAGATATGCATGATTCATTAATTTGGTTTCATGCCATCGTGATGTTGAAATTCCTTTGCTATTTTTGAAGAATCTCGATCATATCATTCTGAAGTAATATTGGTCTAGTCTTGATCTCCTTTTGTGCTTTTGTATGTGTGTTTGCGCTTGTGTTGCACTCATTGAGTAAAGGCATGGACATTAATAGTTCAGTTGAGAACAGTTTATGTTGACAAGTAGTTATCAATTTGGCACATTAGGCATTGAATTTTAATACGGATGCAGTATGAAAACACCTTTCTAGTTGAACACCTGTGGAAATTTAATAATGCGCTTGCTGATATATTTCCTAGATCTGCGGAGACTAGTGCCCCACAGAGAATTATACCCAGTCAAAGCACAGGGGTAGGTCTGGCTACTCTCATACCCAAAAAGCACGAACCATCAGCCATGTATGGATGGAGGGCTGCCCTTTCATCTTTCGTTTTCAAACAAGGGAATTAGCTGAAGAAGAATTGAAGTTGATGGTTGACTGGTAGTATCTGTTTTAGGCCTCGTGAAAATGTTAATCACTCATCTTTTTTTTCCAACAATTTGTTTCATTACTTGGCTTGGACATTCATTTTTTCTTGATACTCATTTCAAATCCGGTACCATTGTCCGGCTAACACTCGTTTGTTTAGATTGTTTTTTGTTTGATGCGGTACATGGTGTGTCTATAAGAAAACTGAGAATGCCTTTGATGTGGCCAAGCTTATTTCACTTGTACGACAACCAATAAATGAGATCATAGCGATGTGAAATTTTGGTTTGTGTTTTCACATGGGGTTATATCTATTTATTTATTTGTAATTGCCTAATTGGAACTCTTCTGTCCTCTTAGATAATAGCACGAATTGGAACTTAAATTTGAAATACTAGGAGGCAGGAGCATGACTTGGCATAATCATTGTGAAAAAAAGAAAAATGTCTACTAGTTTATAGCAGGAGAAATATGCTCTGTTATTATATATATGTGTGTGTGTGTGTGGCTAACTAACTATATTAGATACTGGCATTTTTTTTTTCTTTGTGAAATTTTCTTATGGTTTAGAACTTAGAAAGTAGCTTTAGACTTGGGCATTGGGGCGACAGGTTTAAAAGTTGCAGAGAAGTTATGTAGAAAAGAAAGGAAAAGGATGTGCTTGGATATTTTTACTTTTTCTATGCTAAATACATGGGAAATCTGAGAAAAGCAGCGATAGTGAATAGATAGCTAGAATACGAGACAAAATCCCTTTTCGAGAAGGAAGTTGGAGAAAGTTTTCCGGACTTGATTCTCAACTCTCCGCTAATTTACAGAACCTGGAAAAAAGCACGAGAGCATGAGAGCCGATATCGGTACTTATAAGAGGAGCTGCTCAGGGCAGAATGAAGCGATGAATAGGATCAATTTTCCGTTTAGTGGACAGCACAGCCATTTGGGAAAGTATGCTTCCAAAGCCTTTTCTTTCTTCTTGAGACCGCGTTCGATGTGCTTGCACTAGGTTTTCTTGTGCTTCTTACATGGTGATTAGTAGATTTAAAGCCATTCTTCAAGGGGATTATCTTTTGTTAGAAAATACATCTTAGGATGGTGAGGAAACTGGTATGCCAAAGGTTAAGAAGGAAACAGTGAGATGAATGAATTGTCTGATTGTACCATAGTTCTAGATTTATGAGTGATTTTCAAGCTATTGATTGCTAAGTTGTTTCCCCAAGAATTGCTCCCCTGTCTCGTGTAAACTGAAGAGGAGGTACTTAGGAAGAGTTCCACTTACTGTGGATATAAAGATTTCATAAGCTGATAATTTGACAAGCCCTTGCCTTGTTTTGATATCATCATAGCGGGGTTAGTTGATCCCATTGAATACTTCCAAAAACACAAATAATACCCACTGAAATATAAGATGGGTCACTTATGCTGTTCATATAATAATTTAGAGAGTTGTAAAAGTTGTTTTTTAAAGGTGTTTTATTTAAAAATATATTAAAATAATATTTTTATTTAATTTTTAAAAATTATTTTTAACATCAATATATTAAAACGATATAAAAATATAAAAAATTTAAATTTAGAAAAATATTATTTGAAACTGCATTTCAAACCGCTACTTTGTTTATGTTGTTTTTATCTATATAAAAGATAATAAAAAAATAATATATTGCCAACTATTCTACCACATTATTATTATTATTATTATTATTATTATTATTATTTGTGACTTTAACCATAGAAGTCAAATGTTGTCAAATTACGAGGGGTGTAGCTCACATTGTATGAGACAATTCACATTGAACGCGCAATGCTTTTCTTTTTCTTCTCCTTCTTTATGTTCTTTAATGTGTTTTTTAGTCAAATAACTTTTATTTTATTTTATCATTCGTTGAGTTAATTCCTGATTTGACAAAATATAATTCAAATGTATTAATTAAAAATGATTAGAACTTTGAAGATGAATTTTTGCAGTGAAACAAATATTTAATCGTCTTTTCTTTTCCTTAAAAGGCGTGCTTTTAGGTATTTTAGTCTCCCAAGTTTTTTTGTTTTATTTTTATTTTTATTTTTGGTCCTTGTTTCATGATGAATTTTATATTTTGATTTAAAAATTTATTTTGTTCAGGTTTTAATATTCGAATTTGAGAGATGAGAAAAAAGGTTGCTGAAAAATGATATAAAAAAAAAAATTGTAGGTTGGTCATATTCTAGTGACAAAATACATTGATTTAGGTATTAAAGGATTCTATTTGATGAGAAAAGTTACATTAAAATATTTTTTAGCATTTTTCTTCTCAGAAAATGTAGGTTGGGATTAAAAACAAATTTTTATCGATTTAATTTTAGGTTTTTAGACCTCTTTGAAGTTTTTTTAGTTGAGAAATTAATTTATTGATATTCTAAAAGTATTTTTTTAATGTTTTTAAATGAAAATAGATTAAAAAATAAATTTTTTGAGTCGAAATATCTCTTGTCTGATTTTTTGACCACATGTCTATTGGTGGGAATTTAATGAAGTAAACAATATTTCAGGCCCGTTTAGAAACGCGGTCCAACCATATTACTAAAACTTTTAAAATTTTTTTTGCTTAAAATTAATATTTTTTTAGTGTTTTTAAATTGTTTTGATGCGTTGATATCAATAATAATTTTTAAAAAATAAAAAATATCATTTAATACATTTCTAAGCGAAAAACATTTTGAACCGCAACCACTATCACAATGTCAAACAAGCTCTTCATCTTCTTCTTCTTTTTCAAAAACAAAGGTCCACCACCCTTCGCCCCAAGCCAAAAAAAAGGTCGAGCAAGCGACCTTGTCTCTTTTAAAAAAAAAAATTAGGCAAATGCCTGACCTTATTTTGGGCTGTCTTTCTTTTTTTCTTTTATTTTAAAATTTATTTTGAATATTATTTTATTAAATATTATTGAATTTTTATTTTTTTAATAAGATTCTAGCGTTTTTTTATATATTAGCAAATGTTTTTTTTTCCCGCATAGCTCTTCAAAGTGCTTATTAATAATTATTTTTTCAAATTTCATTTAGTTGCTTTCTTGAGCATGTTGATTTTTATTATTTTATGATTAGATAAAGAAATATTTTTAAAAATTAAGTTATTAATCTGAACTAGATTTATGAACCAAAATGTGGGTTTACAAAAGAGCCAAGGACAAAATTAAAAATCAAAAGAAAAAGAAACAAAGTCGAAAAAGCTAGAACAAAGAGGACAAACCTGCAATTTGATGAGGAGGAGAGAAAAGAAAAGGAAGAAAAAAAGCTCACCAGAAACAAACTGTCCAACCACCATTGACACATATCTATCCAACCACTATTAACACACATCACACCATGAGAAAAAGGATGTAGTAGCACTTTTAACGACATGATGAAATAGCAGGTTCTATCATTAAAAGACACCTCCCACGCATTAGCGCATTTAACTCACATGCCAACAACTTTGCAAATTTTAATATTATTTAATTTCTATTAAAAGATCATAATGCCCTCAACAAAACTGCAAATAACAAAAAAAAAAAAGAACCAATAGTAAAAGACAAAAAAATCCTTGACCGAAGGTTTTCTTTAATGATCTCAAGGGCAATTAAGTAATTTTAATATACATTCATAAATCAAATAACCATGATGCCCCAACGAAATTGTGAATAACAAAAACACCAAACTTGAAAAGACAAAAAAAACCATCGACGGAATACTATTTTTTTTTTTTAAAGACATTGAAGTAATTTCACTACGTATTCAAAAGTAAAAAAATTGAAACTACCCCTTGACACCAGACATATATTCCTTAACGGGTTTTTTAGTATTTTTAATGTTAAAAAACTACAAAGACTCTCTTACCCTTATAAGTCGGGCCAATATTATCTAATTGAGGGGCAAAAATGTAATTGTATTATTACATTTCACAGTACTACTAAGACATCACCCTTCAGAGTTTTAGTTTATTTTGATATATATATATATATATATATATATATATATATATATAATCCCCCGCTACCCAATTCCAAGAGTAACTGTTACTGTCTATGATAACAAGAAATTACTTCTCTTCTTCTATTTTCATCAAATCCCTTAATTTAAATCAAGAGCTACCACACCCATCACTTCCTAATTTCGAATAAAATCTGCGCACGAGGAAAGATATAGAAGCATAGAGAACAAGGTCAAAGGGTCAATATCTTACAACACACCATCGAAAGCCGGCATATGTGACCTCAAGTTGCCGTCCTTTGACAATTGACATAGCCAACATATATTTACACCAACAATAAGCTATAAATAGAATCGGAACCCACTGTTCTTCTCCACTCATCAACTCTATCCAACAATTATCTTTAGCATAAACAATGGCTCTCACTCGTAATTTTCTTCTTCTCTTTTGCTCTCTTTTTCTTATTTTCAGTCCCCCTTCTA
>Ga0325403_1007311_pt1 | contig 10552 bp, 10 predicted proteins | sample PopdelMetagenome_19_FD_205665 | JGI IMG/M metagenome (GOLD analysis project Ga0325403, IMG submission 205665) | Populus deltoides microbial communities from Bellville, Georgia, United States - Xylem-PdKOR-R4 | ecosystem: Host-associated > Plants > Phyllosphere > Stem > Wood/Secondary xylem...
TTGGTGCCCTCACATCCGTCTATGAATGTCATTGGCAGTAGGTGGGTGTACAAGATTAAACGACATATGAATGTTAACCTTAAGATTTGAGGAGATATGAATGCTAGAAGATAAATCATTTACTGATTTTTATGCAAAACTTAGTGAAATTGTAAATTCTAGGTTCAATCTAGGAAAAAAAAGTGGAGGAATCACGAATCGTAGGGAAGATTCTAAAATCCTACCTGAAAGATTTTGTCTAAAGGTAACAACAATATAATAAAGCAAGGATCTAGACACTATATGTGTTGAAAAACTAGTATGTTCCTTAAAACATATGAATCTATATAGCCTCATTAAAATAAAGTTAAGTCCATTACACTTACATCCATTAAGAAAGAACATGTTTATTCTTCTGATGATGATTTTAATATTAAAGATATAGATCTTATAGCTAGGAAATTCAGAAAATTTATGTTTAAGAAAACGATCAATGGAAAAGATTAAAAAAAAAGGGTTAAATTACCAAAATAAATTAGTCAAAAAGTGGAAGTAAAATTAAAATTAAATCTAAGGAAAGAGTTAAGTGTTTTGAATGCTAAGGATATGGTCACTTATGAAATGAATGTCCTAATTTCAAAAGAAATAAAGGAAAAATCCTTAATGTATCATTAAGTGATAAATCTGATTTTGAAAATTCTGATTCATCATCTGATAATGAATTTGCTTTAGTCGCTCTGTCTAGTCTAGTTAATGGATGTACTAACATGAACCAAACTATCAATGCATTAAGAGAGTCTGATAAATACCAAACTATTAACAAATTTAGTAGTTCTAATATAAATCAAACTGATGAGAATAATAGTGTGCAATTTTCTAAAAATAAATGTAACATCTACAATCATTAACGGTTCTTGGATATTTTTTATGTTAAAAGAAACATTAACGATATAGTTTTAATTTTTTTTATTAAAAACACATTAACGATACCTAAATATTTTTATCGCTCATCCGGTTTGTTTTTAGATCTACCAAATCGACTAGGTCACATCAAATCAATTTTCTATTAAAAACACAATAACAATACGTAGATATTTTTTCTATTAAAAAAAAGTTAATTCGACTTGTAGCGTAATGTATACAATTATCTATTCATACAATTATCTTGTAGATGAAATTTTCTTGAAACTAGTAACACATGAAATGTTTTTAAAGTTATCTCAATAGGTTGAGTTCTTTTAAAACAAATGGTGTTACAGGGTTGGTCAAACCTTTTTGTCTTCCTTGTTAACACACACACACATGAAGTACTAGAAACTCTCCTATTCAAAAAAGGAAAAAGGAAGCAGTTCAGAATTTAAGATCAAACTTGTCTGGACGGACTGAATATGGGGTAGTGTACTGCTAACAATAGGGATTACAAAACACCAAAGTTTACTTCTTTCTTGGCCATTGTTGAGGAAACTAGAGTTAGATAGAATAAAATCAAAGAAAGAGGGTGTTTTGATGTGAAAAATGATCTACAGACTACAAATATGTTTCTGTTGTTGGGCATTGCAGAGTTATGGTCTGTGGCTACTTTGGGCTTCTTTTACAGAGTGAATATATCTAGAATGGCATCTTTGCTAACTAGAATTGGTCAAGAATATAGGCCCCCAAGTTTAGCTAAGAAAGCCCAATAACTTGGCCCAAGATCCGACCCATGTGAAAATAATTACCTAGCCGAGGTAACTTTAACAAATAATTCCATTTTGTTGGGGAAATAAATTCACGAGAAAACATGGAGGAGATTCCCTTCACGTACAAGAAATGATACGCAATCTAGCACTGCACACACCAAGTGCTTGGAATATGCTTTGGTAGGGTTCCACCTCCACCTGACGCCACCGTCCAACCCACCAAGCAACAAATCAAATACTCTCTCAGGCCCTGATACGATGACTGCTTTGTGGGAGAGCCTTAATAGTTTCAGGCCTGACTTGACTTGATGAGTGAATCAGCTAATTTGAAGTGTGGACCGAATAATTCAGTGAAAAAAACACCTGCTACACTTGCTAATGATGGTGTTGCATGCTTTGCTTGCTGCTCACTTGCTTCAATTTCAATGTAATTCAGCATATGAATTAGCTTGATTTCTGTGACTCCATTATTTGTTTTTCTTTCTACTTGTTAGTTTCCATCATGCATGCATCAAAATGCAGACAGAACAAGATGGTTGTGAAAAGAAAAGGTTTCGTGAAATAGTATAGTATTTTATGACACTAATTCTTTTTAGGAATTCAACACTTGATTCTTTTTAGGAATTCAGCACTTTTTATTGCAGGGTTTAAGTATTCTATAGAAGATAGTGCCTTACAATCCACTTTTTCCATCGTCTATCCAAAACTCCACAGCCACCACTGTGATATGATTGAATGCCAAACGAAACTGCAATGTCAGTCTTAAATTCCCAGTGATTATCTAGCCAGCGAACACTTGTAACCTTCCCCTCAAAATATTGATCATTTATGTCATTCAAGGATAAGTTTTTCTTTGACTAGTCCCACATTTTTCCTTAAGCCATCAATCATGTATTTGCAAGTTAGGCTATTTGGTGCAAATCCAACTTTCAGCATCCGTTCTTGCAGCTCCATGAACTTGGCCACATCACCATCTTCACAAACAATTCTGACAAGTGTACTATAACTCTCACTATCAAAAATTTGAAATTCCTTGGCAAACAATACCAATAACGATTCTGCTTTGCCAGCATCCTTTTCTCTGCAGTACCCATGTATCATGGCTCTGCATATTTCTGGATCAGGTTGCAAACCAAAATGAAGCATTTCTTCCATCAACTTTTCAGCCTCTATACTTCTGCCCATTCTACACAAGCAGCGGATGAGGACTTTATAGGTAAGAAGATTTGGGTTTATGTTCCCAACAACAATCTCAGCTTTTAGAGATAATGCATCTGCTACACAATCACCTTTGCAGAGAGACTCGATGAGTTTATTATAGATTTCCACATGAGGTATATAACCACGCTGAGACATTCTTTCCAGAAGAGTCTTTGCTGCAAACGGTCTATCCTCTTCACATAAAGAAGCAACTAGATAATCATAAATATCTGGTGAGATTGAAATACCAAATTTCTCAAGCTCCACAACCAAATTCAAAGCGGAAATTAACCAACCCTCTTTCCTGTATCCTTGAATAAGAACCCGACAAGTAAAACTATCGGGGAAAATCCCATTTCCTATCATCTCATACAACAATGACTTAGACTCTAGCATCTTTCCTTCCTTGCAATAACCACAAATAAGAGTATTATATGAAACAACATCTGGATTCAACCCTCTGTGAATCATTCTATGAAGGAGTTGGTGAGCCTCTCTCACCCTTCCTTCTTTACAAAGGCCATTCATTAATGCAGTATATGAAACCAAATCTGGCAAGACACGCCTTCTATACATTATCCTGTACAAATAAAACGCATCACTCAATCTTCCTCTTCCACAGTAGCCATTAATCAGCGTATTATATGTCACTATATCTGGCTCAAAGCCCTCTTCCTCCATCTTCTCCAAGAAATCATTCATCTTATCGATATCTCCATCCTTACAAAATAGATGGGTCAGAATATTAAATGTATATGAATTCGGGATAACACCAACTCTTCCCATCTCTCCATAAACATGCCAGCAAAGATGGATATGATTCGACTTTAACAACCCATTCAGAAGATAATTGCAAGCAATCACACTAGGAACATAACCAACCTCTAAAATCTGCATAAAAGTCCTAAAACCTTCTTTAATCATACCCGCTTTCACATAAGCCTTAAGTAACAAATCAAAAATAATAGGGTCCCAATTACAGTCTTGACAACACAAAAACAAACATTGAAACACATCTTCATCAGTATCTTTAACCAACAGAATCAATTCAGTTAAGAATTTCATAGCTTGTTCGAATTCTTTAGACCAAGCTAAAACATGAAGAATAAGACAATAGTTAAGAGTAGAGGGTTTGAGACCCAGATCATTTTTGACCCAGTTAAAGAAAGTGAGAGCTGAAACAGAATCGGACTGGCATCTCAATAAAACCCTAGAGATTTCATTGGCACCCAGATGATGAATAAGCCCCTTAATGTCATCATTTTGTAGAAGGGTTAAATGGGTGTTGTCTCGTTTGAGAGAGGAGTAAATGAGATTGACAAAATTGTTGGGGTTTTGATTTTCAGGGAGGAAATTGTAAAGTGGGTTTGAGAGAGAGATGGAGTTGGAGTTTTGAATTGTTTGAAGAGAAGAAGAAGAAGAAGGTACTAAATTCTTAGTAAGTGTGTGGTTTTGTGCATTAGATGCAAAGGTTTTTGAGTTTTTAAGGATTCTGATTGAAACTCTAGTCATTACTTGCTAACAAACAGATCAAAACAAAGGAAAAGGGCTGAAAAATAGAGGGAGATAGAGAGATACCAGCCAGGTTTTGGTTGAGTTGGAGACTATAATCTATCAGATAGGGAGGACATGGAATTCCCTGTTCTTCGTTAATTTGGTGCTTACTTCTTTTTGTTGATTGACTTGTATTATTTTGTCATTGCAAAGGACTTCCGTCTCTCTCGCATTTCTTTGCCTTTTAAGCTAGTAATTCAACCCGGCCTCCGTCATCATGTTAATGTGGTAGTAACCTCATCCATCAAAACAATATAGTTTTAATTTTTTTAAATAAATTTAAATTTAGTTTTAACTGAGTTATATGTTAATTTATTAGATTTACTAGTTTATTTCAAGCAGAATTTGTTTTTACACCCTTTCTATTTATGCTTAGTTATGAGTTCACTTATGAGCCCAACTAAAATTAATAATCATGAAAACAATTAAATATAAAAAATATTTATATTTTATAATTTTTTTATTTGAGAATCACGTTCTTTCACTTTTTAATCCTGGTAATCCTGATACTATCCAGTTTTATATACTAATTCAATGTATTATCCTAGAAGAAATAAATTAGCATTTTGTCATTATAAATAACTTCAGTCATCTTATTGCAGTATGATCAGATATGGATATTTGAACATTCTAATCCTATATACTTAACAAATTATAGCATTCTAAACTCTTTTGGTACTATAATGTTTGGTAGCAAACATATTTTTGCTGCTTGTACAGGGTCAAACAGATTATTTGCTTCAATTACTCTTAATTTTTCTTTTAGAGCAACCCATTTAGCATAGTCCATGGGACAAACAAATCCATCATTAAAGGATTCTTCAACTGTCAGATCCTAGTAACCGAAGTTTAAGTCAGCTGAACATGGGTAATATAGATAAAATTATACTAAGTTGTTTAATTTACTCCCATGTTCTGAGGAGTATAGGAGACATAAGTTGCTGGTTATTCAAGCAACTTCATTCTTCATGAATTCTAACTCACTTTGATAATGTGATTTTAGGTGAGCCCTTTCTTTGTTCATTATCCGTTCTCTTAGTCGGGTGTAATAGACTTTAGGTAGGGGATCTATGTTTCAACCATAATGCATATAACAATTTATAAGCAAATACATGATTAAATGCATGATCATGATGCATATGTCAACGTATATTGGATATGGATTTATCATTTCCATGAAAGATTGATGGGCATTAATTTGCTTGTGTTATTTCTTGTCAGGAGTAATTATACTCAAGTTGTTGCTTTGAATCATGCTTATCAATAGACATACTTTACACAAAAGATAGGTCAAAGCCCTTTTCATTAATAAGACTAACAAGTCCATTACATTGGTTTTTGGAATACAAGAAAAGAAAAGGCACATTAGTCTTTTTCTCCAACCACTTCTCTAGCCAAAGGTAGAAAGGAAAATCTATGATTCTTAATCATTACCAGAAAAGCATCGGTCTCATCTAAGCTCTAATGGTTGTGGAGGATGTCCTCTCCAACCTTTTAGGCATTGTTTCTAAGAATCTGGGCATATCTGGCAGCTTCGTCCATTTGCTAATTTGTTTTGATCATCCTTTCTATGAGCAGTATATTACTTCGGTTCAAGGCATTGTTGTTGATGTTAATCTAGTCTTTATGTTTTTCTAATGCTATTAATTTCTCTTTCAAGTGCTTCACCTTTTCTCGTTCTTTGTCAAGCTTCATTCTCAACACCTTGATTCATTTCTTCTAATCATTAGATCTAATTTAACAGCCTTGATTGCCTTCCTTTTTCCTCTAACCCTTGCTACTTCTTATGCTTCAACTAGTCTGCTTTCCATCATCATATATTTTTTGTTAAGCTCCTCATATATTTTAGTCATATCCACCAATTCTCCTTAAACTTGTGCAAATTTATCCTGATAATATTCAATGCTTCCTTGTTAATCAATGAAGTCATACTTCAATGCTTCATGTTCAGAGTTGTTTTGCATCCTGTTCAAACCTAGTTCTCCTCTCTCAGTCTCATATTCTTCCCTTGTGGCCTTCTCTTTGCCCAATTATAGCTCTAACATTATTATTCTTGCATCATTGGATTAAACTTGCTTGTCTAAAAATTCCCTCGCTTTGTCTCCTTCCAGCACCATTACATCTAAATCTGCCTTGTATATCTTGCTCTTACTTAACTTTATTTAGAGCTTGTCTACTTGCTCTCTCAGCTCCTCCTCATCATTAACCCTCTTTTTGTTTTATGGGCTCTTTCATAACCTACAAAGGTCCAGTTTTAGAATGCGACATCCTAGGAACAATAGCGAAAGTCAAATCCCTCCATCTTGTATACTCCTCACTTGTGTTAGGGTCCCTCAAACTTTCAAACTCCTTTTTGTTCAGAACGAAGTGATTCCAATCTAGCTTGATAATCTTCAGGACCTCACGTGCAGATAGATCTTTGAATAACCTAGAAAATTAGGCAAGTCCAACAATTATCGGGATATACTGAATGGCCCCCTAGTTGTCTTACCATAAGAGACAAAACATAACTTATATAACTTGTAATCCTAACCAAAGGTACCTAATGTCTTTGCCCGCAACTCATTAGGACATCTACCGTTATAACCTACAAGGCTTTCCATTTGAAATTTCTATTAGGCAGCTTTTGCAGCTTTTCTATCCAATCTTGATCGCTCAAGTTTTCTCATTCTTCTTCTTCCATTAACTTCAAATGTCTTTGGTTAAACCACAAAAAATTATTGAAGATCAGTTTCTTCATTTCAATATGACTCACCATCTATATGTATATAATAACTACGTGCAAAATCTCATTGCCCATTTTCTAGTTTTTCTATAATGGTTAAAGGTTAGGATGGTTTCAGCCAATTTAGCAACAAGGTTAATTTGAGTGTTTTCATAATCCACAAACGTAGTGGCAACTTCTAAACTTATTACACCCATTATGCTTGGAAACAACACGAGGCCAAATATACCTAAAGTAACTAGTCTGTCTCTTTCTATCATGGATCCATGTTGTGATGTTTTCCTCTTTAACTCAACTTCTAATAGTTTCCACTTCAACACACTAGCATTCTTCTCTAAAAAGTTAGTCAAGTTAGGAATTTTGAGCGGTTTTGACATTTCAGAATTACTCTCAAAGGGAAATAAACCCTATACATATGGTTAGAAAACTCCATCAACATTCCAAATTCTCTCATAGTTAGACACATATCTACATTCTCAAAAGAAAAACACTTATAATCAGGATCCTAAAAGTGAACAAGAGTTCTAATTGTTGAGTTCAGTACTTTTACCCTCATGATTTCTATCAATCGCTCATCCTTCCTAAAAAATGCAATACCCTCATGATTTCTATCAATTGCTCATCCTTCCTAAAAAATGCAACCTCATCAATATTCTGAACATGGACCATTAATTTCTTTACCTCATTCATAGTGCAATTCAGGATCTTGATTTGTCGCAGTTTTCTTGCATCACATCTAGGGTAGTCTTATTCTAACAGTTGTAAAAATTCAAAATTTTGCCCATGTTATACAGTGGTAAATTTAGCAGTGGTGGCCATCTTATTATTCACAAGTCCTGTAATTCAAGATGCTTCATATTTAGGCTCAAACTTGATGCAAAAAAAATTATTATGGAGCATACACCTTAAAGGTAGGTTTTAGTTTTTTTATATGAGATAAATTATAGGTTTACTACTTGGTTTTAGTTCCAGGCTCATACATGTCTGGGCTTTTTTTTAAGACCAAACGCATTTGGTTTTTTTTGTTAAATATCCCTTAATTTTGTTTTTCTTTTTTCTTTTGGAATAAATCATCTTTAAATCGATTCTTGGCCTTTTTTCTTGTTTTTTTTCAATTTTGGAATAAAATTCTCTTTATGTCATTGTTTTTAAGAATATTAGAGTTTTTATGATAATATTAATAATTATTTTATGAATAATTATGTATTAATCTAATATGCAAGATTTTACCCATTAAAATTGAGTGAGAGTAAAATATTGATTTTTAATTTTAATTTTAAATATAATTTTCTCATATTTATTATGCATTAAAATAATTGATTCATGATTATTTTTTAGTTTTTGAATTAAGATTTATTTTCATCATCATAATAACTTTTTACTTAAAAAAAAACAATATTTATCTTAATGAACGCATGAAACAAAGAAGAGAAATACAAGAATAAGGACATTAATTTTTTAATTAAAAATATATATTTTATCAGTTTTAGATCAAGTCATTAGAATTTTTGCAAATATATTTATTTTTATTGTTGTTATTTTTTATTCAATAAAGGATGCGACTAATAAAAAAAGAAATTTTATTTACAAAACAAATAATATTACACGAACAAGAAAGAGATAGTTTTGATGAAAAAAAAGGTATTTTTCCTTAATCATTCGTTGTTTTATTTTTATTTTCATATAATTCAATCCGCTAGGACAAGATTGTAATATGTTGCTTGGTTAATAGAGGAAACTTGCTTTATTAGATGGACACCCTATGAGAAAAAAAGAATTTCCCAAAGACTGTCATCTTTAGATAGATTTCTTTTTTCTTTTTTTTTTTCTGCGACCTGCAGTTCCAGTCCTTCATGCAATAAGTTTTCAAGCCTCTCTTCCTTACCGGTAGGGCAATCTTCTCTCATGGCCTTCACCTCCCGCCCGGCCCGGAAATAGAACCCAGCCCTCTTCTGATCCATTCATTTCTGAAAGCACGGGATCCAGAGCCCCCCCTATTGCATAACCTAAAAAAGCTATAAACAGAGTACGTAAGTGGTTGCGGAAACGAGACGCTTTGGTTACCGGCGAACGCTTCCAAAGGCGACCCCTTCGAGTTTCCGGCTGTTTCCTAGATTGATGTAGCCTTTCGTCGCCCGAAAGAATATCTAAGGACTTCCATTGGAACTGTTTATATTCTTCAAGAAAACTAGACTACATGAATAAAGGGATTGTTTGGCAGATATTATTCTCCATTGCATTTCATTAGATTACCAGTGCCCAGCAAGGGGGACTTTTTATCACTCGTCTTTCTACAAGTGAGACTCTTCCATACCGTACCACATCGCTATTGATTTAGTTTATGAATGAGTTGATAAACCGAGTTCATCTAACAAAGACACTTTGCTTATTTAGAAGATACTTGAGCAGCAACGCTAATGCACATGCCAGGCATCTTGCTACATTAGGAATCGCCTGCCTCTAGCAGGAAACTATGCTAGGCACGCTTTCAAACAAAGCTTACCCATCCAAATCAGCCGAGGAAACCAAAAATGGAAGGCTAGGCTCAAGACATTGACCATGAAACTGCGAAAGGTACGACAGTTTCAACAAGGGCATTGACTTCCATTTATCATCAGCATCGGCAAGACATATACTCAAACAGGACAACATTCACATGTGCAAGTTCATAGCGTTCATGATCTTTTAATATAGGGAAAAAAGACGATTCACAATCGAGACAAATTCAGTCATCAACAGGATCCTGAGGAGTTTCATCAGCTCTACGCTTAATTGAGATCACTGGACATTCAGCATGCTTCTGGCAAAATTCACTCACTGTTCCCACAAAAACCCTGCAGAATAGATCAACACGAGGGATTTCAAGATAACTGGGATCCCATTCAAAAGTACAGACATGAAAGCACATGCCAGTGCATTTAAGGAAACATTTGATATGTGGAATTTCTAGTTAAGTCATCATTGAAAAGTGTCAAGCATTCCATGAATGCAATGACTGGGCAAACCTCTGAAAAGGGCCAAGACCGCGACTTCCAACAACCAGGAGATCTGGCTGGACTCGTTTTACTTCATGGCAAATTACTTCCTTGGGATCTCCTTTCTTGATCCATGCTTCACAGGCAACCTAGAAGCATTCAATGGAAAGAAGGTGAAGCTAAAACTAAAGGATTAAATACAACCAGTCCAGTTCATTGATGTGAAAAGTGGAAATGAAGATAGAAGTGAGGTCATGCGTAGGAAATTGACTATTACCCCAATCTCATGGCATCTATTGACAAAGTACTCCAGCAGATGAAGCCCCCTGGTCCTATCCCTATGCTTCATGTTTTTAAAATCCTCAGGTGAGGCATACAAGCTATCCATGTCATCAAAACCTATTGAAAAGAAAGTGTTAGAAGAAGAAGAAGAAGAAGAA
>Ga0325403_1007312_pt1 | contig 10552 bp, 4 predicted proteins | sample PopdelMetagenome_19_FD_205665 | JGI IMG/M metagenome (GOLD analysis project Ga0325403, IMG submission 205665) | Populus deltoides microbial communities from Bellville, Georgia, United States - Xylem-PdKOR-R4 | ecosystem: Host-associated > Plants > Phyllosphere > Stem > Wood/Secondary xylem...
AACCGATTTATTTTCTATTTTAAGGTTAATAAGAGTTTATTGAGATTTTTAAATGTTTTAAGATGAATAACCGGTTGAAAATGATTTTTTATCAAAACTCCAAAACCTAATTTTTTGACAGGTTTCGTTGTCTGAAATTAGACAATAAATGACGCATTGCATGCCGAAACACACAACTTTATCTCATGTGCTTAATGTTTTTTAAAATAAAAAGGAGCGGACAACTCATAGTTGGGCTCAACCCTAACTAAGATAGTTGGTTGGACGCCCGAGCCTGAATTGCTAGATCCGACAACTCTTGGCATAGTTGGTTTTTTTTTCCTTCAAAATTTCTAGTCACCCTCCCTTTTTATGTATTTTTTAATTTAAATAGTTTGTTTATTTCAATTTAAATCAATATCCTATAGTACTAACATTAATGCATTCCTCTATTATATTAATTTTACCCGCGGATTTGTAAGCTGGTTTACTTATGACAGTGGATTCATAACAAAAATCATCCAATAAAAGAATACGACTTTTTCACTCGAATGTAAAACTGCGAAGCTACATGGTAAAGTAAACCACTTAAGCACATAAAGACACTACATCTACCATGTGTTTCATCTTGTACTCCATGCTTGGAATTCGAGAAGGAATAAATGCCCTCGCTGCTCATGTTTTTTTCTCGTCAGCATCTATCAACTGGCTCTACAAAACATGCAAATGAGGGTGGTGGTTCCACTGTGATGGGGATTGAAGCTCGTTGAGAAGTGTGCCACTGCAATGCATGATTTTGCCTAGGTTTTGCAGTCAAAGAAAATAAATTAAAAGGACAGCTAAGGCAGTGAATAAGAAAATGCTAGTAGTCATGGCACAACTCACTTGTTGTTTTCTTGCTTGGCGATTGCTCTGCCGGATAACCATTTCCATAAAAACACTCCGTTGCCACTTTTGCCTTCCAACTTTTGCAGTCTTGGGGTCCGGCTCTCCCCCTCGGTGCCGGTTTGGCTCCAAGGACAGAGTTTGTTTTTATTGTTAAAAAGGTAATTTTCATGTAATTATATACACACTTCACTAGTTACTAGAATAAAATATTTACTAGAATATTAGAGTCTCTAGTTTTGGTTAAAAAAATCTATTGCCCTTTGAACCAGAGATATTTTGATATTTTTAAACAATATATTAGTTATTATTAATTTATTTAAGGTATTTTCAGTTATTCAATATTTTAATGAACATTAAAATAATAAAAAATGAACAGCAAAATAAGCAATAAAATCCAAAAATAAAAAAATTCAATAGTTACGTGTAAGTGTAAAAAAAATCAATAATTACATGTATATTTTCAGTTATAAGAAATTTAGTTTATTGGAATTAGAGGTATTATAGTCTTTTAACTTTAATTTTTTTTTTGTTAGTTGCTGGTTTAGTTAAGAATAATGATATAATTTAACATTAAAATAATATTTTTTTAATTTGAAAAAGTTGCTAGCACATGGAAGCTGTCATATACTTTGAGCGACGATTGCGGTGGTAAAAATTGTTCTTCCATCATATCATTTTATTCCTTGTCGTCTCTCATTTAATTATGAGTGACGCATATCGTTCAAATATAACTGGTTTATTTTTGGTGATCCTTTTTTTCCCTTTCATTTTTCTCTCCAATCCCGATAAATACAATATGGTTCTTATTATTATTAGTATTTCATATTAAGTCATTTTAGTTTTGATTTTTGTATTTTTTTTGTTTTTCCTTTTGTTAAAATTTTATTGTTTTTAATTTAACCCTTAGTTTTTAATCTGTATATATAATGTTTTTTCAATTTGGTCATTCTACTTTTAATTTCTTTTTTTTCCTTTACCCTCTTGTTAAAGTTTTTATAACTTTCAATTTTTGTCATTCAAATCAAGTTTATTATATTTTTTTCAATGATAATGATTTCAATCTAGTCTTTCTTCTTTTGTTTTTTTATTATTTTCATTGGCATATTTGTTAAAGTTTTTGTAGTTTTCAATTCAAATCAAGTTCATGATTTTTGTTTTTTCAATAGCAGTAACAACAGTAATAATAGTTATGGTGGTGGTAGTTCTTTTGATTTCTTATTGTTTTCATTGACACTTTTATCAAAAATTTTGTAGTTTTCAATTCTATCATTCAAATCAAGTTCATAATTTTTATTTTTTTAATAGCAGCAACATCATTAATAGCAGCAGCAACAATAGTACTAGTTGTGGTGGTGGTTGTGGTAGTAGTGGTGGTAGTGGTGGTATAGTAACAACAATAATAATTAAATTAGTAATGATAATAATAATGATGACGATAATAGTAATAATAATATTATTAATGATAGTAATAATAATGATGATACTACTGCTAATAATAATAATAATAATAATAATAATAATAATCCTGAGGGGTAGCTCAAATGGTCAGGCCTTGGGTTTGCTCCCCAATGGTCACGAGTTTGAGTTCCTTCAGAGCCGCTGGAGGTTTACATAATGGTTAACTTCAAGGCTCATGAGATTAGTCGAGGTACGTGCAAGCTAACCCGGACATCCACGTTGATCAAAATAAATAGCAGCAGAGTGGTGATAATGATAATAATTTTGGTAATAATAGTAATGATAGTGAAAATTGTGATAATAATGGTAATAATAATAAAAATAATACCAATAATAATAATAATGATAATCAATAATGATGATAGTGATGATAATAATAGTAGTAGTAATAGTTTGCTATAATGATTATAGTAGTGGTAACAATAATAGTAGTAGTAGTAGTAGTAGTAGTAGTAGTAATAATAATAATAGTAGTAGTAGTAGTAGTAGTAGTAGTAGGGAGAAGAAGAAGAATGATGATAATGATAAAAATACTAATAATAGTAGTAATGATAATAATAATAACAATAATAGTAGTAATAATGATATCACTTTCGAAGGCGGTTTTAGAAGGTTGGATGACATTGTACGAGCCACCCAAAAGGTATAGGCAATACCTATACTAATGCTCAAACACAATTCAAAATGCAAAAACAAATTGTGACAACCTTATTTATTTTCTAGTCTGTTTCTTTGTTATCGCACAGAAACTAAGGTATATGAAATGACTAATGCTAATATTATTAATGTATTGGTGTTTTGTTTAAAAAAAACATTGTTCCCAACTACGTTGTTTCTTTCTCAGTTTATATTACAAAGTTTTTTTAAAAAAATTAACATCGTTCAGTTTTTTTCTTCATAAAATAGGACTAATGTTTTATTTAAAACAACATTGTACCTGACTACGTATTATTTTTTTCCTAACAATGCCATTTTCTATAATCTTGTTTTATCCATGCTATTTTCTAAAAAAAAAAAACTATATTATGATATTAAAATTTATTGCTATGATTTAACTGTCTAAATATGTCAGAAATTTATTAAATACTCTCTTTTCCTTTAGTGATGGATCATAGTATTTTTTATATATGTTATTTCTTGTCTAAGCCTAGGTTTAAAAGGAAATGTAGGATGATAACCCAACATCCTAAGGCTAGGCAAACTGTCAAGCCTAGATTGTATGGGTCTGGTTTGTTTTGAGACTCAATATCTTTGTGTTTTGCTCTGTGTTGAGCCCATATATATATGAGTCTAGTGAGCTGTCATACCCAATGTTTTTGGGTTCAACTATGTGCTAAACCCAAATAGACGTGGCTTTATCAAACTATCAGACTCAATATCCTAGGGCTTAACCACGTGTTGAGCCCAAATACATATGAGTCTGGTTAATTTCTAAACCCAATATCCTTTGGTTTAACTATGCGCTAAGCCCAAGTACATGTGTGTTTAACAAATTATCATACATAATATTTTTAGATTTAGCTACGTGCTAAGCCCAACTACATCATCTGGGTTTGATGAGGTGCAGATCTAACATTGTTGGGTTCAGCTACGCGCTGAGCCCAAATACATAAGTGTTTAGCGAGGAGCTAGATCCAATATTCTTAGGTCCACCTACGCGTTAAGCCCATATACATATAGCAATGACGAGTTGTCAAAACCAAAATACTTGGGTCCAGCTATACGCTAAGCCCAAGTATATTTAGATCTTGCAAGCTACCAAACTCATCATCCTTGAAATTAATAACACTCAAGTCAAAGTGGGTATGGAATTGATGATTGTTATAGGCCCCATGTTGGTTCAAGAGGCCTTGCTTATTTATTCTTATAACTTCTAATATGAAATATTAAAAGTTCAGAATAATCATCTCTCAACACGTATAAAAGTCTTCCAAGAGCCCACCATATTTCCATCAACATTAATATTGTGTAAGAGATATTTATCTCTTATTAAAGTTATCAAGAGTAAATGACACTCTAACCATTTCATTCAAGCAACATAAAAAGGTTTAAGGACTATTTATATCCTCTGAATCATCAAGGTGAAGGGTTCACAATTTATATTTTCTAAATATTTATACTTTAATTATCAAAATATTTGTCATATAAAAACAAGAATAAACACTCTCATATTAGAATCTAAAGTTCATTATCTTATTTATTGCAATCCTTTATTAAAAGTCATTAATTTTATAATTGGAGGGTCCCTAAACCTAATAAGAAGGACTATTTTGCAGGTGTCAAACCTTCTACCACAAACCTTTAACTTAATAAACTCCAGAAAAGGGTATATTAACATGAATGTGTGATTACCCGTTGTCAAAACACTCTAAAACCTCATTCCTAAGTATATTAAATTTTAGAATATCATCAATAAAAAAATTACAGAGGATTCGTGTAAATGTAAGATTTTGAGAAATTTAAAGGTGATAAAGCTTCCTCTTCCAAAGGGTCAAATCATAAAATAAAAGGAAAAATAGAAAGTTTGGAAGCAAAGGATTAGCAAAGTCAATCAAAATTTTCTTTAACCAATCAGTTGATTTTTAAAGTTATTTTCAAAAAGTTCAATTTATTTTGCAATACATAGCATGGTTGTTAAATAGATATAACAAGGTGAATTAAATTGGAAAACCTGCAATTTAAAGCCTGCACCGACTAGAATCATGTTTTAAGTTGCATTTAATTTGTAAAACTTAGTTGATTCGATTGAGATTTTAATAATATGGTTGAGTTGATAATGTCAACATCAATAATTAAAAAATTAAAAATAAAATAATATTATTTTAATAAAAATAAGTTATTCGACTTGATTTGATGATCTCATTATTCTATACCTTTTTCAATTGACTTTGAGTTTGAATTCGACAATTAAAATAAATAGACCTATAATTTGTTTTTAATCAAAAATATATTAAAATAATATTTTTATAATTTTTAAAATTTTCTTACATTAACACATTAAAATCATAAAAAAAACTAAAGGAACAATTTAAAAAGCATAATCATCCACAAAAACTAGAGATTTTGCGAGTCCATTAGAAGCCCAAAAATACGGTGGCAGAATAAATTATAGTTCAATGGGTACAACCCAACTCAAGTTTTAGACGGGCCTTTCAAATGAAACTTTCATGGACTTTTCCATAATACCGGAAGAAACCTCCATTCGCTTTACCAGGCTTGAAGAGGACATCATTGCTATTCATGTTTTTTAAATTGACTCGGTGATCAACCGGGTTTATTATATTTTTTTAATAAAAATTTAAAATGATATTATTTTAATATATTTTTTTAAAAAATAAAGAGTCAACTAGGTTAATTTTTTAGAATTGTTTTTTATTTTTTCAACACTAATTAGTCTTGGTTCTAGATGGATAGAATTTTAAATCAACTTGTCGAACTAATCTAAATTTTAAAACAATATTATTAATTTATCGTTTTCATCATTATAATTGTCAAATCCAGATAGGGTTGTTCTAGAAAAATACTTGAAGTTAATTTACGAGTCATAGAGTAAATTATTGTTATTAAAACAATATTATTTTGTTTTTTTTTAAATATTTTTTTGATGTTGATGCTTGGCACAGGTTTTAAGTGTGTTTGGTATTGTGACAGCGGTTGTAGTTATGGTTTGAAAAAAGTTGTTTTATAAAAAGTACTTTTAGTTGAGGTTGGTTTGAAAAAATATATGTTTGATTAAAACTGTGGTTGAAATTGAGGTTGAACAAAAAGTAATTTAATGTGTTTGATTAAAAAATACTTTTCAAATTAAGGTTATAAAATAACAAAAAAAATTAATAATTAATAATTTAAATATTATAAATTTAATTACTGCTAATATATTATAAAATAAAATCACAATCTCTTGTTGTTTTCAATATGATCATTGTTAAGAATACTTATATTTTGTTAAGAATACTATTTATTGTACTTTGGACCTTTTCATTGGTTCAAACCCTGATATTAATATTAAAAATATCATTATCCATAGTGGATTCTGGTTTGAAGAACATGAGAGAACTCTTACTTCTCTTTCACTCCCTAACAAAAACTTCACTGGTTACCACGCAGACACGGGTAAAGCAGCTTGGAGCTGCTTTCAAAAAAACACAGATGCGCCCGTATATTTTGGTAGGTCTCATTAACAGTAAATAATGATTTCACATTTACCAAACAATTGATGTTTACGGTGACAACTAAACATGAAAGCTACCACGCAGCCAAACTCTCTCTTTATCTAGTTAGCTGCGTTTCACTTCATCAATTTTTTTTCTAATTTTATTAAAAAATCCAATTAGAATTAGAGTTTGAATCATATATTTTCGAGATATCTTAGACTGAGTGAACTTGTTAGATCGAGTTTAACAAGCCATCCTCACTATCATGTTTAATTACCACCACTATTTTACTGACATTGTTACACCATCACTGTCACAACAACTACTGGTCCACCACTACTATTACTGTCACATCCATCGTCATCCCACCACTTTAAGATCACAGTCACCGTCGCTACCATCTCGTCACATAATCCTCCGACCAAACAATGCATCATTTATGGGCTGCCCGGATACCCATTCCACAGAGGACATGAGCCCACCATTTAATTCCTACTTAATGCTTTACTGTCTCGTGACTGGGATGACAATAATTATATGGGGTTTTTCATTATTCATACTTGAACTTGATCTTAAAATTTTTACCCAAACCAGATCAGGTGTCGGATATCCATCGGGTAGAAGGTTTAGCCCAAACACAACTTTAGATTTGAAGTAAAAAAGGCCTTCACAGCATCACAGCCACTGTGAGTGAAGTCTCAGCTCTTTGGAGAGAAAAATCTCTAGAGTGTTGTTGTTTGCTGAGATGACAGATTTAGTTGGGGCTAATGCCTGCTAGTGTTGTTGTCAACGTCTGCTGCTGGCCGGGGAAGTGCAGATTGGAGAAGAGAGTGAGAGGAAGAGAGCAGAGTGGAGGCGGATGGAGTGGATAGGGAATAATTTTTTTAAAATGTAATTTTTTCGAACTTTAAGGGTTTTTTATGCAGCGCAAGTTGGGTTTCGGGTAAGATTTCGGGTCAAGCAAGGAAATATCTATATCCGAATATGATTTTTTTACTTCGAGTATTATCTAAACCCGAATGGGTAAAAAGAATTCCTATCCATTTGGGTTGTATGACCATTGAGTTTGGTTAAAATTATTATCTCTTTTGATCTCGTCACTAACATATATATTGTTTGGCAATAACAAATAATAAATATACTAAAAAGCATAGGAAATTTATTGTAATTTCCCTTATATTTTTCTATTCATCAGTGTAGAGTGGTGATCATTTTGTTCTTCCCATTACAAAATGAATGTTTTTGGATTAAGATTATTTTGATATACGGGGTTTATTAGTTATTACTGATTTATTTGGAGGCATTTTTGTCCTATCAATATTTTTATAAACAATAAAAGAACCAAAATACCACGAGTAGCAAACAAAATTAAGTGATGTCAGGTAAAGGTATTTAGGTATTCTTTTTTTTTATACAATATGTAACCTTAGACGCAAAACATTTAATTCATTATTTTTAGAAGTATTTTAGTATTTTAGCACTATTTTTTTTTGTTAATTATGAGTTTGATTGAGGATAGTTATGTAATTTACTATTAAAAATAATAATTTTTTATTTAAAAGCTACTAACATGTGTTGGAATTGTTGCACGCTTTGGCATTACGTGTGATGATTTCTAGTTGTAAAAAATGATCATTCATTGTCTCAGATTATTCATTGTCAACTCCTCTTCCATTATAAGAGACACATGTTCTCCAAATTTAGTCGATGTAACTCTAATAACTATTTTTTTTCTTTGTTTATTTTTTTCTCTTATCCCTGTAAATACATTATGGTCCTTATTTTTTTTGTTATTTGAAATTCAAACATTTGAGTTTTGATTATTATTTTTAGTCATTTTTTCTTTTGTTGAAGTTTTGTTTGTTTTTAATCTAACAACTTGTTCTTAATTTGTATATATAAAATATTTCAATTCAGTCCTTTTACTTTTAATTTTTTAATCCTTTAAATCAAAGTTCTTATAGCTCTTTTATCAAAGTCCTTATAGCTTGCAATTTGATCATTTAAATCAAGTTCATGGTTTTTATTTTTTCAACAACAATAACAACAACAACAATAATAATGATAGTAATATTGATGCTGATGATATTATTTATTAATAATAATAGTTATAAAGATCTTGATTCTATATATTTTTTTTAAAATCCTTATGAGCTATTTATTTTTTTTCAATTTTATCCTTTAATATATATATTTTTTTGAATTGGACTTCATGATTTTTTACATTAGGTGCTTCAAATTTAATGATTTGAGTCAGGAGTTTAAAAAAATTAATACATTTTATTTAAATAGATTTGTAATTCTTTTTAAACCGTAAGTTTGACAGGATGTAAAACTGGGTTGACGTAGCTCTAATTATCATTTTTACATATTTATCATTAACAATTTTTTATATTTTTTTACATATTTTTAGCACTTGAACATTGTTTTTTATTCAAAAAAAAAAAAAAAAAAATCTAACCTCACGGAGAATCACGGGTAAAGAGGCTAATCTATTCTAGAATTGATTTATTCAATTTCTTGGAACAAAATTTCAAATGAAGAATCAACAGAAATCTTTGTTCCCTTTGACTGTCTTGTTACTTGGCTCTTGCCTAATTAAGTCTGGACCGATGCAAGCTTCTTTGAGCTTGCAAGACACTCCAGTTTGATTTAATCTTATAGAAAGAACTGTATTTCAATTGTTGTTTTGTATTATATTAATTTTGTTTGGAGTGTTGACGAGGTTCAAGAAAAACCTCAAACGATCAAAGCCTTTTTAAAGTTGACAATAAGCTGAGATGTTGGAAATGAATTATCATGCTTCGAGTAAAACAAAAACTATGTAAATCTAAAAACTTAGATTGTTATGTTATATTCTAAGATATTATTTTTTAATAGATCTCCTTCAATAAAATTTATATATATTCATCATTATATTATATTTAATTTTTATCAAATAAAATAAGATAATAAAATATAAATTTATAATCATTTAATCAACAAAACTATAAACTTATATTAAAAAATAATAAAACTCAAATATATAATTTTCATTATTTTTTAATACTTTATAACTGTTGAAAAACATGAATATTTGCCAAAAAAAAAAAGTTTTTTTTATGCGTCTCTTATTCTAACATAAAGTTATTAAGTTTTACAAGAAATAAAATTTTAGAGGCTGTTGCTAAAAAATATGTTGAATATGAAGATAAAAATGATGGAAAGTATGAAATTATAATATTTAAGGCTTATTTGAGAATATATTATTTAAATATAAGGGATTCAAAGATAATAATAGATAAATAATGTAAAACAATAAAAAAATTAAAAATCAAAGTCAAACCATTTTCCTATTCTACTTAAAAAAAAGTGGGAATGAAACCAAGTCAAATTGAAAGCACAAGAACTCCTAGATTACATGTAATTAGTGTGTTAATTTGGCAATCAATATTGGGATACGTAACCCCAATATTATAAAAAAGAAAAGAAAAGAAAAGAAAACTAAAAAACAAATTTGATTTTGTACAACGTTTTGCATGGTCAAAGACTTAAAGGTTTTGACTTGAAATTAAGAATAAATTCTAGATTTTTTTTTTATTAACATGGATATTGGAGTTAGCTTGCGTGTACCTTGATTAATTTCACGACCCTGAAGTTAACGACCATGTAAGTTTTCAGTGGTCCTGAGATTTGTAGGACCTGAACTATTGATTTTAAGGAGGAAATCCAAGACCTTACTAGTTAAGTTACACCTCTTAAGATTTATTGATTTGTTAGAAATTTATAAATTTTTGGTTGGTTAGAATTAAAGTAATTAGATAGCGAGTTAATCCAAAGTAATTTTTTTTTTAAAACCAAACTTGTTCAGTTCTAAATCAAGTTATTGAGGTTTTATAACCATGTTTAAGGTAAATGAAAAATAATACATGTATATGAGTTACTTCTATATATATATATATATATATATATATATATATATATATATTATCTTATAACTCTGTAAAGAATTACAAACAAGAAAACATAAAATTAACTGAAAGAAATCAAGTTGATTCATTGAAATAAATTGAATAAAAATCAACTATCTCGTA
>Ga0325403_1007315_pt1 | contig 10548 bp, 9 predicted proteins | sample PopdelMetagenome_19_FD_205665 | JGI IMG/M metagenome (GOLD analysis project Ga0325403, IMG submission 205665) | Populus deltoides microbial communities from Bellville, Georgia, United States - Xylem-PdKOR-R4 | ecosystem: Host-associated > Plants > Phyllosphere > Stem > Wood/Secondary xylem...
AACTAAATAAATCCAAAAACTCAAAATCATCTTCAAGCTGGAGAAACAAATTTGTCACGATCTGATTTTTGCTATACAAAAAATTCATCTCAATTACAATACAATTTTGGATTTCATGAAAAAGGAACCCCCAAAACACTTGAGAAGCTGCTTGCCCCGAATCACAAGTATAGAGGGGGGGAAAAATGTTCGAACAAAATCACAACTACCAGACATCCTATACCATGAGCTTCACAATAAATGGCAAATACCACATTTCGTTGAGTCAACTTATCAGGCATTGCCAGAGGATGTACTTAATATTTGGATCTGAAAAACAATTTGCAAGCATAAGCACAGAAACAAATAGTGAAAAAGAGCTCTGGCCAAAAAATGAAACAAAGAGTGAAAGAGTACCAGTTTTGGACACGTTTGGGGAAAAATAAAAAATAAAAAGATTGAAAGGAAGTACCTTATTCACAAGCAAATTTACTTGCTCTCTGTACATTTCTTTCAAGTCTACAATATCAGCACGAAGTTCCTCCAACTGGAAATATGCAGCCATCAAAAAGTCAGGCTATCATATATAACACAGATTCCCCGACTATAATCAAGAAATTCCATCTAAACATATAAAGGGCATCAAGAAATTTCACTTCCATAATCACAAAATGGAAATCTCGATAGAAGTATATTTGTGATCAATAAAATTTAATATCTGGCAAAGAGTCTTCCAACACGATTACATGAAAAAAATTTCAGTCCGAGTGTTATTCTTCCCATTTTTATTGGACAAACTTCATGCTGAAGCCCCTACTTCACTTTTCATTTCTTCAAGAACTCCATTTGATTCAGCAGGTGCACATTCCATGAAGAGCAGTTTTAAGAAAAGGAAGCGGAACAAGAAACAAAGATCTACAGCGCTCCAGTTGATAAATGCATTATACAGTCTCTACACTTTTTATTTAAATAATGAACACGCCATGGGGTAAAAATGATCAATCATGTTTCAGGGCAAACTTAATTCCACAGCCAATACTGCATTTCTGGGCGTCAAAGGAAAATGCATTTCTTTAATAAGCTAATCAAAGCAAACATTCCTTCAAAGATAAAAAAAACTGGCTTAAAAACTTTTGAGGCTGCTTAGCGCATTTCAATTATGCAATAAGATCTAGAAAACATCAACAGCAAACCAGACAATTTATTCCATGAGAACATTAAGGCTGATAAAATTGTTTGCAATCAAAGGAACTTCCAAACAAGATAGACATACGTACTTCCTCATCGCGTTCACCCATTAACTCCAGGGCAGCAGAGTGCCTTCTCCTCAGTGCATCTAGTTCTGCCCGTACACCAGGCAAAAGGGCAGACTCTGCCTGTAATTTCTCACACTGCAGTGGATCAAAACATTCATTGAAATCAATTAAATGGAAAAATAATGGAGAACAATAAAATATAGGAATTACCTTTGCTGTAAATGTGACTACTCACTAAAGAACATGTACAAACTCACCTGTGCTGTCATTTTGACCAACTCTTCTGCGAGGGAGTCACGGATAGATTCCATGGATGCCTGAAGCATATTAAAAATGTAAATAATTCATCAGAGCTGCACATGGAAATTGTAATCATAAACTCAGATGATCATCCAAATGCAACACATCCCCACAGCGTGCACTCAGCAAAACTTAGCTCTAGAATGCACAATACAGCATACAGATTGAAAATATGTGATAACAAGTGATCCTTTAAGCATGAAGTTCAAGAAAAAAAAATACACTTACCAAACGAGACATATATGATGCAAGTTCACCCTCTTTCTGACGAAGGGCAGATTCGAAAGCACTAGGTGTCATGCTCTTCATGTAGTAAGGACTCATGGTTGCCTCTCCAGTATTCCTCCGTTCAGAAAGACTGTCGGATGTGTCTAAAGATGCTTGCAGAAAATAGCTCTCCTCAATGCTGCCCAGACTACTAGCACTGGAGAGCTTTCGAGTTAAGTTTCCTGCAAAATTAGCAAAATGTTAAAAAATATATGAACATGATAATAAGGTTAACTGGTGTAAATTTCAAAAGTAAAGCAGACCATTCTCAAAAGCAGAGTTGCTCCTTGCAATAGTAGTTTTATCAGATGCAGAAGCAGAATGGATGTGAGCTGTCCTTTCCAACTCTAACCGAGCAGCTTTCTCTCTTTCAATTTCCTGAAATAAAATAAGAGCTTAAATCATGAATCTTTCAAATAGCATTGCAACTTAAGTGCATATGATAAAGTAGGAAGATAGCTTTTGTTCTAATCTTTCAAAGACATCTCCAGCTTAAAAACCATCCAAAATTTCAGAGAAATCTGTATAGCAACGCCGAAATTATCTTCTACAAAACCATCCAGCTTAAAATGAATTCCAAATGTGGATTAAATTAATAAACTTCATATTGGCTTCTACTAATGTCAAGATGATCTTCTTACTAACAGATTGAAAAGATCATGTTCATGAAGGGAAAATTCAATAATTGAAAAGAAGCAAGTTCTTCAGCTGCACAGACAAAACATCAATATGTGCCCTTTCCATGGATTCATTTTTTAGACATGTCAAGTTGAGCGTGTTCTTCTAAGCATTGTCGAGACTGAATTGTGTTTATAATGCAGTTGGCAATGTAAGAAAAACTAAAAAGCAACGGATACCCGGAATATAAACACATGCAACCTAATTAACCGTGATAGACATGAGTAGAAAGAAACCCAAGGGTGGTACCTGCTGTAGAAGTTCTCGGTTTATTAGTGCATCTTGTAACTCTTCCTTGTGTTTCTGCCTCAGTTCCTTAATTTGTCCTTCAAGTTGGTTTGCACGTCCTTCTTGAGTGTCAGCTTCCTCCTTGGCTGCAAGGTATTCCTGCCTGTTTTCAGCTGCTCTCTGCCTCTCCTTTTCAAGGGACCTACTTAACTGTGTTTGTTCAGACCTGAGACAAGAAATCTGAGCAGACCCAATTTCAGCTACTATTCATCAAACAGTTTCATCACTAACAAAAAACATTTCATAGAAAGATGATGAACCTGTGCTTCAAGAACATTAATTCGAGATAAGGTTTGAGACAAGCGTTCATTCACAGAACGCTCTCTTTCCTCAGCGTCAGCAGCTTTCGCTTCTGCTTCCTGAAAATGTAACAACTAATAAATATATTTGTCTTTACAAGTTTCACATGTTATATCATAACCAGAAATAACATTCAGGCACCTGTAGTCGAGAGTTTAGAGATCTCTCCACAGCAGCCCAGGCCTCGGCCCTTCTTGCTGTTGTTTCCTAATACCAAGTGACAAAATGTCACACAAAAATAGCCTATAATTTGAGGTTCACAAGGACACCAATGGGAACTATAAAGAAGCATGAAAATATAAAACCACCTGCATGGCTTCAATCTGCCTTAGGAGAGGCCTAGTAGAATCTGGAACTTGAGTAATCAACTCCTCACAACGGCGCTCACTTGCCTAGAGAAAAAGCAAAACTAGTTATCACAACTAAAAGTAAATAGAGAATAATGCAAAAGCAAAAGCAATGACTTATTTACAGCAAGGTATGAGAAAGTTCAACACACTTGATAACGTTTTTGAAGATCTTCAATGTCCCTGCGTAGCATTTCCTCTCTAAAAACAGCCTATGAAACCAGAAATCAATCAAAAAGTGTGTACTAGAGAGTCATTTACAGCATATCAGTGGGCACACATCAACAATCTCAATAAAATTAAGTAAGAACCTGCTGCTCCTTTCTAGTCAAGGTTTGTCTTAATTCTTCAAGTGCCTGAACTAGCATAGTCTCGCGTTCCTCTGCTTCTCTTAGACGACTCTCTAATTCGGTTCTGGCTTCATTATTAACACGCGCCTCTGCTAATGCTTCAGCCTCCTTGGCCGCAGATAAGGCATTAGTATAATAAATTTTCTGCGCTGAAAGCTCTGCTTGGTGTTTTTCTATTGTTTCTTGCAGCAAATTCTCTGTAGCTGTCTTGTCCTTTTTTATACTCTCTACTTTATTTTCTTCCACCTGGAAGTGGATAAAAAAAAAATTTGTTAATAAAATACAGGGTGATGCCAAAACAATGACCAGAAAAGGTAGCTATTTCAATTAAATGTCTGAAACTAACACAAGTGTTTTGCAGCAATTCATACGAATTATAACACAAAGAAGCTAATAAAGAATGAGATTTAATTTACAGATTAGGAAAAAAAACGTTCCTCCACTCCAGAAAATGATTTTAATTTTTTGCAAGCAATATGTATTAGGAGTGCTTTTATCTGACATCAGAATCTAAGCAATGCTTCACAAACATTAAAATATTGGATGTAAGTCAAATTCAAAAGGCCCTACATTTTATCAATGCTGGATCATCTCTGCAAATCCGTGACAACATATCTTTTATTATATATTTATACAGAAAACTTTCATAAAATGAATGCCAAAAAAGTTCAGGTACAACAGTCCATCTCATCTTGAATCCAATGGTAGCATAATAGTCAAAATGTCATGATAATATGTAGCCAGCTACATTACAGTTTAGAATCAAATTACCTGAACTTTGGTCATCAAACCTTTCTTTTCTTCTTCAAATTCTCTAATCTAAAATTTCACAAAAAGAGGGGAAACAAGCAAAACATTCCTTAGATCAGAAAGGCAGGAGCATTGCTATTAGATATTGAAACATCAAAAGTTCAGATAATCAGTAGGCCTGCTAGATACCTGAGCTCTTAATTTTCTAATTGTAGATTCTTGAGCAGCCTGCTTTTTTGAAAGCTCTTCACCTAGAATTCATAGACAAAATCTTCAGATAAAAAGATCACATGAAACAAAAACCTCATTGCTCTGCAAACTCCATCAAAAACTGTTTCCTCCAATGCAAAACTGTTATAAAAAGAGGAGACCCATCTTCAATTGTTAATAAATCAAGTATTTATGTCTCAAAACCTTAATCCTGACTAGTTCTACAAACCCTCACACTGAATCGCTGCTCGACATGCAATAAAAAGGTAGAGTAGGAGATATTATAGTATCTTTTCCTCTGAAAGAATCAGAATATGAAGAAACATTCATTACACATGGAAATAAATGCTTGAGTGGCTCTACCTTCAGCCATAACCTGATTAATGATTTCATCCTTTTCCTTCAGAAGAGCAGCTGCATCACTTTTTTTATTATGCTCTCTCCTGAGTGTATCTCTTTCCTTTGTAAGAGCATAGACCTGTAACCAAACATTCCAAGACAATATTAATCTATGCAGTAAGAAACCTAAAGCAATAAGACTAATTGCCATTTAAAAACATAAATCTTTTCAACTTTAAATGCACAGGAGAGCTCATCAGACTGAAACTCAGAGTTTAAGTTGCAAGTTTATCGCACCACCACAGCATACAAGCCCTACCACAAGGCATTGGTACTATCCAAAACTTTCAGGCTTTTACAATTATTCTCAATTTAAACCATTTCTTTTTTGAAAAAGGTGGAAATATTATAAAGAGGAAAATCCAAAAAGAAATACAAATCAAAATGGGGGTAAAGGTATCCTCCACGGTGAGGAACAAAGAATTGGAAAAAAAAAAAAAAAAACAGACAAGAAGTAACTCCAGTCTGCTGATTATTAGCCAAATATACTCCTTTAAGAGATCCTGAAGCAAAATGCTGTAGAGAAGCCAGCAAATTTCACAAAAGTTGGCTTGAGAGGGAGCGTTCTTAAAATACTGGAACCAAATATTCCAAATCAGAGCAAACACTACACAAGCCATAAAACATTTTGGTCCTTCCTCCTCCCAAAGCTCACTTTCTTTATTAACAAATCCCCCACCCAATCCAGAGACACCCACTGACTCCAAAGCAGCAAAAAGCCTCTTCCACTAATCTCACGCAACTAGACAATGTAAGAAATTACTTCTAAGTCTAGTAGCAATAATAGTGCAGCACGAGCACAAATGTGTTGCCTATATTCAACATGAATGGTATTGTAGATAAATGATGAAAACTTCTTTATCAGAATAGCCAACAAAAAGCAATATCACAAAATTGACAGACTGTCTTTCTGGATTATATGGAATATCTTGCAGTGTACATTTTTCATTTGATTCATTAGGAGGCTAATTGGACTTTAACCAAAAAAAAACAGGGGATAGCTTCCACTTCCCTAGATCCCTCCCCTCCCTGCTGAGAGCAGGATTTGAACCAAAGTCACTTGGGACCATGTCAAGTGACCTGGCCAGCTAAGCTAGACAGCATTCATATGATGATCAACATATGGTCATTAAGCATAAAAGCATGACATCTTAGTCATTACATATACCTCAATTAATAAATACTCGATCTCCACAACCAATAACCAATCATTATCTTTTCCTAAAATTGCAAAAAGAAAAAATAAATATATATAAATAAAAAAAGCATGTGATAATTTTCAAATTTGAGAAGCATACCTTTCTTTCAAGAGTTGCAACCCTTTGATGGTATTCCTCTCTCAAAGACTCAATTTCTGCATCATTAGATTTTCTCTGTTGCATAAAATTCAACGGTAAAAATGTCATTCAGGTCAGAGAGAAAGTGAGCAGAAATCACTATCTTTTAACCAACAATAGTATTTGTAAAATCAAGTTCTCAATTAATGGAAAAGGAGATCAAAACAGAATAGAGGGGGAGTTGATGAGATGAATAATTGAACAAGTTTCTACAAAAGAAAAACAAACACAAAAAAAAATGTTCAAATTACTTTTTTGATACAAACCCAACTAATGCAAAACATGCAGATGACGATCAATATTTTGGGTTGAATTAAGAACTTAGAGCAAGTGTTCAGAGAATGGCTTGCACATATTTAGGTAAATATACAACATCATTGTCAGTTCTTTTTTCTTTTTTACCATCAAACTAGCAACCAACAACATAATAAGAATTCTTTTAAGACAAGAAACACAACCCTTACAGAAGATACTAAGAACAATCTTGGCAACACAAACTAAATGAACTATCCAGTTAAAATGTAATTGGCAAAACCCAATTTTTTTAAAATAAAAGCACAAAAGTAACCATTTTACTGTAATGTATATATATGCACAAAGTACCTAATCCAAATTAACTTGAATGCAGAAATAGTAAAAATTTATACAGACCTTCAATTCCTCAATAACAATTTTCAGGTGCTCATTTTCGTTCATCAACTTCGCAATCTCATCAGCCTTCGCCTAGAAGAAGAACATCGGAGTTAGCTTTTAGCTTAACTTAAAGACTCAAAAGAATTGCAAAACAGTTTAGTTTTGACAACTAGCACTAAAAATACCAATTTGTTGATCAAAAGTTCTGTTGTGCAAAATCTCATTAGTCTTCTTAACAAAAGAAGAGAAGCGCAAGCTAACATTATCATCATAAAGGTACTAATAGCGCTTTTGATGAGCAGAAAGGTGAAGGTGGTGTGCCTTGAGGGCTGGGTTGGTCGCCTATGGCATGACAACCATAATTTGAAAAACATGAGAAGACAAAACTTCAATGAAATATAACGCGACAGCAGCATTTAACACTCACAGTTTGCAGTGATATCAGTCCATTATGAATAAGTGTTATGCACACAGGAGAAGAAAACAAGCATAAAAATCATTCAAAAATCAAGTGAAAGAGAGGTTGGTGGAGCTTAGTATATAACAACAACAAGACAATAAAAACTTATACAAAATTAGAGAGGATCTTTCTATCCACTGAAATAAATTATAGGCCATCAAGAAGATAAAATTGTGTGAATCGACCAGTGAAATGTTCTAACAATATGAGAAAAGATGATCCAGTATCTTTCAAAAGTATGTATACTTTAAAAGACTCAGCAAGGACCAAAATTGACTTTTTTGTCCAGCATTAACATGTAATGTTGTCCAATTTTGACAATAAGAGTAGCAATTCAGTAGTGAGGCTAAGTTTGAAGCCTGTTTTTTCCTGCTTAATATATCTGTGCCACATGGTAATACCTGAGCTTGCCTTGCAGCACCTTGTAGTGCAGTTTCCATCATTTTCATCTCAGTCTTCACCTTCTCTAGTTCAAGCGTGGAATCTATAGAGTCTGATATATTCGACCTCAAACTCAAGTGTTGATCTTTGATGTCAATTTCACCATCATTGACTCGCTTGTCCCCTCCAACTGTCTGATTGTGAACATCATCTGCCTGGGAAACCGATCCAGAAACAATTTCTGAAGCCTCATCTAGGGGAGATGCATCGGACAGGGAAAATTCATGAACCATTTCACTCACTTCAGCACTAACAGGCTGTGAACTGGATGAATCAAGCACAGCTCCAGCTTGGTTATCACTTGATGCCTCAGCTAGGATATCAGTTGATGCCTGAGCTAGGATATCAGTTGATGCCTCAGGTTGCGGTTCGTTTGATGCCTCAGCTTGAATAGTAGAACTTCGTTCTACAGTCTCCTCAGCTTGTGTCTCTTGTTCATCTGTGCTATCAGGAGTATGAGACACATTATGTGACTCATCATGCAAGATGGAAGGAGCCTCAACTTTATCAACCCTGGAAACTTCTGATCTGACCTCCAATGTATCTAAATTTTCAGCACAGCCCTGCTCTGAAATCTCTTTTCCCTGCACATCATCAACTGATTCTGGTACTTTAACATCATGGACAACTGGCTCAGGAGGTTCAACAGCCTTAGTCTCTGATTGAATTTCAGATTCAAGTTCAGTTTTGCCAGTATCTGAAATGACATCATCTTTTTTCTCAGCAATCTCTGGATGCTCAGCATCTTTTTTCCTCTCGAGCATTTGATTTTCTTCAGCAGATGTGGTTTGTTGGGTCTCAGAATTTTGAGACTCTTTCTCCTCAACAGTAGACAATTTCTGTGGAGATACAGTTTTCCCTGACGATTCATCAGTACTATCCTCACTTTTGTTCCCCATAAAGGACATTACCGGCCATAATCCCGAAGCTAGCAAGAAAATAGAAAGGAGATTCTAAATAAAATGGGTCTCAATACACATAAGTTAGAACATTAAAAAAAAAAACCAATGAACATGCAACCATGTTGTTCCCTAGCTTCAACACAACATTTGAAAAATCAACTTCCATGCTCTAGCACAAAAAACTTAACATTTTCGCAAAGTACTGAGATCAACCACATAGTTATTTTCAATAAACAAACAAAACAGTAAGCATGAGCTCCAGCATTCCACAAGTTCTAACAGCCAGAATATATCTAAACCAAGAGCAAGGTAGTGGTAGTTATGGTACCTTCAGTGGTGCTACTAGAATCAGATTTATCTTCAAAACCAAGAGCAGTATCGAAATTCTTCTCGATATTCTTGACGCTCTCACTCAGCTTATTAACCGCTCCTGCTAGATCCGGGAAGTTCCCCAGAGAGACTTTCCCGCTAAACCAAGCCATCTCTTATATAACTCACCCCAACACCGACAACAAAATAAAACAATAATCTATGATCACACCCCTGCATTTACACACAAATTGATATCAAACACAGGATCATAACGAGAAGATCCTATGGGAAATTGAATATATTTCGTGATCTAGCAGATAATGTATAGAATCCAACAAATTGTGGGATTTGGAGTGAGATTTTGAATTAAATGCAGTGCTAAAAACTAAGAGTTTTGCCATTGGAGATTATTGAACAACCTTGCTTGGGGAATGCGTTGGGCTTCGCGGAGATTCACATCATCGCTCTTGATGATCCGATCCGATCCGATCCGATAAAAAGTGTTGGTGAGCTGTTGATGGATTTCGGTGCTCTTTTTATGGATGCAGAAGGATAGAATAGAAGGAGAGAGAGATGGTGGTTTTCACATACGAAGGCAGAGGAGGATCTGATTGCTTTGCTTTGCTTTACCGTAAATTCGACGTGTATTTTACAGGTTTTGAATGTCTAATATATAGTCTTGACTCTTGATGTTTAACTCCCCTAAAAAAAAAAAAAAATTGTTTTCCTATGGTAGGATCACTATGATTATGAATTTAAATCTAAAATATAATGTTATAACTTATAAATAAGACGTCATCTAAAAGAGATTTCATCTCTATATCCTGTGAGAGAATAGAACGGTGTTAATTATTATAAATACAAAATATTAAAATATTTTTTAATTAAACTAAATTACTGTACTCACATCAAAAGATATATATATATATATATATATATATATATATAATTAGTATGTTGTAAATGTATTTTATTGCGATTTAAATTGTATTTATTTACCTATCAAGTTTTTTAATAATAAATCACATAATGTGCGATATTAAACTGGTATTATTATTTTAAAAAAAATCTAATTGGTCTCGAAAAAATATTATAAGTGTTGGACTCAAGAATATTGTTAATTGGAACAATATAATAAAGGTCTTGTCCCTCCATATAAAAAAAAAATTATCTTCCAATAAAACTAAAATCTTTTCACATGGCTCAATAGTTATAATTAAATTAGCGGAGATAAATAAATCTTTTATCATCTCAATTATACAACAAAATAACTAAAATGCTATTGAAAGCCAAAAACAAAATTAAAATTGACTTTAAATGGTATTTTTGTATTTTCACA
>Ga0325403_1007316_pt1 | contig 10548 bp, 7 predicted proteins | sample PopdelMetagenome_19_FD_205665 | JGI IMG/M metagenome (GOLD analysis project Ga0325403, IMG submission 205665) | Populus deltoides microbial communities from Bellville, Georgia, United States - Xylem-PdKOR-R4 | ecosystem: Host-associated > Plants > Phyllosphere > Stem > Wood/Secondary xylem...
GTCAGCCAGATATATAACTCTAATCATAATATATTTTTTTCTAAAACATGTTAACGGCATCTAAATATTATTCTTCAATCATGGCTTTCTTTAACCCTGCAGCGCAGCACGTTTACACATCCAGTTGAGCACCAAACTGTGATATTTTTATCGAACCTTAGCCAGAGCTAAAAGTACACGATGCTTGTTTGGAGGAAGTGCGTCGCTCATGGGCGCACGGATGCCTTGACCTTTACAGCTTGTCGATGAGCCCGGGTGACTGACCATAACCCCCATGTGTATCGGACTGCAAAGGCTCCCTTTGGTCGGTCAAATATCCGTTTTCACGAAGATATGAAACTTTATTGAACATCTGGCTGGCTACAATTGTGGTGGTCATATAAACGTATAATTACTTCTTCAATGCTCCATGAAGCGGAGACATTGAAGGCTAAAGTTTTAGATATTATCCTTTTATATATATATATATAGTGTATGGAACAACTTATATAAAAAATATTTTTATCAAAATAAAACAAATAATGTAGTTTAATTCACAGCTCGGTTGATATGGAAAAATGAAAAGGGATAAAAAAAATTAGCCCTGATTAACCTGAGTTAGCATGACAAACCTGCAACCCTGATAATCAGGGTTAAGCCAACCCATGATATCTCGACAAACTCGCGACCCATATCATGAGATAGAAATAACTCGATAGAGAAAAATATAGAAAATTATAAAGCTGAATTAAAAAACAAATATCAACACGAGTTTACTTTTCAAATACATAACCCAAGTCATTAGACCTAAAGCATCCTATCTGAAAAAAAATCATGAAACTCAATTTTCAATCAATTAAATATTGAATGATGAAATTAAAAAATGAATTTTAATTATATACAAGAATTTAAAACAAAAAAGAAATTAAAAGAATGAGAATTAAGATTAGAATACAAAATAAATTTTATATTTGATTGAAAGGTGAGATTGAAAAGAAAAATCAATTTAGTAAAAGGAATCAAAAAACAATCAAAAGAATGAGGATCAAAATTGATATAAAAAAAAAAATAAATAAATAAATTTTTGATTGAATGGTGAAATTGAAAAGATAAATAATTTTTAACAAAAGAAAAAAAAATGAAAAGAATGAAGACCATATTAGTAAAAATAATATACTACAAATTTGGACTAAATGATGAAATTAAAAACAAATAAGAATTTTACAAAAGAGCTCAAAAAAAAATTAAAAATCCAAACAATAAGGACCAAATAAAAAAAATAATACCATAAGTCTGGATTGAAGGATGAAATCGGAAAACAATAAAAAATTTCCAAACAAGCCAAAGAAAAAAAATCATAAATAAAAAAATAAAGACTGAAGTTTAAATACCAACAACAAAGTAGACCAAATTATAATTTTCAGAGGAGAAAAGAAAAAGAAAAAGAAAGATCTACCATCAACAAAACACCCCACTACCATTGATAAATATCGCACCAATAGGAAAAGAATGTGACAGCTTCCAACGACGTAGTGGAAAAGTATTTTTGACGACTAGAAGACGACATTCAAAGTGCGTTGGCATTGCCCACGTGCCTACTAGCCCTCCACATGTGGCAGGTAAAAACTTAATTTGTAAAAACTTAATTTAAGAAAATATCTCATTTTATGAGATCTTAATTTAATCATATTGAATATTCAAGTAGAGAGAAGAAGAATTATAAATAGTTAAAATGAATCAGTGTTTTACTGTGGACTGCACAATGCAATCCACAGTAAAACACTGATTCCTTAAGTGTTTTTTTTTTAAGTTATCTAAGTTTTTTTAGCTGTTTTTTTATGCTTTTTGGGATTTATTATTATTTTTTTTAATTAATTTTTTTCGTTTAGTTTAGTTTGTTAATGTTAAATTTCTTTCTATTTAGTTATTAGACTTTCATGACACGTATCCCGAGTTTCACGGGTTAACCTGGTTTCACGGGTGAACCAAGTTAATTCCGGGTTGACCCGTCAATTTTTTTTTATTATTTTCATAAATATTTTTGTTTAATTTATTTTTTTAATGTTAATTTTTTTTAATTTAGTTATTAGACTTTCATGACACAAATACTGGGTTTAACAGGTTAACATGGTTTGACGAGTTAACCCGGATTTTTTTTCTTTTTAATTAATTTTTTTTGTTTAGTTCAGTTTATTAATGTTCATTTTTTTTTATTTAGTTATCAGACATTCATGACACAGATCCCGAGTTTAACGGGTTAACTTGGTTTGACGAGTTAACCTGAATTTTATTTTTTTTGTTTTTAATTATTTTTTTCGTTTAGTTTAGTTTGTTAATGTTAAATTTCTTTCTATTTAGTTTTTTTTCTTCTTAGAGATTTTTTTCTTTTATTTTTTATTTTTAATTAATTTTATTTAATTAATTTAGTTTGTTAATATTAAATTTTTTTCTAAGTAGTTCTCGGCTGATGCCTTTAGTTTTTTTTATGCCTTTGACTGTGGACTGCACAATACAGTCTACAGTGAAAAGGTTGATGCCTTTTTTTTTTAATTAATTTTTTTCGTTTAATTTAAATTGTTAATGTTAAATTTTTTTCTATTTAGTTATCAAACTTTCATTACACGGATTCCGGGTTTGACAGGTTAACCTGGTTTGACGAGTTAGCCCAGTTAATTCTAGGTTAACCCATTAACTTGTTTTTTTTTTAATCATCAAACTTTCATGATGGGAATTCAAAGTATGACGGGTTAACCTGGTTTGAAGGGTTAACCCAATTAATTTATATATTTTTTTTATTAGTTTTTTTTTCTTCCTTTTGGTTTTTTTTTCTTTTTAACTAATCTATTTAATTATCATACTTTTATGACACGACCTTATAGCCAGACCCACGTCCAATACTATTAGGTCTGGTATTGCAGTCCAGACACTTTTATACTAAAAGTTAATCAAACCTGAGATTTTTGAATATATCTTTATAAAAAAACTTAATATTATTAAATCTTAATTATTTTTAAAATATAAAAAATAATTGATTCACACATGGTACATCGTCAAAACTAAATAGAAACAGGTAAAAAAAACAAAAGTATGTAATAGAATGCAGTAACAAAACAAGAAGTATTATTACTTTATCCTCGAGTACAAGCATTAATGACACCATTATGTGTAACAGCTAACACATTCCATGCTTGCTGAATTGCGTAAGAATGTAAGAAGAGGCAGGAAAGTCACGTGAGTGGACGGGACAAATTAATAACGTGAGTGAGGGGAGAGAGAGAGAGAGATTATGTAATAACAGACAGCAAGAAAAATACTAAAATAGTGATGAGAGGAGGAGGAGGGAGGAGGAGGGAGGGCCAATCATGGTAGATAAATTTGATGGGTCACGGTGCGTCGTCTTAAGGAGACAATCCTCACAGCAGCAATCATTTGTACAACGGATCTTATGAAGTTTTTGTTTTTTTTTTTTTGTGTTTTTATCATTATTGGTAGCCGACGACTGCCCATGTTGTGGGGTCTTTCAATTTGTATGGCAGCCCCAGACTGAAATTATCATGAGGTGATTGTAATTGTGTGCGTGCGCTTCTCTCCCTCTCCGCCTTTGGTTTTGTCCCTTCTCCAACAGCGTTGATTTTTCCGTGCTTCTTCAATTGTCCTCCAACACTATTCCCTCGAAAGCAAAAAAAAAAAAAAAAAACCCTCCAAAACTATAATCCACCGGCTTGGGGTAGAAATTTCCTTCTTCGAGGCACATGTAGCAAGTTGTACTTTCGAGGGGAATTATTAAACAAACATTATAACACAGTTATTATTAAAGGGTTCTTCCTGTGAAGGGATCGACTTGGATGTCACATGAATTTATCTGGATTAATTTAAAAAAAATTAAAATTTTAATATTTTACATAAAAAAAATTAAAAAATAATTCATAAGAATGTTAACTATATATGTTTTAAATAATAAAATTTAAAATATTATTTGAATTTTTTTGTTTCACATTAGAAATGTATTATTTTTTTCTTTTAAGTTACAGTATTTAAATAAAAAAATTTCTTATCTCATATTGAAAAAAACTTAACTTTCTTTTTTGAACATAAAATATATATACTAATGAGCTTTTAATCCCACATTGAAAAAATAAAATTTTATTCTAGTATTTATATAATGAACTTTGATATAGGTTAGTAATCAATAAGAAAAAAGTGATAGGCTCTCGCGCATAGGGTTGGGCCAAGCAAGAGAAACACCCCCCCCGCACGCGAGGTAACACCTCCTTTTTATCTTCGATAATAATTTGTTTTTGACCTTTAAAATGAAACCACTATATTTTAGATGCTTTGTCTTGGGAAGCACCCACCAAAAGTATGTGAGGCTAGATGCTAGGTGTTTATACATTAATTTCTTGGCTTGGTATAACAATCAAATAGGTATTTTAAAACTAATTTTTTGGTTAATTAAAAAATTTATTGGGTTTTTGTCAGGTTGCAGCGGGTAACCTGATTCTCCACGGGCCAACTACAACCAAAACCTTTATTTATAAAGTGCTAACTATACCCTTCTTAAAACTACTATCACCCATAGCTCAGGGAAAAAAAAAGGAACTCAAGATTTTACAGACAATAAGAAAAAAGATAAAATGGAGAAACTTAAAACTGTAATGGAAAACCATTTCTACTAATAAGTGTTGCAACTCTCGCTACTTACCATGGCCTTTATTATTGCTCCTCATACTATTAGTGATACCTATGCTACTACTAATTTAATTAAATACAACTTCCTTCATCATTATCATCTAAAATGTCTTAAGTCCAACCTCTAAAAGAGTTTCCTATAAAAAGATCACTTATATCTATAGAAAGACTCATGTGATAATTATGTAATTGATCTTTAGACTTGGGATCACTAAGTTATCTTCTATAAGGAGTTTTATGCTTTGATCTTGACCATACGTTGTTTTAATCAATAATAACTGTAATATTTTTAAATTATAATGTCATGAAATCTCAAATATTTCTTTACTAATGTCAAGTATTGAATAATATATCTAAGATTATAGAATTGTTTTTTTTTTTGAAAATTTCAGCAGAGTTTTCTCTATTTTTGTTGGTACTAAGTTATTAACAACACTTCTATTATGTCATTACAACTTCTATCTTGATCCAATCATTATAGATCACATCCCATTCATCAAATAATATCTCAATATTTATACTTGTCAATATATTCAAGTCTCATAATATCAATTAATAAGTCAACGTAAAAGTATTACTAAAACAATTCGAAAGATAAACAAATTCATCACTAAAAAGTAATAAATGCTAACAAATTACATATATGCATTTAGACTACATGAATACAATATTAAGATTAATAGTCATATTGTCTTAAAACATCTAATGTATTCTACTGCTTTATATTATAAACTCATCTTATCATTTTGAAAATGATTTAGCCATACTAACAACTATACATATATATATATATATATACATATATATACATATATATATATATATATGTATATATATGTATATATATATACATATATATATATATATATGTATAATACATCCACTACATACTACACATCTTCTGCTTAATTTTTATAACACAGAGGTAATATGCCTATTACATACTACACATCTTCTGCTTAATTTTTACAACACAAAAGGTTTTCAAAGAAAATAAAGACATAAATATTACATTTCAAAATGATAATTCATAAACAGAAAACTCTTACATCTAACGATCTGCATCACCTTGCGGTGTACCTGTTTCAATAATAACCACATTAATCAATTTACTCAATATCTTAGTCTAGTATTAGCTATTTACTCTTAACTTTTGAAATTTAATACTTCTAACTTCAATCTAACTCAATCAATTAATTTACATAATCTTTTCAAAACTTAAATATCCAGCTAACTCATTTCGATTACCAAATAATTCTAACACTTTCATATAATTACTCAGAAATTTGGTTTTCATTTCTCAGTTACCAATAAATCAGGTAATTTTCATATGAATTACCCATCATCCAGCTAACCTCTTTATTAACTAGTAAACCCGGTAATTCTTTTAATTACCCAAGAAATCCGACTAATCCATTTTGGTTGCCAAAATCAATCCGATAATTCCATACGAATTACCCCATATCCGGTTAAACTATTTGTTAACCAATAAACCCGGTAATTCTCTTAATTACCCAAGAAATCCAGCTAACCCATTTCGGCTGCCAAAATCAATGCGGTAACTCCATATGAATTACCCAGTATCCGATTAACCTCTTTTGTTAGCCAAATAATGATCCCGGTAATTTCACATAAGTTACCAATAATTCTCATAATAATTGATTCCTTTGCTTCATTCTTTTAACATCAATTAAATAAACAACATAGATATTTAGGGAAAACTAATAATTATAAAATAAGGTGACGAATCACCTACCTTCTGCTCGTGATGACCTAACTCCTCCTGTCTGATAACTAGCTCCAAACACAACTCTTGAATCAATCAAATGTCACCATATAATTAGTCTATCAATATTTTTCTTACGTGCCGAAACGCAAAGCACGTAATTTATTTTTATTTGTAATTAGTTCTAATAAAAATTCATTATCAAACATAACATCATTATTTTACATGCAACCACATATTTAAATTAAGTTTCTTCTTTTCTTGCTTTATGTTCATAATTCCTCCATCAAATAATCCTTCTATTCTTTATGCCCTCACATCATATTATTTATTTTATCTAAACATATATAACAACTATATTCAAACACAATCTAAACATGTTGTCTTCATGCTTTCTTTTAACTAGTTCATTTCTCTTTTAAATTGAATTTACTTTTTTTTTTTTCTGAACTTTAATGGCTATTTCTTCATTTAGTCTTTCTTGCATATTTCAAATATCATGATTAAACATAGTTTTCTAAACATTAACATCAAAACTCATTCCTCCACTTTTCCTTCATTTGGCTGAATGTAATGTTCCTTTTCCTCCCCTAAAATGTTTCTTCATTTACTTGTTATTTCAACTTGTTTTCATTCTATTCCGCTTCAACTTCATCATTTTTCCTTCCCCTCCTAATTCCCTCAAATTTCCATAAGAACCCTAAGTTCAAGAATCAAGGATTTAAGGGAAATTAAAGTAAAATTTCATGAAATTACTTCCTAACTTAATCAAGTAATCTTAAAAACATCTAAATTAAACATTAAATTCAAACTTCTCAAGCTTACCAGTTGACTTTCTTCCAATTTCTCTTCTATCCCAAAGTTAGCCAAATTCCCTCTCTCAATTCTTCATTTCTTCACTTGATTCTTCCTTAGATTAGAGTTTTATAAGTTGAACTTTGCAAGTTTACAAGGTTACTTTTGTTTTATTTTTTATGGAAAATAATCATTTTACCCTTAATGAGTCATTTTGCTTCTATTTGACGGTTCTTATATTTTTTTGTTAGCACTACGAGCTATGTTCATCCTAAACTTTTAACCATATTTTATTCAATTTATTTTAAAGTCCCTCATAAAAGTTTAGCTCAATTTGAGGGTTGGATTGAAAATTACATCCAATAACGTAAAACTGGTCAAATTGTGATTTTTCATCAAATTTTTGAATTTCTCTAAAAATTCTGAAATTTCAACCCAAGCTAAGATATCATATTAGAAGGCTCTACGCAAATTTTCATAATTTTCTAATAACCTGATCGAGAGTTACAAATTTTTTTGTTTTACATGAAACCAGTCAATTTATGATTTTTCGCCCAGAGGTTTTACATTAACAAACGGGTAAATATTGAGTATAACATAAACTATATGAATATATATAAGTAATCAATAGAGGATTCATCATCCTAGGTAAATTAGGAAAAATGTTTCATGTGTTCTTAAATAGTATTGATTATGAAATCTTTGACAAATATGGAATGAATTTTGAAAAGAGTTTCAAAATCTTATTCAAAGTTGTCATAATCAAAGATAACAAATGAGCAAATATTGAGTATAATATAATCTATATAAAGATATTTAAGTAAACAAGAGAGGATTCATCACCCCATGTGAATTAGAGAAAATGTTTAATTTGTTCTCAAATAGTATTGATTGTGAAATCCTTGACCAATGTGGAATGAGTTTTGAAAAAAGTTTCAAAATATTATTCAAAAAATCAATGACTATATGATGAGAACCAACAAGATTTAACAAAACATACATACTGCATGTTATAAAGTCTAAATCAAAACATTCATGACAAATGGATAATAATTACACCGATAAACTAATCAATTAAATGTTAAGCCAAATCACTTATGACTTTCTTAAAATTTAGGAGATCATGACAGATTGCTAGACATTATACTTGATATTCAAATATAAGTCAATCAATTGTTAAATTGATAATAAATTAAATTTTTTTAATTTTTTAATCTCATTTTATTTAGAATTATGATTTATATTTGAGCCAACTTATTAGGGAACCTAATGGGTCATACACATAAGAACCATTAATCATAAATTAAAATGAGATGATTAATCAAATGTAACTTGATTGTAAATAAATTTTAGAAATTGACTAGAATGTAATTAATACAAGGGATTACAATTCTAGACCTAGAAAAAATCAAGTAGAGGCATGATTGAATAAATTTCTAGAACTATCCTAAAATAATATATTTGATATTATTTAAGAAAAAAATGATATTTTGTCATTTATAGGGTTTTTAGGTTTCCCTATAAATAGAATTTTATACCTCATATTTTTTAAGGTGAGTATAGTACAATACAGAAACACCTAAAATAAAAGACAAAAGAGTTAGCATTCTAATGTATAAGAATTTCTTTCTCCTAAAAGGGTTTGAGATATTTCTCACTGGTGATTCGTGTGAATTACTGTTAGAGACTGCATATTTAGATGATTTGTGATTTGCAACAACCCATCCTTAAGCAATTATTCAAAGAGAAAAAAAAATCTAATTTTCAGGTAATATTTACATAAACCCTAAACAATTTTAAATTCATCATACGGGATTTTTGAGACTCCTAAAAATTTTTAAATTTACCATTTTTATTGCGAGTATGTCTTTTATAAAACCCAACAGCATACCCAACCCCAACACTGCCTTCCACCACCACTCTTAACCCAACATACTGTTTACCTTCACCATTACCATAAGGTTGCAATAAAAACTTGACAATTTAACAGGACTAATGTTAAACATGCTGCCACTAGACAGGTTCCTTGTCTATCCCAAAAATATAATTTTGAAGAATGTTTAACATTCATGCTGTTAAATTGTATAATATTAGACAATATTAGAAATTAAAAATAGAAGGATTTTCTAGTTATTTGGGCTAGCTAGAACGGCTGAAAATCCAGTCATTTGGGACAAACGGTTGAGTGTGCATAGTCAATTTTCATCTTAGTTTGTCTGTAAATTTTTAGGAGTATAATTTTTATTTATTAATATGAATGTCCGGACCAGTTTATGTGTATCTCAACTAATTCTGCGGGATCTGAAATTAATGACTATATAAGTCTTCAATGATCATTATATTAACAATCACATAACTCGAATATTAAATTAAAAAAAAACAAATCTTTTAATTTTAAAATCTTACCATTAACCACTTCCTTGATAGTTCCAGGAGGACAACTTTTTTCCTCACCAGTGCTGGTTCAGGACATGAAACAATAGATATATGGCATTCAATCATTCATAAAACATTCTCACGCCAACTCTGTTTACTGGTCAACACAGCGGCCATATATGTATTGAGATTTCTACAGCCAATAGGGCATGAGATTTCTTACACGATGGTCAATTACTTATATATAAAGCTAAAACTGGCATTTACAATTATAAATGATACAGGCAGAAGGGATCGAACTCTCTATGCATAGAAACATAATGTTTTTTTTTTCTTTTTTCCCTTTTAAGGGTGCTTTAATGATTATACTATGCAACAAAGATGTAAAAAAATCAATTTACCTCCTTTATTATTGTAATGGCTAATGAATCTTAGAAGAAAGACCTCCCACCTCTTAATTCATGCTAAATAAGTTTGCTCTTCAAAAAAATTAATAATTTTACTGTGTGAATTTTCGGTGAAATGCATAGCCATATTAGTTTTTTTTTTTTTTAATAAAGCTTCATTCGTAATAATATAAATAACCCAAATAAAAGATTTTATAATGTACTGTAAAATTAACTAGGATTTCTACTGGGAGTGGATGGTTCCTGCGCTGTCTTTGGCCGTGCATGATTTCGTAACTTTGACCGATCAAACAATGTTATTAACCGAGAGCAGAGCGGAAAAGAGTGCGTGCTGTCTACGGAGAGATCAAGGATTGAAAGGGAAGGGTGGCCAGAAAGGGTCCCCTACTTGCCATTGACGGTCCTAGTGGTCGCGGTCTTATAGGAGTCGGAGCCATTTGTAGCCATTAAATCCACGCGGTCAAAGTTTTTCAATGATGATTTTTCTCAGCCTCCTTCGTCAGCCTTCTATTTGTGTGGGGTTGTGTAATATATAGTCTTTCTTTTTATGCAAGTCAGAATAATCATTTCGTCGAA
>Ga0325403_1007320_pt1 | contig 10544 bp, 3 predicted proteins | sample PopdelMetagenome_19_FD_205665 | JGI IMG/M metagenome (GOLD analysis project Ga0325403, IMG submission 205665) | Populus deltoides microbial communities from Bellville, Georgia, United States - Xylem-PdKOR-R4 | ecosystem: Host-associated > Plants > Phyllosphere > Stem > Wood/Secondary xylem...
TTTTTCTCGAGTGAGTATAGACGTGTATGGCGCTCCTTGCAGATACTCCATAGGCAGATCCTTTAGTGAAAGTTTCATTCAAGTGGCTTTTTGATTGAAAGATGAAGAGACTAACTATTGTCATACAGAGGCCAAAATGGCGAAGTGGCTTTTTTATTGGAAGGTAAAGAGACCAAGTACTGTCATATATAGGCCACTATTACGAATTGTCAACAAGAATTATTAATTTGGTTATGTATTGCTAAAATAAAAGAAATTACATCTAATATTGTATATTGAGTGCTGAGGTTGGAAAAATAAATAAGATTGGTGATGCTTTTTATAGGTTGATAAAATTAGATCCGGGCTCAATGATATTTACAAGAAAAACACTATAAAACTTAAGTTAGTATAGTATTTGTTCAAGTAACAAGGAGAATAAATATTTTTTATGTTTAAATTTTCTTTAAATCTTATTTAAATTTTATATCTAACTTATATTTTTTTAGACATGTATTGTCTAGAGAGATAGAGTCTAGAAATATAAGCTCTGATAGATTTTTTATTTAGAAAAATGAAGTTTTATATATATAGATTTTCTTAAGATAAATATGTTAAGAAATATCTAAAATATATACACACACCCTATAAGATATTTATGGAAGTGTTTGTATTATATAAAATATTTTTATAGTTTTTTTATTTATAATCAATAACAAAATCTTTAGTACATGTCTTCGTTTAAATAAAAAATGTCAACATAAACATATGTTTTCTGCATAATGGTTGTCTATATATATATCTAATAGATTCTTTTAAATAAAACAAATTTTGGGTACTAATGATTTTAATTTCTTTCATTATAATTTAATAAAAATGAACAATCTTCCATTATATAATTGCATAATGTAATAAAAATCTAAAGTTTGTTATGATGCTTTTTATTTATGAAGTTCCTCTCCTTTTTTTTTTTTTCTTTGAGAAAATACATGACTCCCTCCATATTCATGATTATTTTTATTTTGATCCAAATGTTAATTTCATTTATTTTTCAATTTCTGATTTTAAGAGATGACTGAGAAAGTGATTTGAAAATAGCAAAGAAGGGGAAAGTTATCGATTTTGCCGCTTTTCAATGACAAACTTGTTATATTTTGGGTTCTATTTAATGAGAAAAGTTTGATGGTAGTAGTGTTTTTTTCTAAACATCCATGAAAAAAAAGACTAGATTTGATTTAATTTTTTTATTTTTATTGGTTTTGGTTTTGTTTAGTGATTTTAGGGTGTTTTAGTATTATTAGGTGGTTCATAAAGAATTTTATAGTGTTTTGATGTGTTTTTATGAGAAAATAGCTTGAAAAATAAATATTTTTGTCCAGAAAACCCCTCCCTTAATTTTCAGCCATTAAAGTAGTGGTTGGATTCTATGTTTCAATAAACAATGTTTAAAAAAATTAACAAAGACGAACAACATGTCATCCATCCTATTAAAAATAAGAAAAAGTTGGCCTAGACATATGGCCCTGCTCTAGGCCAGTGCACCTAGGGTCTCTCTTTTAGGCTCTTTAGGTTTTTTTTATTTAGTTTTAATTTTATTTTTCAATATTGGGTTTTTATTGTATTTTTTTATTTTTATTTTTTAATATTTTGTTAATTTTGAATTGATCTTTATTTTTTTCACATAATTAAATTGAAAAATAAATTATTAAGTCTAAAGGAGTCAATGACTTAGTTCATGAATTTGACGGATTGATCTAAGTTAATTTAATATATTATTCTCTCAGTTTAAAAAAATATATTATCTTAAATTTTTATAAAAATCAAACCGTGTTTTTACCATTAAATTATCTTTGGACCTACCCGCATGCCTTAGGATTCGTTTTTTTTATTGGTCATTTGGTTTTTGTTTCCTTGAATTTTTATTTATTTATTTTACATTTAAACATGTTAATTCCCAAGGCAACTTCTGAATAATTACTTTGTGAGGAATTTCTAAATTTGACCCGCCACCAGCTTCAATAACAATACTAAAATAAAATTTTATGCCTGAATATATTTTTTTTTAACTTTCAAAAAAAAAAATATTATGTCAGCACAGATAGTGTGGTGGGAAGTAACCTAGTATAATGCTAAAACCATGAAGTACCAATTTGGGTCCACGAGAGAAACTTCTGAAGACCCAAACATTTTACCTGCTGCTGCTAACATTATCTTGCTGTTCATAAAGGCCAAGTAGACCCACGATTCAACTCTAGCCATCCATTTGATGGTATGTATGACTTAGTCTAAATTCAAGCCCAATTTATCATATTTTGAGGAGGAGGGCCCAGGTCCTCAAAATTGATCATCTCTATATTCTTACTAAATGAATTAAATAGTCTCTTTATTTTATAAATAATTAATTAGTCTTTATAGTCCATTTCATGTTTGTTTCAATTATTTTATTTTTAAAAAAAAAGTAAACAAAATGGAAATGAGAAAAGAAGACAATTTTTGAAATAAATTAGTGTTAAATTAAGCATGGCTAATATTGATACAATGAACTAATTAATTAGTTTTAAAATTAAAAGAACTGTTTGATTTACGCAAGTAATGACCTTGTCCAAGAAAAAAAAAAATTACACCTTTAAAGGCTATGGGTGAGGACTGGGCGGTCCAGTTCTCAATTTTCGTTTTTTTACGGATAAGGATGTTTTTAGGTATTTTTGGGATTAATTTCCAAGAACTTCTAAAATCATGTCTCACGAAAGTCATGCAAACTTTAATTAGTATTTGTGGTCCTATTTTGTGTAGTGGAGTTTGATTTTCAAAATGTTTTTTGCTTGGGAATGCATTAAAAAATAATTTTTATTTTTTAAAATTTATTTTTGACATCAGTACATCAAAACGATCCAAAAATATAAAAAAATAATTTGAAGTAAAGAAAAAAATTAAAATTGTTCAAAAGCATGATTCGACTGTACTCCCAAACACATCCTATATAGATGGTTAGTGCTTCATTGTGGGCTGGACTGATTTTTTTGTAACGCAAAAAAGCAATGCTCAGATGCTGCTTATGTATTTTAAAGAAGAAAAATCCGCGTTAATTCAATTATATGATAAAAAAAACAACAACAGTAAATGAACCAAATATTAAAAGAAAAGGAGATAACAATTGTCGCACATGTGCGGGGTCGCGGCGATCATCCTCCCGAGTCAGGATGGTCGGGAATGATGTAGGTGGAAAGAATAAGAAATTTTTGTCCTTCATCAGTAAAAAGAGAGAAATAGGAGTCATCACTTTGTATTTTGATCACTAAGAATCATAACTGGTCTTAAAGTCTAGATAGAGAGACTAGTGTGTTTAGGAATGACGTATCATCCATAATCCAGCTTGCATAAGGTAAAGCTACATTGTCTATTTGTTTGATATAAACTAAGAAAAAGTGTGTTTTTTTTAATTATTGGTTTGTTTAAGGGTAAAGAAAAGTCGTACTCGGTAAGAAGATCCTTATTTTATCAGGTTAAGAGCATAACCAATCTAATGCCGATATAAAAATAAAAGAAACTATCTTTTATTTAATACCAAAAATACGTTTTACATATAAGTTCTTAATTCTATATACTAACAGAAAATAAAATAAATTTTTTGGTGTTTTTGAATTTAATATAGGAAATACGTCTTACATGTAAATTTTTAATCACATATTAAAAAGAAACAAAATAATTTTTTTTATTTTTTAAATGTAGATCAAATTCTCTTGACTTTAATAAACTAGTTATTAAATTAAAAAAATAAATGCAAAAATAAAAGAATATTTTTTTTATTTTTTAATATGATGAAATATGCAGATATAATCTTTTTGTTTTTATAAACTTGGTCATATGCAATTTAAATAGTAAAAAATATTATTTTTTAAAAGAAAGATTTTTTGTTGTTATTTTTATGGAAGGGAACCAATTCATTTCATATCGAAAAAGCACCTCGTATGTAGGTCACAATTTCAAATATTAAATGCTGAAGGGGTAAAAAGGTAGGGAAATCAAAATTGATTGCAAAATTATCTTCCAAACATTTAAAAATTAGTAAGAACTGACGAATGATGTATTTGGCAAGACGCAAATAAAATGTTTTTATCAAGGCTATTTTAACTATGATATCGATTCAAAAACAAATTATCATTCATCAACTCAAAACCAAATAACGCCAAACATCCACATAGAATTTATTAACGTTACCTATTTCGTTCAAATTTCATACCAATCCAAATAAATCAACATTAACCCCAACACAACTCATATGCCAATATTTAACATCCATAAAGCAATCACAACCCTAAAAAATAAACTCATAATTCAACACAAGTAATCAAGTTATTTCAAAATCCAAACAAAAATCAAACCAAATTAATAGTCCAAATATTATACACAATAATAAGCATTTTGTCTCAAACTTCACAATATTTTAGCAATTTGTAAAAAAAAAATAATTAAAGGTCATAAGTCGACCTTCTAAAGGCTGAGAATAGGTTATAGAGGCTACTGCAACCAAGGAAACAACACTGTACATGGAAGAATAGTGGCAGGGCATGATTTTCACGGTCCACCACTGCTAACGGTGGTTCATGCGCCGCCGCCAGCGAAGCAAAACGATGGTTGATCTGGAACGACTTCTTTCCTTCTTTCTCCTAGTGTTAGTGGTGAGCTTGATTTTTACCCATAAAACAAAGAAAAACCACGCAAGCAATCGATTTTAATTTTCTTCTTCTTCTTAGTTTGTTTTTTTACTATGATTTGATCTAAAAGTTACTACCATTGGATTGAAGATTGCTTAGGGGTGGACTAGAGCTGGGTTTTGGTCAGTGTTCACAATTTGGTCTTAATAGTGAGAGAGGGAAAGAGCACGGTTAGGTCACAATTTGTAGTGGTTTCAGTTGTTGGATCTTTGGTGAGGACATGCTGTGAAGGACGCCCTTACTGATAAGAGGGGACGATGCTGCTGCGATTGGCAGTTAAGGAATCAATTATTGGGTCTGTGGGTGCTACTTCTTTGTTGTTGTTGGTAATCGGCTGAGGGAGAAGGGAAGCTTGATGGTTGTTTTATTTTTCGAAAAAGAGAGTGAAAGGATAGATCTAGTGGTGTCGATTCCAATCGTTGGATTTTCAACGTGTTCATCCTGTGAAAGACGTCGCTGTTAGGGGAGGAGACATCGTTGCTGGGAGGAGACATCGTTGTGGAGAAATGAGAACCATCATTGGGTTAATGATGGAGAGGGTTGCTCCCAGTGAGGCTAAGCTGACAATGGGTGGTTCTAGTGGTGAAGATGGGAATTGAGGTAAAAGAAAAGTCTGGTGACAGCTCACACATTGGTTGAAAGAGAGAGTTGTTGGTCGGGTGAGGTGTGGTTTTTTTGTGTAGTTAGCAGTTAAGTTTAGGTTAACTGGGGGCTAGGGATTTTTGTTTTTTTAATGGCTCTCTCTCCTCTCCTTTCCTGTGTGAGATAACCACCTATTTATACGTGGAAAAATTTGTCTTCTTCCCTAATTGCTGGTCCAAAAAGGCAACTTAAATTCACTTTAGTCCCTGTTTTCTTCACGCGCTGGCCCATTCATTGCACTCATCAGCCTTTCTTTCTTTTTTTTGTTCACTTACGTCTCTAATTTGATAATACCTCTTCAATTAATCCCTAAATATCATTTAACTTGTTCAATTTAATCCCTATTTCACTAATAAATCTTTAATTAGGGCCCCAATTTGATTCAATATAATATGTAATTCAATAATGACTCTTCAATTAAGGCTTAAATCTCACCCCGCCCAAGACAAGCTCTCTTCTTTCAATTTATCCCCTCATTCTATATTAAATCCTTGATTTAATATCAATTTTCATCTTATCTAGGCCCAAATAAAGCCTAAGTGAAAAAAGAAGAGGGAAAGGAAAGAGATATAATCGATCGAGTTAGTGCTTTATGATGGTGTCCATGACCCGGGTCGCCTATTTGACATTTACAATGATTGACCACACATTATTAAATATGTTGTCACCTTAATATTAAACAACAAAAAATATAATCATTTTTTTAGGTCGACCTATAATTTTTTTGGTCATTTGAGTTGGTTTTGCTCCTGTCAAATCAATTAGCTCACATCATAGCAACTCCCATATATTTAATTTGAAGCTTGGCGGAAAGAAAATAGGTCAAGATTTTGAAGGTTTGGTCACTTGCACGGATTTATTAACATTATTAATGAGTTCTATACAGCCTGCCTATTTGTTTAGATTTTTTCATGATCAATAGAGTTTGACAATCATTAACCTATTTTTTTTTTAGTTGTATCGGGTTTCAATATGGGGTCAACCTTATATGTTATGGTTTTACATCATTTGTTTATAAAAAAAAATGCTCTTGAGTCCATTTGTTACACCTTGAAACTATACCCGTAGTGAAGCGCAGCGCAGGCAACAAAACTAATTTTTAACTATTTTGCATATTTACTATCATATCAAGTAAATTAGAACTTATAAAAAGAAGATCCTTGAAGAACCAATGGCTAGACCTTAACTAATGCAATGGTAATTGCTATGCTTTAAATTTCAGTAACCTGAAAAACATATTCATATATTCTTTCTGAAACCCCTTTTAATCAAACAATTCAATTTTGTTAAAAATCTAATATTTTAATATCATCAAAATTGTTTTTTTTATGGAAACTTGAATTTAACTCCTAATAATGACTATAAATTATAATTTAAAACATGAATAATCTATGATTATGAAGATTTAAAAATTCTAAAATTAACTCCAAAGACAACATTGAACTTCCAAGAGAATTTAAGGACTAAAATGTAACTTTTTTAGATATCAAATAATAAATTATAGTTGAATTATTTTTTTCAACCTTCAGATCTATAACTAACATGAACATTAACAGAATTAAACATGTTCTTCTATTTGTCATCTCTCAACCAAATAGAAAAGGAATTTTATAAAGAATGTTAATTAGTTGTATGTGTGTTGTCGCATAGAATTCTTTGAAAGTGTCAATAAACTCATCCCAGTTCGGCAAGTTAACATGGTGATTTGATCATCCGAGCTCTAGCCTGGACTTAGTCAACCTGGCTAGTGCGCTTGCAAGTTAGTCGACATAATCAAAACTCAGTTTGATTTTAAAAAACTATTAAAAAAACATCACTTTAATTTTTTTTATTAATTAAAAAAACATTGCAATGACAAAGTTTCGTATTGGCTCAAGTCAAATCATGTTAGCCTGCCCAACTCGTGACCCAGGTCAAGAGCCTGATCGGGTTAAATAACGTTATGTTTTGAAATCTATTTTTTATTTTATCATATGATACTAAAAATTATTACGTGCAAGAAATATATCGAATAAAATTATGGAATAGAAATGTATTTTTTTTCCTTCAAAATGATATTTTCTAATACATGTGATTTTTTTTCATAACAAAACAAGCTTATTTCTATAACAAGCATAGTTCCTTTATATATCTTATACTATTTTATATGATATGGTATATAATGCTATTAATTAAAACCATGCATTATATGGACATATATAATGTTAGTCATGTCATATATTATAGTACTGCAAAAACATGTCCATGTTGTTTAATAATTGTTAATACTATAATTATTGTGTGTGCTATATAGAAAGACAAATTTAATACAATTAAGAGATATACATAAAAATTAAAAAAGAATGAAAAAAATAAAAATAACCAAATCATAACACATAATTAATTGGCATGCATATAGATGTATGAATCCTAAAATTCTACAATGTTAAATCAATCTATGAGATAACCAAACAACTAATAAATAACAAAATAAAAGCAAAAGATATAGAAAAACAAAAAATTAAATTATGCCCAAAAAGTACTCAAAACAAAAATAAATTATCAAAACCAACAATAAATTCAAAAAAAATAAAATAAAAACTTCAAATTTTACAAATAAAAAACATAGTTGATGTCGAAATATTTTTAGGGAAAATTTATTTTTTCTTATTTATTTTTATTTCATATTTATTTTAGGAAAATATCTTTTTATGTTTTTTTAATTTGTTTCTATTTATTTTAGAAAATAAAATATTAAAATTGGTAATTTTATGTTTCCTAGTTTATTTAGGACGTTTATTATTTTTCTTTTATTTTCAGGTTTTCTAGTTTGTTTAGGTTTTTTCTTATTTAAGGAGTTGTAAACTTTTTAGAGAGGTAGATTACATCAGAGTTATTTATTCAATAATAAAAATATGAATTAGGGTTTTATATAACAATCCTATTTAGCTTTGATTTTGTCTTTCTAGCTTGCTACTTTTTTGTTTGTTTTTTCATTTATGTTAATTGATATTAGAGCTCAATGATCCTAATGGTTATTTACTTGTGTGCTAAAGTAACTATGGTTGAAAAAAGTAGTAGAAAAGGACATGCTCATGTAGAAGGAGGTAATAAGGTTCCCCATCAAGAAAAAGATGTTTAGGAAATTGTGTTAAAAGACATGCGGAAACATATTGCATAATTAAAAAATTGTATTAAAAAATGGTGATAAAAGACATATGGAGACAAGTTGCAAAACTAACCCGTTAGTTGGTAGAAGTGAGGATCTAAGAGGATTGTGAGAAGAGTAATCATAAATTCATAGATAACTTTGAGAATTCATTTCAAAGGCATATGCAGAAGAAGCAACTTCTTAATCTAGATAAATATGATGTTGAAACTGAGAATTTTAATGATTCTAGTTCATATATGGATTGGAATCAACCACTGAAATTTAATAAAGATGATGCTGGATGAAAAACTTAGATATAAAATTCTTGGTTTGTGATGTCCATGAGAAGGAAACCAAATTAGATGTGATTCTAGAGATGACTTTTGATTAAGCAAATTGTGAAAGATGTGCCTCACATGTGCTTGAAGAGAATTTTGAAATTAATGGGGTCAAAGTTGATGTTCTTGTACTTTAGATAAAAGTTATGAAGTAGTTTTCAAATCTTCTCCTAACTTTAAGATTAATTTCATTGTGAGGGAGGCTAAGTATGTTGTTGACAGATATAATATTTCTAATGAAAAGGTTAAGCACGTAATGGATTGGAAATTTTTTATTGGACAACCACGAGATAAAGGTAAGAGTAATTTGAATTCAATGACAAGTTCTTTCCAACCCAGAGAGACGAGGAGACTAATGTAGGAGGATTTTTAGGGGGCAATTACTTTTCTTAGTGATTATTATTTGCTATTTAGTTTAGGAAAATATTTTTTTGTGGTGTTTTTATTTTTTGTTCTATTTAGTTTAGGAAATCAAATATTGAGATTGGTAATTTTATTTCTCCTAATCTGTTTAGGACTCTCATTGTTTTTTCAGGTTTTCTAGTTTATTTAGGTTGGTTTTTTTAGTTTATTTAAGGAGTTGTAAACATTTTAGAAAGGCAGATTACTTCACAGTTGTGTGTGACAATCTTATTCGGTAATTTTATCTTTCTAGCTTGTTGTTTTATTGTTTGTGTTTTTATTTGCGTCGAAAGAAATTTAAAACCCACATCAAGATATGTGGAAGTAATCACAACCAAATAAAAACACCTTATAATAATGAATCAATATAAAATTTATAACTAAATCACCGAAAACAACACACAAAACCACCTTTTTGAGAGACTTGTAACTATGTAAAATAAGAAAGGACAACAAAAAAATAAATTGAAACCGCATACAAGATGCACCTTAAAAACCTTTTAAAAATATATAAATAATCTTATTGAAGATTATTTTTAGATAAACATCAAATATATCACCAATCTAGTAGGTAGATTCAATTGCACCTCTAAATTATTTTGATTTCTCAATTAAAAACTTATGTAGAATCATTTAACATAAGTTGTTAATTTGGATTGAAATATAGATGTAAAGCCTTAAAATGGATGAGAGTCCTTAATGAGAATTTATAAAAGTTTGAGGATAAATTTAATATAAAAAAATATTTGATGATGAAAACGAGACAATCACATATAGTAAAAGAGTATTTTTTTTTTAGGTTTGTCAAAGGTTTTTATTCAACAATAAAAGATATTATCGACTAACTAGTTTTTTTTATTGTACTTCTATCTATATTAACTAGGAACAAAATTTTACCTAATAGCTTTTGTTTGGAATTTCCAGATAACTTAATCCTAACATCTTAACTGCCAATTGAATAAAAAAAAACTCTTTTAACTATAATTAATTGTGACAAACAATAGTTTTATTGAATATGTCCACATGTTGCCAATGAGGCCATGACTTCTTGCTAATCTATAATAGATTATGACTTTCTACTAGTAGCTAGTATTTTTTATTTGGTTTAGTTTTGGATAAAGAAAAATTGAAATTTTTATTTTTTAAAATTATAAACCGAATCAAACCAATAATTAGTTTAAAATAACTATTTTATTTGGTTTGGCTTGACTTTTTTTTTCTTCTAAACCTGGTTAAACCAGCCTAGAAACTCATTGATCCTTTGTCCACATGTTACAGCAATGAAGAAACTGTAGATAAAAATCACCAAAATGATTGCTAAAACTATATAAAATAATA
>Ga0325403_1007323_pt1 | contig 10542 bp, 6 predicted proteins | sample PopdelMetagenome_19_FD_205665 | JGI IMG/M metagenome (GOLD analysis project Ga0325403, IMG submission 205665) | Populus deltoides microbial communities from Bellville, Georgia, United States - Xylem-PdKOR-R4 | ecosystem: Host-associated > Plants > Phyllosphere > Stem > Wood/Secondary xylem...
CTATTTGTAATGGATATTACATTTTGAACATTATGGAATGTTCTTATATTAAATTTCTTTATGGTTTATTATGCTTTCCTTATTACCTTTTGTCGATGACCAAAGGGGGGAGAATAGATATAAAACAATTGATTATATGATTATGGGGGAGAAACATATATTTATAGATTGTTTATAATTGTTAAAGTCTCCAAGGCACTATATTGTAAAATATAGGGTGAAATTCATTTTTTTATATCTATATTTATAACATTAATTGTCATCATAAAAAAAGGAAAGATTGTTGACCTTTGGGTCACATATTAATATTTATATATTTTGCTGAGAACAATTAAATAAAAATGGACTAATGATATGATTGGTTGATAATAAATATAAACAAGTTTTATATGAACATCACATCAACAAGCATGAAGAAATAAATCAACAAGTAAAGGATGCAAAGCAAGTGAAGACTTCATTCTTAAGGATTTATTTTGGTGAAAATTGTATACACAAATTAAAATGAATTCAAACATTTCACATTGCATGCATTATAAGATTGATATACATTTAATCGATTTAAGATTCACCAGGTTTAAAATTGTCAAATTTAAGTTTTAAATTGAACTGGTTAACCATATAGACCAAGTGAACCGATGGATCGCTTGTTCATCAGTGATGAACACTTGAGAATCTACAGGAATCGGTCAACCAATTGTCTTGACTAACATGAACCGGTCGACTATTTTATCTATCAGAGGAAAAGTAATGAAAATAAAACAACTAATGTTTGCTAGAAACATATATATATATATATATATATATATATATATATATATATAGCTTGTCTAATTACAAAATTATAAAAAGAATAAAAACATATATCATATACAAGCTATCTTAGAAAAAAAATCATTCCAAAATCATGAATCCCTAATCATTTCAAAATCAAAATCATAGTCTTATACAAGAGTATACATTTTCATTCTTATAACATTTAAACACTTTCCAATTCATTAAGTGCTATCTTGTGAGATATAGAGAGACTAGGACTTTCAATTGTATTATCTATTCTTTGAGAGAGTGTTGTTACATTTCAAACATTTGTAATTCTTCAAAAATTTAAGTGAAAAACTCTAGGTCATTGATGAGGTACATCACCAATGTGAAAAATCTTGTAAATGATATTTCTTCATGTGGTGAAAAAGGGCTTGACGGGATTCATCAAGGACCTTATAATTTTTGGCTTGGATTAGTAAAGAACACAATACTCAAAACCAATTTGATGCTTGAGGTGTGGATGTAAGCTTGCCGAACCACGTTAAAAACCAAGTTTGAAATTTTTATCCATATACTCTCTATTTTAAACATTTTAATTATATTGTTGATTAATTATATTTAATTGAGTTAATTGTAAATTTATTATTATTAGTAGAACACATAATTCACTCCCTTAGATATTATTGTTGTCTTAATCCTAGAACAACATAATGATTATTCATCTTCTTCGTCTTTTACTAGTAAGATAAGTTGGGTTTGCCTCATGATTTTTTCTTCAACTACTCCAACAACATAGAAGCTCGACCTTTAAATCTAATAATGTTTCACCTTCATCTGCTCCAGGATCTTTTTGTACTCAAAGACATGTTCAACTTCACAAAGTCAATCAACAAATCCTTTAGAAGCTTTACAAACTCAGGGAGTTTCACCGAAAAAACTAATTTTTCATTGTAATCAACCCAAACATGAGGCTACCTACTTTGTGCGTGCTTATGACATGAGTTCTCAAAACTAGATGTGGATCTGCTATCATTTGCAAGTTGACTTCCACAATCTACATTTGCAAGTCTTCAATTATCAGTTAATGAATGTTTCATTATTAGAGAATAACCTCCTTTGTCTAAAAACCATTCCTCCGACCATGGCCACATCCTGCTATACGACCTCTAACCGTATGATAATTCAAGATAGAAAAATCAATAGGACAATTAGGCTTTAATAACAACTAACACACCTATAAACTAGATTAATTAGAATTGAAAGGAAAACTAGGAAGGGTTGAATGAAAAAGGCTTGAGAAAAATAGTAGACATCATGGATAATCTTTCACACGAGAAAAATAGAACAAGCTCTTTATTATATCAAAATACCAAAGCTAAAAAATAAATTAAATATCTCTATTTATACTAGCTCTAGAACTATACTCTAGTCCTAAAAAAGGAAAACAAATAGTAACAAGTAATTATAAATTTAATATAAAATTCACCAAACATTAGAAAACTAAAAAAAAAAAAAAAAACTAAAAATAACAATCTCCTAAAAATATCCTACATCAGATATTTGGCAAAGAGAAAATTATATAAGAATGCTGCAATGTGGAGCGCACTTATGTTGTTCTGATCTTGCTAGCTTTTCCTGCAAGACAATCGGATACTATCACCGCTGAAAAGAGCTAAAGGCAAGGAATGTAATCCCTTCTTTATCTAAGATAAAAGTAGACGAATCAAGGCAGCACGAAAAAGAAAAGAATTTTCCTTTTCAAACTTTTTGCATATGGAGGAATGCGAGGCAGTTCGAAAGTTGGAGATGGCTAACTAGAGCAACTTTTATATATATATATATATATATAGACACCTGCTATTTCTTTTTTGACAGCGCCTGACCCTCAATTGTTCTCTCCGATTCTGATATTTGAACGGATGCCCTTGGAATATTTAAATCATGATGCTAGTGTAAATATGGTTGAAAATGTTAATGGTGCTCATGATTACAGGATTGTAATAGATTTGAAAGGTACGTATTTGATTTCCGCTGAGAATTTATAATATAAAAGGCATAATGGTTTTCATTCTGGCAGAAATTTGGTTCATATATATGATGCTGATGGTCTGAATACTTTTCCGGAACTGATTAAAAGTTATTTTTCGTCGTGCTTTCAGATGTGGGATAAAAGGTTGATGAAATATATATTCAGAGATTGTGCAATGTTTAAATTCTTCATTAAGCAGATAACCAACATTTATATAAAGCTAACTTCATTAACATAAGGGAACATATTACACACGAGCTAATCAAAGCTATGAAATACTTAACACAAACAACTTCTACATGGACTACTAAGCATAGAGCACACTAGCTAGACTACTAACCAAGCCAATTTTTATTCTTCCATCTTCATAATGAAGTGGTAAATTAAGATTAGTTCTGGTAGGGTTTGAGCATTGGAATGAGTGAGCCACTTAGGTGGAGGGACATGACTTCATTCGTGGAACCCATCAGCTTTCCACCGATAAAAACGGCCGGTACAGGCGCGTTACACCCCAACCTTGTGAGAGCCCTTTCCATTTCCCTGCCTTCAGGGTCTTGGTCAATCTCATAAACCAGAGGGTCCACCCCAATTTCTTGGAATAGAATTTTGACTGCATAACACAAGCAACATGAGCTCTTGCTGAATATCACTACCCCCTTCTCAGAGGCCAATCCCATCACCTTATCCATGTAATTGTCACTCCTGATTAAGCCTTCTTAGTTTGTGCAGGAGTATGATCGTGAAGAAGTCTTTGGCTTTCTCTAGAGTTTATTCAGATCCTAAAAACCATCAGACCAAATTCAAATAGAATTGGTTCCAATGGTGAGAGTAGGCAAGAGAGAAAAGGGTTTCAATTAAAGCTGAAGGTTGTTTGAACTTATGCTTTCATGCTAGACTATATATAGAACATTCAAAAGTAGAGGAGCTTTACTTAGATGCCCAAATGGGTGAAAGTTACTTTCAGAGATGGGGACTACAGTGCCTCCATGAGCTGAACAAGTTGACAACCAAATTTTGCTGCACCGAGTACTTACGATATTGACAATTTACACATCTAATATAACCATATGACATGACAACTAATATTTTCTGAAAAATAAATATGTAGTGGTTGTCTTCTTAATAAGTTCATAAAGCTATTAAATAGATTAAAAAAATCTTATCTTTACTAGAAAAGAACTAAAAATCTGAAAGGTTAAAGAAAATTAAAACAAAATCCAAATTAAAACAATAAATCTATAAAACCTAGTAAAACTAACAAAATTAGTTTAAACAACATCTTCTAAATTTAATTTTGAGAAATTCAATGGTCTGATAACTAATATAGTGGCTTCTTGAAACAAAACTGCTTGTACAATTATCTAGAAAAATTTAAGTTCTATCTAATAGTTAGATTTTCCATTGTCGTCATATTAAAGATGCTAATATAGTTTTGCATAACAAAACATTTTTTTTATTCCATAAAAATATTTATTAAACCATTCGTATAGACTTTCTAGATCAATTACTCAGAAACTTTTTACGAGGATCAACTACTACTTCATCTGCACTAAGATGGAAGGATCAAAGCTATGATCATACTGTGGAATCGATTCATACAATCGGACACAATTATAACAAACGTGTTCATTCTATTGACCATTTGTCCATCTTTTGCAGATTTTATGGAAACAATTATACTCTCTATAAATACACACAAAAATAGAAAATACTATGAAGCTAGTCAATTTACCAGATTCCCACAATCACCTTCTTTGAATCCTTTTGTTGAAAGATTGGGAACGAGATGGCTTTCGGTGCTGCGATTCTTTGTGCTGCGCCCACCAACTTGCATGATTCCTTCGAGCCCACGATCATGTGAGACTCTATTGTATATAGTACCGCTACATTCCAACCTGTGCAAGCTCTTGCATGTCAACAACGTCCGCACGTGCATACCAGAAATGCAGCTCTTCTTGATTAAAATGGAATAATACTTTTCTCCCTTGAATAAGTGTTGTGTAAAGAATAAGTGAGTCTTGAGAGTCACTATAATTTCCATCATAGCAAGAAGAGTCCTGCAAGATATGAGAACCACGTTGTATACGCACAACACACATGCTGACATGCAGGCATTCAAATTTTCAAGTATATAAAATGTTCCTAGTGTAGATTTCCAGATCATCATGTACAAACATTAGTGTATATAAGCGAGAGAATATTTATGCATAATGGATGACTACTGCCATATCTAAATATGCACATCTATGAAACCATATGCATGCATCTCATATCATATTTATTAGTTAATTTAGCATTAAAGTCATGTTAGAAAGTTTTTTGCTTTTCGGATATGAAGGAATACACGGGAGGCATAAAAGTTCCAGCATCACCTTTTTGTCTTTCCCTTGTCAAAGGCAATCCATGTATAATGTAAACTAATTAAAAGGTCTCGATTCCAAATTTTAGGGGTAACAAAACCATGTTTAAGGTTACAATAAATCTTAAAATTACTTCATGGAAAAGACACCATTTTATCCACAAATACTTCCCATCGGTTGGACAGTTGTGCAGAGGAAACTCTGCCAACTATAGCGAAATTCACCAAGGGTAAACTTCTGTGTGAACATTTCTTAGAAAGTGATGCGCTATGGAAATGAACTTTACTCTATATTGTAATTTAGTATGCATAGGGCAGTTCTCCCAGATATTCTGAAGTGAGATTCTCAAAATTCTAACCGATCATGATATGTGATTTTCGTAAATGCTTGCATTATCACCATTTTGTAGATAGGTATTCATCCAACATGGTAAAATATGCAGAAAGTTTGCTAGTGTGTTTTTGAGTATGGCAGAATTGAAAACATCATTGAAATCTTAAAAACCCACTGGAAACTGATCTTCAGGAATTCTTTTCATAATATTACATTTTTGCACACAATGTAGTCAGGGAACTCAAGAAAAAGAAAAGCCCTCAATACAATTTTGTTCTCAACATAGTACAAGAGCTATTTTCATATATATTATACAGAATCAAACTTAAGTACTATGTGTGGCTTATTTGAGAGGTACTATAGCTAGAACCAGATTGCTTTTGCTTCCATGAGCATTTGTTTCAAAGAGCCATCCAGGTGCAGGGATAGCACATCTTTTGCTGATCCTACCCATTTTCCACCTATGAAGACAGCCGGGACGGTGGGATTGCACCCTAACCCACGTAAAGCCCACTCCATTTCCCTCCCATTGGCTTCACGGTCAAGCTCATGAATTGCAGGGCTTGCTCCGAGTTCATAAAAAAGTGTCTTGATACTATGGCACATGCAGCATGAGCTCTTGGTGAAGATCACTGCAGCGTTCTTTGATGCCAAATCTCTAACTTGATCCATTTCTGAAACCTTTTCCTGGTGTTGCTAAGAAATGAAGTGATTCTTTCGCTATATACAGCTAGCTAATTGCTAGTAGCTAGAATTTTCTTGGAAGAGACACAAAGTGAGGAGAAAAAAAAAACTGCAGGGAAGCAATTAGCTGATAAGTGAAGAAAGCTTGTAACTAGCTAGTTACTTAGGATGAGCTTTGGTGGACTTTGAGATTCATCGGGCGGCCTTATTTATAAGGGCAGGTGAGGGTGGTGGATTGCATTGTTTAATCCATAATCCATAAAGGAAAAACAAAATACAGGATAAAAAGAGAAAGATCCTTCAGATATTTGTTTGGATAAGAAAAATATTGCAACTTATGATTTGTTTGATGTCGACCCCTTTGTGTCATAAACAACTTGTAATCATTCATGTATACCTGTAATTCAAATCTTCCAGATAGATTTGTTTTACATTATGCTATATAGCTAATTGATGGTTATAAATGATATTAATTTTCTGTAAATATATTTAATTTATTAATAAAATTTTATTTATTTATTTTTAATATTCATCAAATATTTTATTAATGAATTTAATATTTAATTAATAAATCTATAGTAAAGATAAAGTTTTTGGAGCAAAAGTGTTTTGCAAAGAAAATTATAAAGTTGTAATAATTATGGAATTTCTATTGCATCAAGGCATTATTCATAAATGTTCTCAGTTAACGCTCAATTAAAACGGTACATTAATTAGAGTTGTTGAGATTGATACATATTATGTTTTTTCTTTATAAAAAGAAACAGTTATTCTTATAAACTGAGGTATGAGAAATACTTAAAACTAATATGTTGGTGCTTGTCAGATGACATGTACTCTGAACTGACCCGTGTAAGAATTTCATATGGACAAATCATTTGTGTTTATGGAAAAGCTCACGTGATGGTTGTGTAAGTGATCTTTAGACTTGAGATCACTAAATTATCTTATATACGAAGTATTATGTTTTGATGCTACTACATGTTCTTCTAATTAAGGGTACTAAATGTGCAGATATTGGATATAACATGAACTATATGAAGGCATTTAAGTAACCAAGAAATGATTCATTACCCTAAGTGAATTATGAAAAATACTTCATATGTTGTCAAACTGTATTGATTGTAAATATTAGCGCAAGGTGGGATAAAATTTGAAAAACTTTTTAAATCTTATTTAAAGAGTCAATGACTATGGTGTTGAAAACAAAATGATTTGGCAAAGTAGACACACTTTATGCCATAATGTATAAATTGAAAAATTGTTGATGAATTAAGGGATAACAATTACACGTGAGCTATATAAAGGTATTTAAGTAATCAAAAAATGATTCATCACCCTATATGAATTAGAAAAAATGTTTTACTTGTTCTTAAATAGTATTGATTGTAAATCCTTACACAAGGTAGAATTAGATTTGTAAAGTGTTTCAAATATTATTCAAATAATCAATGACTATGGTGTTAAGAACAAACATCATTTGACAAAATAGACGTACTTCTTGTTATAATATCTAAATCGAAACATTGTTTATGAATGGATAATAGTTACACTAAAAAATTGATAACTGAAAAGTTAAGTCAAACCACTTATTTGAATTAGTTTATGTGCAAAAATTAATTTTTCTTTCTTGTATTTTTTCCAAAAAAAAAAAAGTATAGCTACTGTTTCTACCACATCTCGCTGGAATTTACCAAAAATGATACATATGAAAAATCATTTTTCATGGCTACCATGGTAGCAGCGCCAGATGCGAGAGATAACAGCTCATTACTGACTCGACAACGATTCACCAGCACCACCCCTAGGCTGCTGTTGGAGTCACTAATGCATCCATTAGCATTAAGAATTAGTGTTTAGGGGTAAAATTTTGATTCTGCCCCTGGTGCCTTTTTATGATTTTAGAGAGTATAATTACTATTATACCCTTATCACATATAGATAATTACAATAGAATTTTAGGGTGTACAATTTTACAACTACCAATTATTCCTTTTTACATTATGGAATATGGGATAGAATTATGATTATGTCCCTTTAGATATAAAACATTAATTTTATATTTTAAAATTAAAACACTAAATTAATTTAATTATAGAATTAATTTTCCTAATAGAATTAGGATTGCATTAAAATGTTTATTTCAAAAAATTTGCAATAGTATAATATCATTATAGGATTAGGATTTAATTTAATTTTTATTTAAAATAATATTTTATAAAAATAGTTTTTTCTAAAATAAAGAGATTTTTTAAGTAATAAAAATTTATTTATTTGATCATAAAATAGTTTAGGATACAAATTTAAATATTATTAATTTGTTATTAAATTATAATCATAAAATTTATTAGGTTCGGTAAATTATCAAATTGGATTTGATTTAATTTTTTTATATCTTATAAATATTATTTTAAAAATTGCGCATAAAACCAATAATTAGAATTGAAGCATGCAATAATTTTATTATGCATATTAATATGTTATTATCCATAATGAATGATTATAGACATTAAAGACCAATGTGATTATGTTTTATGGTTAAATGGTTGTAATAATAAATAGAGTCTACATGTTTTGTCTTTTCTCTATTTTTCTTTTGGATTGTAAACATCTTTTCTCGTCGAATTTCTCTTAAATGTAACTCAAGGGTTGACTGTTTAATTTCTTTTGATGGCTTGAGGAAAATAGTTTTGATATGTCCATAATAATCCAATTAGAATGGAATGTTAGGGGTGTATGTTTATGTATAATTATTATGTATGATATATCACCAACACCATGGAATAAGACTTAATTAAAATAATAAATCTTTTATTAATATATTAAGTAAATGTTGAGAATATGATTTGTTACCTTTTGACTTTATATACATAAAACTAGAGTTCTATTCATGGATAACTTGTTAAGCTACTCAAGATTACCATTAATCGAATATGTTAAATGCTATAAAATTGAGTCATATTTAACTAATTTATATGACTTGAATGAGTTATTTATGATCATACAAGATTAGAGGTAGTAGTTAGGTGAAACATATATGATATATTTAGATAAAGAGTTGTCAACTAATTAATCCAGAAGTCATATAAAGATGTGATTGATAAGCTGATACGATCCAAACAAGGTTAGATTTTGATTTTGGCGTAAAATTTATTGTCGTCTAGTTTTACGTTATTAAGTACAACTCCAAATCGAACCATTGGATCGAGGTGAAACTTCACCAGAAGATTCCAGAGGAATTTTTCTATGTTTAGGTAAAATTTGAGGTGAATCGGAGTTTGGAAAGGACTTGCGATATAGGTCAAAACAGGTTGTGTGAATGGTGTTATTTACTTTCTTTTGACTAGTGAACTTCCTATTTGGCAATGATTGTTTTCCTACGAGGATATGACAACTTTTTTTGGGAATTTTCTAATTCTACAACGATCTTTAATGGGCTGCAACATAATTTCCAAGTGTGGCAATGATTCATTAATGTTCCAAAATCATTTTCTGCAACATATTTTGTTTCCAGCTAGGATCCAAAGCTTGTTTAGATCAGGGTTTAGGCTTACTAGTATAGGTTCGGGGTCAATTTTGTAAGTGAGTCAATTCAGGCCACGAGGGTAGATCCATTAGGGTTAATTTTTCAGAAGTACTTAAACTATTGTAAGCCTAAATTTCAACAACTTTTTGATTAATAATACTTATAAACTTTTCAATTTAACATGTGAGAGAGATTCTTGTATTCTTTAGTTCTTGAATGAGCTAAATATGACTTATCAAAGATTAACTAGCTTTGTGCCTTTTTATTGTGTTACATTTCTATTAGACCTCTTTCGACTTTCCGGGATCGGGCACTACAAGATTTCACAGTTTTTCCGACGGACATATTCCGTCGATGTGTGATTAGAAGTTCGTCGATAATTTATTTACCGACGTCCTCACCGATGGATTACGTCCGTCGGCTTTACTTTCATCGGTGATTCCCCATTCCGTCGCTATATAGGTCGGCAAAACAAAAAAACCATTTTCCAATGGTTTTATAGACGGAATTTGTGCGCCAAAAAAAAAAAAAGATTCCTACTTGAAATATACCGATGGATTTTTATTCCGTCGGTGATATCTTGATTTACCGACGGCTACGTCTCGTCGGTAAATCTGTCGGTGAGTGTATGAAATACCGACCGAATATATCCGTTTATAAATTCTTCGGTAAGTGTGGCAGCTACTGTCAAATGCCGACAGATTAATTTCGTCGGTAAAACCCTTGGTAATAGTTTTTTTTAAATTTGTTTTTAAAAAATTATTTAGAATATATAATATAAAACTATATAAATTAATGGTAATAAAAACCAATTATGCAAATAAAATTTATATTAAACATAAAAAAAA
>Ga0325403_1007326_pt1 | contig 10541 bp, 3 predicted proteins | sample PopdelMetagenome_19_FD_205665 | JGI IMG/M metagenome (GOLD analysis project Ga0325403, IMG submission 205665) | Populus deltoides microbial communities from Bellville, Georgia, United States - Xylem-PdKOR-R4 | ecosystem: Host-associated > Plants > Phyllosphere > Stem > Wood/Secondary xylem...
AAAATAATAATGTATGTATTTGTACTTTATTTAGACTATATAATGGAACTCCTATTTGATTTTCCTGGAAAAAAAGAAGAAGTTATAAGTCTAAAAAAATCTTTTGTTTATTAAAAGTGAACTAAGAGGTAATTTTAAATAATGAGAAAAGAAAAGAAGATAAATAAGGATATGTTTTTATTAAAAGAAAAATTGCTGTTTTTTATCCATTATTATAGAGTGTATATTATTTAATTAATTAATAAAATGATATAAAATATGAAATGATTTTAATTAGTTATTCTAAAGAAAAGATTGCGATCAATCAAGAAGTGCCGGTGACAATCCTCTCTGGTAGAAAAACTTGATATAGAAATTTCTAAGAAATGAACACAAAGTAGCAGAAAGCAACACGGCAAGGGTACTCCTTGATCTCTGTCCCCACTATCATTGACTTTTTTCCAATCAGCAATAAATGAGAGCACGACTTTTTTCATTGACTTCAATCTCCAGTTTTGCTAAGCTTCTCTCCATTCCTTGTCCACATTACCTTTCACTTCATCTGATAAAAAGATATACCTACGACAACAAAAGATGAACTCTCTCAAATTCTACGTGATCTCGTGCTTCAGATGAGCTTATGTACTCCTACGACAACAAAGAAATATTTCACTCACGTACAACACAGAGCCATGTTCTAATTTGGCTCCCCACTGAAATTTTAGGTGAGTCTGAAATAACATATAATAAAAAAATAAATGGTTATTTTATTTATAACCAATTGTATTTTTTCTAAAACCTGGAGTAAAAGAATAAAATAAAAAATTATACCTCTAGCAACTCCATTCGTTGTAGAGTATGATTTAAAAAGTCAGCGATCATGATTTTCTTAACTACAACATTGTATGCTGTACAACTCTAGACCGTTATTGTTAAATAAGACATGATATGATAGCTAAAATTAAAACCTGGTTGATCTATTATTAATATTTTTCATATGTGTAGTTTTATATATTATTTTTTTAATTAATTTAATATATTTTTTAATTTTTATCTTTGATTAAATAAAAAAATATTTTTATAAACAAAAATGTATTGAAAAATCCTGCTCATATAATTTTTTATGAAAAATAAAAATATCTGACCCGCGGTAAGATAACTAGTATGTGTGTGTGTATATATTATGTAAAAAATATTTTTTTTCTTATAAAAGCATGACTTAAATAATATTGTTTTGATTTTTAAATATGCTTGTAATAAAATTTTTGTTTCCTGAAATATCAAATATGAACTTAGCAATAGGTCCAAAATATTGAAAGGACTAGTTGTTACTTCAAAGAATATTACACCGCTTGTATTGTCAATTATCAAGTTATAATTTCTGTATGAAAATAATAATGTATTTGTAATTTATTTAAACAATATAATGAAACTACTATTTGATTTTCCTTGAAAAAAAAGAAGAAGTTATCAGTCTAAAAAATATTTTGTTTATTAAAAGTGAACTAATAGGTAATATTTGTTTCTATTAAAAAAATTGCTATTTTTTATCCATTATTATAGAGTCTATAATATTTAATTAATTAATAAAATGATATATAATATTAAATGAATTTTAATTAGTTATTCTAAAGTAAAGATTGCGATCAATCAATAAGTGCCACAGCTATATATATCCTCTCTCGTAGAAAAACAGGGTATAGAAATTTCCAAGAAATGAACACCAAGTAGCAGAAAGCAACGTCAAGGGACACCATGATCTCTATCCAGTACTATCAGAGAACAATATATGTGGCGTGACTTCTTTCATTGACTTCAATCTCCAGTTTTGCTAAAACTGATAAAAAGATACAACTTTCTTTCTTCCACCATGAGGGCTGCTAGCTAGCTGATCACCCAAAAGATGAACTCTCTCAAATTCTTCATTATCCTGCTCTCGTTGCTTACCCTTGCTATTATCACTCTAGCACAGGAGGATTCCATTTTCCTCGGTCATGGTTGCCAAAACGCAACCACCTCCACAATAAACAGCACCTACCGAGCCAATCTAATTCTCCTCCTCTCTTCACTTGCCTCGAATGCAACCCGGAATAATACCATTGGATTCTACAACACCTCTTTCGGGCAGAACACTGATCAAGTGTACGGCTTGTTTATCTGCCGTGGCGATCTTAGCGGCACTACTGTTTGCCAAAATTGTGTCACCTTCGCCACCAAAGATATAGTCCAGCGTTGCCCAATCGGAATAGCGTCCATTGTGTATTACGATGCGTGCAGCCTACGTTACTCAAACAGGAATATCTTCTCTAAGATGGATCAAAGCCTTTTTTTCTCTCTCTCCATGTCAAACGCACAGAATATCACTAACGAACCCCAGCGTTTTAACAATCTAGTGGGAGCCACCGTGAATGATTTGGCTGCTCGAGCTGCAAGTGCTCCAGGTGCTAAAAAGTTTGCTGCGAGCAAAACGTATTTCGATGCGTTCCAAAATATATACAGCCTTGCCCAGTGCACACCGGATTTATCTAGCTTTGATTGCAATCAATGTCTCAGTGCAGCCATTGCTGGATTGCCCATTTGCTGCAGCAGCAAGATAGGAGGAAGAGTCTTGTTTCCTAGTTGTTATATTCGTTATGAAATTTATTTATTTTATAATGCAACGGCAGTCGCAAGGGAGTCACCGCCTCCTCCTCCCCCGCCCGTGGCTCTTCCTTCTCCTCCACCTCCTCGTTCAGTGACAATACCAGAAGGTAAAGTTATTTTGCACTATTTATTGTTTTTGTCAATATCTTTAATCCCCACTCTAACGAAGTTAATTACTATAGAATGCACTCGTCGAAATTTAAATTTATCTCTTAAATTTTTTGGATGAGATTTATTTTTTAAATTACAAAATATAAAATCCTTAAATTATTTTGGAAAACAAATCAATCCTTTTGTAAATTTTAAAATTAAGCTACGGTTTTTTTTTCCTGGTCGGTTGATATTCTTGATTCAAATGTGATCTTACGATTTTATCCTCCAAAAGGCATCTCACATGTTTGGAAATCAATTCCACGCCATGAAAGTTCAATCCAAAGAGGTCCATTCTGGTGTTAGCTCAACATTTCTTTTCGGATCCCACCACGTGATAGTACCTCCAAAATTGTTCACGATTTTGTGCGTGCTGTGCAAAACTTACAAAACAAACACTTGCAATATTGACCATGTTTGGATCAAGAATTGCCTACCTCCATGAACAATTTTTTAAAAATCCATCTAAATTAATAAAAAAAAACCTTGCAAGAACAAATCCCTAAAGAAAAACTTCTCAAAGCTACAACCGAATCGTCACGAATGTAGGAATCCCACCACACTACATATTTTTCCTAGTAGAGATTTGCGACACGATTCAACAATTCAATTTTTACGCATCAAGATTAAATCAATCTCTTTAATAGTTAAATATAGTGTAACGAGATTAGAAAATTCATCAGGTTTTTACTTCTTACATCTTGAACTTATTTGTCTCTAGAGGTACAATAATTTCTCCAATTTTTTTTTTTAATCTAAGTTCAAGATGTAAGAATAGTGATTTACGTTGGTAATTTAATATTTTTTTTACTCAGTAAAAATATTTATGTACCCGTACAATAAAAAAAATGTTGTCTTTCACTCAAGGCATTTTGATATATTTTTTTAAATAGTTAAATTACTTCTATGTCTTTAAAAATAAAATCAATATAACTCTTTTACATGAGCATTTTCATCTTTTTACCATGACTTTTTTTTTTTTAATATCATGTTAGTTAAGTGGCATTGTTTTATTTTAATAAATATTACATATTGTTTTTTTCAAAAAACTTATTGGCACTTGCTAGCAGCCCTAGAGTCCTTCAAGCGGCACGTGAGAGTTGTCCGGCCATCAAATGCTGCCTTCACTAACGTTGTTGGAATTATCATGACCCCCTTCTTCTCTCTCTTCCCATCTAGATTTTCATGCAAGCCTCTTAAAAATTCTAAAACAACCCTTTAATTTTTTAATTATTCAGATTTAGTCCTTATTCTTTTTGTCTTTAATAATTTATATAATTAGTATGCTTTTTTTTTATTTCATCCCTCTTCATTTTTTTTCATCTTTTAAATTTGATCATCATTTTTTTATTGCTTTTTTTATTTGAAATAATTTCTTAAATTGATTTTGCTTTACAATTTTACCCTCCTTTGTTTTTTTTCCTGTCAAATTTAATTCTTATTCTTTTGATTGTTATTTTTTTTTCATTGACAATTTTTTTAAATTGATATTTTTAAATTGGTTCATAATAAACTTCTTGATTGAACTCGGATCCAGAGTTTTACGAGTTGCGAGTTTTAAAGATTTTATCAAGTTTATGATGTTTCCCGGGTTTGCTTGTTGTTTTTTTTTTCTTTGTCTAAGTTTATTTCTTTCTCATCCTTCAATATTTATTGAATTGATCAAGACTAGGTTATATATTGTTTTAGCTTGCTTTCTGCAAAAAATTTTGTTGGTTTTGAAAATGACCGGTTATCATGAGCTTTTTATTTATTGTTCTTTGATGGGTTTTTTTGGCTAATTCTTGAAATTAATATCTTTTCCTAATTCCATCCTTAAACAATTTATAAGATTAAAATTATTATTTTTTATTTCATCTCCTTTTTTTTATCTTTTAGATTGTTTTCTCACTCTTTTGATTCTATTTGTTTTATTTTAGATAACTTTTTTAATTAATTTTTTTCTCTAAGATTTTTCATTGATTTTAAAAATGACTTGGGTTTTCTCAAGTCTTTTTATTTATTTTTTTTTGTTGGATTTACTTTCACTAATCAATATTAAATTAGTTGAGAATTGAGCTTCTTGATTTAGCCCAAGTCTAAGATTTAATGGGTTGCGAATTTAAGACCTTTGTCTGGTTTTAAAATGTTCACCCAATATTTTTTTTTTAAGCTGATGACTTTTTAATTTTGTCATTCAACATTTATATAATTAATAATTAGGCTTTTGTTTTTTATTATGAGCCTTCTATATGATTGTTTTTTCAAGTTCCCATATTTTTTTATGTTTTCCATATGTCAGCCTTTTTTCTTTGTTGTGTCTATGGTTGGAGTCACATTTAAAAAAAATAATAAAACACGCTTGCCTCATAAAATTACAAATGTTTTTCAATTTCACCCTTTCTATTTTTTTATCTTTTAAATTTAATCTCTATTATTTTGATTGCTATTTGTTTTGTTTGGGATCATTTTTTAGATTATATATATATATATATATATATATAATTTCATCTCTTAAAATTAAATTGGTTGAGAATTAAGTTTCTTGATAATATTATTTTTTAACAAACAAACACTTGCAATATTTTAACAAACAAACAAATATTATTTTTAACTAGGTATTGAAGATAATATTATTTTTTTTTACTATAATACAATTGTTTTTAATAATTTATATAGGGTTAGGTTGGTAATTTAATATTTTTTTACATGATAAAAATATTAATGTACCTTAGAATAAAAATAAAAAATATGTGTTGTCTTTCACTCCGGCCATTTTGATATTTTTATTTTTTTTAAATAGTTAACTTAATTTTATGCCTTCAAAAATAAAATCAATATAACTCTCTCACATCAGCATTTTTATCTTCTTACCATGGATTCTTTTTTTAATATCATGTTGGTTGAAGAGCATCGTTTTATTTTAATAAATGTTAGATATTTGTATTTTTTTTTAAAAAAAAACTTATTGGTGTGTGCTAGTAGCCCCCGAGTCCTTCAAGCAGCACATGGTGGGTTGCCCAGCCACCAAATGCTACTTTCACTAACGTTGTTGGAATCGTCATGGCGCCCCCGACACAATGGGGCGGCTTGTGTTTCAAGATTTCTAATGGTTTGGTGTCGGCAACCATTTTTTCCCTCTTTTCTCTCTCTCATGACTTTGATTTTCATGCTAGCCTCTTAAAAACTCTACAATAGCCCTTTAATTTTTTAATTCTTCAGATTTGGTCCATATTCTTTTTATTATAATTTTTTTGTCTTCAGTAATTTATAAAATTAGTATGTCTTTTCTATTTCATCCCTCTTCACTTTTTTTTTATCTTTTAAATTTGATCATCATTCTTTTTATTGCTATTTTTATTTGAAATAATTTTTTAAATTGATTTTGCTTTACAATTCATCATCTCTTTTTTTTCCTATCAAATTTAATCTTCATTTTTTTTATTGTTAATTTTTTTTCCTTGACAAGTTTTTTAAATTGATATTTTTAAATTGATTTGTAATAAACTTCTTGATTGAACTCAGATCCAAGGTTTCACGGGTTGCGAGTTTTAAAGATTTTACCAGGTTTATGATGTTTCTCAGGTTTGCTTGGTTTTTTTATTTTACTTTGTCTAAGTTAATTGTTTTTCCCGTCTCATGCTTCAATATTTATTGAATTGGAGATTGGGTTACATATTTTTTTAGCATGCTTTCTGCTAAAGTTTTTGTTGGTTTTGAAAATGACCTGATTATCATGGACCTTTTATTTATCGTTCTTTATTGGGTTTTTTTGGCTAATTCTTTAAATTGATATCTTTTCCCGATTTCATCCTTACATATTTGAAATTATTTTTTAAATAATTTATAAGATTAAAATTCTTTTTTTTTTCATCTCCATTTTTTTTTATCTTTCAGATTATGTTCTCACTCTTTTGATTTTTATTTGTTTTATTTGAGATAAATTTTTTAATTTATTTTCCTTCTCTAGGATTTTTCATTGATTTTAAAAATAACTCGGGTTTTCTTAGGTCTTTTTATTTGTTGTTTTTTGTTGGATTTACTTTTGCTAATCAATATTAAATTAGTTGAGAACTGAGCTTTTTGATTTAGACCAGGTTTAGGATTTACTAGGTTGTGAGTTTGAGACCTTTGCTTAGGTTTAAAAGGTTCGGCCAATTTTTCTTGGTTTTTTTTTTTAAGTTGATGACTTTTTAATTTTATTATTCAACTTTTAAATCATTAGTGATTAGGCATTTCTTTTTCATTGTTAGCCTTTTATGTGATTTTTTTTAACGTTCTTTTTTTTGGGTTCCCTTTATTTTTATTGGGTCTATGGCCCAAGTCACATTTTAAAAAAAATAAATTAAAACACATTTGCCTCATAAAATTATAAATGCTTTTAAATTTCACCCCTTCTATTTTTTTTCTTTTAAATTTGGTCCATATTATTTTAATTGCTAGTTGTTTTGTTTGGAATTATTTTTTAGATTGTTTTTTATATGTATAATTTCATCCTCCATGAGTTTATTTTTCTATCAAATTTGATCTCCATTTCTTTTAGTGCTATCTTTTTTGCTTTTTCAAGTTTTTTAAATTAATATTTTTTTCATGATTTCACCTTTTAAAATTAAATTGATTGAGAATTAAGTTTCTTGATTCAACTCGGGTCTAGAAATTCAACAGTTGTGAGTTTTAGAGAATGGACCAAGTTTAGGAGGCGTGCTCGGATTTCCTTAATTAGTTTTTTTTTTCTGTTTTTAAAGATAATGTTTTATTTTATTTCTTAACCTTTTTTTATAGTTTTGCATTATTATATTTTATGGTTTGCCTTTTATGGGATTATTCTTGGGTTCATGATCAGGGTCATCGATTTTAGAGCTTAACAGGGGTTGATTTTTTTCGTTCTTTTTTTAAATTGATTTATTTTTATTTCATCATTCAACACTTAATTTATTGAAAAGTGGTCTTCACCCCTTTTCTTTTCCTTTCTTTTTGTTGGTTTATCTCGATCATGTGCCTATAGTTACAGGGTTTGCAAGTAAACCTACATTGACTCATATTTTTTCCCGTTGCCTTTTTAAATTATATTTCTTTTTTTATCCTTTAACATTAAGTTGTTTGATAATTGAATTTCATAATTATATTCAATTTGCTTTCGAATGTGGTCACTCTAGTATCAAAACTATGTCATAGATTTTGCATCTTAACCCCAGTCACTACCACATTTAATAATTTTACCGACGAAAGTTTTTCATTGGTATTTACACTATCATTTTATCGGCAAAAATTTTACCGACAAATTCATGGATGGAAACTGTCCATTGGTAAACTTTTTGTCAATAATTTCATTTTTGTCGGCATTTTTATTGGTAAAAAAAAGCATCGATAGTTTTACAGACAGAAAGCACACGCCAAAAACAAAATGACCCGATTTAATATATCGATGGAATTATTCCGTTGGTGATGTAACAATGTTGTAGTGGCTATGAAGTAAATTATTTCAAACTCTCTGGAATATATCGACGAATACAATCCCTCGGTATATTCGTCTGTAATATTTAAAAATATATATATTTTAAAAAAATCTTTTGAACAATGGTATATTTCTAGACAAAATGCATGCATCGGTATAACGTTCATCAGTAATTCCATCATCTGTCGCTAATTCTATTGATAAAAAAAACCTGATGGTATTACAGACAGAAAATGCACACCAAAAAAACTTTTCCCGCTGGAAATATGCCGATGGAATTATTTCGTCGAAATATTTTCATCGGTGATAGTGGCATATGCAATAATTTTTTTCCAACTTTCTAGAATATACTGACAGATTGATTTTGTCTGTATTCCCATCGATGATTGTGCCATATGCAGTAAATTTTTGCCAACTCTCTAGAAAATATTGACTAATTTATTTCATCTGTGATAATTAAAAAATATTTTTAAAAATAAAATTGTAGAGAATAATTAATATAAAATTGTATAGAATAATAAAAAAAGAAAATAATTAAACAAATAAAATTGTATAAAATTGAAATATGTAAATAAAAAAATTGAATAATATAAAATCAAAATATTCATTACAATTTAATTTGTACAAATAAAAATTAAACTAAAACAATGGCGGCGCAGGAGGAGGAGGAGGAGGAAGAGACTTGTCATTCCTGGGACCATACAACCAAAAACAGACGCGCACGTACCACCCATCTATGATCTCATTTTCATGATCATTTGACAGAGTTGTTCATAATCAGTCGAGAGTTGCTCATATTGTTCGGTGAGATGAGCTGTATGTTGTTGCAAGGTCATGAACTCCTAAGACTGGGTGTTTGATACCGATTGGGAGCTCCCAACGGTTGAGACACTACAAGTTGCCCGCAAGTTCTCGGCCGTAGTGTTGGAGAGTTCATACACCTGATTTCTATCGGGTCCACCGGACAATCTTGCCTCCATCCACATATCATGATCGAAATCTGAGTGGGTCAAGGGATCATCCCGTATCTCTCCCTTAACCGACTGTTATGTGTCTCCTGAAAATTAAAAAAGAAATCATAAAATTTAATTCAAGAAAATAATAGCTTACAAAAGAAAATGGTTGAACGAATATACCACTAAGTGTTGAGCGTGGTTTGTCGATGAACTATTGCTCCCCCTTTTAGCAATCTTCACTCCGTATGTGCGTCTCTACAAACAGCTCCATTGGGCTCGGCTCACGTCCAAGAGACATAGCTTGTAAGAAAAAAAATGTTGCAAGTTAAATATATTTTAAATAACAACAAATTAATTAAAGATAGATGTCATTAAAATTAATCTTACCATCTACTTCTTATGTGTAATGAACGAAATGGAGTTATCGGTGTGCATAATAACTGAACCGTGAATTTGCTGGTTTCGGTTCTCGACACCGAACTATGAGCGTCGTGTGAACCACTTAGACATCACGTGCTGGATATATTGCATCCATATATACTCTGGGATGTATGGCAGCCTGAAATCCCTCCAAACCACAACGTCATTTCAGTGTGGTAGAGCATTATCTTTGGCGTATTTTTTGGTTTTTTTATGCTTCATACTAAAAGTTACGCAACCTACATCCATGAATGAATTTTATATGAGTTAATAACAAATTAGATTTTAATATATATTTTTTTAAAAAAAATATTGTATCGTTTTCGATGTTACCTAGTTGAAGCGTGATTCTCCCACACACTCCTCACAACATTGTCATTTATGCTATCACACTCAAATTTGTTTTGTGTATAAATAATTTATTAAAAATAAATCAATAAATTCAATATAATGTAAAAAATAGTTTAAATTTGAAGTTAACACTAACCTCAAATCTTCTAAACCGTGCATCGATATACGGTCTCTAATCAGGATATCTGGAAACCTGACTCTATTGAAACAATAGAATCTTCATCGATGATTAAACGCCGATATTATTACTCGGGCGGCCTTAATGTTTGTGAACCTGAAAATCCATAAAATTAATGAAATATTAAATAACTGCTCACAAATTACGTTAAAAAAAAAACTAAAATCAAAATAAACTTCAAAACAAATTTACATCGAAAGGTTGTCTTTTCAATACGTCTTGTACTTGCAGGAGAATTGATCCTGCTATAAAGGGACACCACCTTTACGTTGTGGAACCACGCTGGAAGAGGCAGCGTCGTAAGTCGCCGCAAGTGCCTCTTCTTAGTCGGCATCTAATAACACGTCATCATCTCTGCTAGAAGAACTAGTTGCGACCATGTGCTCATGATGTGTAGTTGATTTTGTTCAACGCATCTACACAAATTTGA
>Ga0325403_1007330_pt1 | contig 10539 bp, 7 predicted proteins | sample PopdelMetagenome_19_FD_205665 | JGI IMG/M metagenome (GOLD analysis project Ga0325403, IMG submission 205665) | Populus deltoides microbial communities from Bellville, Georgia, United States - Xylem-PdKOR-R4 | ecosystem: Host-associated > Plants > Phyllosphere > Stem > Wood/Secondary xylem...
AAAAAAAAAATTAGACATCGTTATTAAATTTGAAAATACAATCATTAAAATTTTTTATTATAAAAATATTTTTTCATGTTCATATATTTTTTATATATTTTAGCCAAAACAATTTTTTTATTGAAAAAATTGGATTCATTTGCAAGAACATGTGTAATCAAACAAGGAAAATATAATGCATGATCAACCAACTCCATTCCATTATATTCTTCACTACACTAGATAATTGATTGTATTAAATGACATTACACCCTACCAAACAAATATCGTGTTCAAGTTTTTTTAATGATTCCATTTCTAAGTTCATTGGGATAATCATTGCTCTATCAAATCAAATCGTATCAATACTCCTTCAATCCTCATAGAAAGAAACTACTGATGAAAATTGATTCTTATCAAATCAAGGAGCCTATTAATTTCCAATTAAAACAACTGCAAGACCAGATTAATATAATTAATGGCTTATTAGCTTTATTGATGATCATGCATCATGTATGTAAATCGCAGGTAATTTTAGCTGTAAAAGGTCTGTCTATGTCATCAATGGCAGCTATCGTTTAACACCCGATGAACTTTTAAGTTTCGATGGACAACTCAAGTTGCAATTCAGCTTCACGCCATGGAATGAGCTTCCTTCCTTCCTTTTTATTTTATTTTCTTCTTCTTCTTCTTCTTCTTCTTCTTCTTCTTTGTCACGAAGGATTGAGATACAATTGACTCAATAAGAAATTAGTCCCTGTAGTTTTATAATTAATTAATTAATCAATCCCCATAGCACAAGAATAATCAAATAGTCCTTTGATCAATGTTGACTATCCTTAATTAATATTTATTTTGTTCCAAGATTACCTTCTATCCCAATTAATGTTCCCAGCTCACTCACTTCTCTTTTATTTTTTCTGTTTTTCAAGAAGAGAAAAAAGAAAAATAAATTAAAAAAATAACATCTAATTGACAAGAGGACTAGGTTACAAGGAGATTTAAGAGCATAGGCATGGGAATAATAGTTTTTACTTTCTTTTTTTGGTAATTTAAGATTTTCCTGCTCTGGCCATTGATTTTTTTTAATTATATCATTTTATATTGTGTTGATTGAGTGAGTTTGATGATTTATTTTGATTTTTTTATATCATCACAGTGTCAAGAAAATCATGATATTGAATTAATGTTTGGTTTAGCAAAAACAAAAAAAAAAGGTTTATTGCTAGCAAAAAAATAAAAATTTGGAGAATAAGATTTTGGCCCTCAAATTTTTTTTGTTTTTATTTTTTATCCCTTTAGTTTGAAAGTTTTATATTTTAATTCAAAATTTTATATTGTTCATATTTTATTCTCTAAATTTGAGAGAGCCATCGTCCGAAAAAGAAAAGCTAATTAAAGTACATGTCAATATATATTTTACTTTGTTTTTATATATATCTCGTGATTACTAGTTTAATACATCTATATATATATATATATATATATATATATATATGATGTTTATCTTAACAAACATTCCATTAATTTTGTTATATGCTTAGCATCATGATGCTTATTAATTAGTTAAATCTTGATCAGCACATCGAATTAAACTAAACATTAATTAGCATTTTTCTCCCAACACTCAATTATCCTTTAAAGTATGGCAAGAAAGCCTCGACGTATGGGATATATATACTTTAACATTTACCATCACCTTAATATATACAGTTAAATCTGGTGGGAAAATGGAAAAGAAATACCATACAACTTTTCTTCTTTTATGTCTCCAACCCTAGACGTTCCCCTGGACACCTGTTATTTGAATGATTCCAATCAGCACATCAGGTGTGCCAAAACATACTATTCATGAATAATTTCCATGCTGCTATCTGATCACTAAAGCTCTTGTCAATGCAACTCCCAAATTCCTGCTTTTCTGAAAAAGAAAATAATAAAGCAAAAGTCTAACACGAAGAAAGAAGAGCATGGCCAGAATATCTGAAAAGGGATTCGTCGCGGGCGCAGCTTATTTGACAAGCTGCAACCACATACATACTCATAAAGGAACAGCTGAAATCTGGCTAGCCAGGACGATTTGGATCCACCAGCAGTGTTATAATGTACGTAGCACTGCAGATGCCATCTTTCTTTTAGCTTTGTTCATACATATCGTGTACATATGCCATGCGCTTTATACAAGCTCAGCTCAACTCTTTTGAGGTCCTCATAGGACAAAGGGAAAAAAAAAGTTTGAGAGATAGGTATCGATTTTGGATTTCGGCCACTGTATCCATTCAGATTTAGATTCTCTCCGATCAGCTAATTGTTCCGGAGAATCAATTTCGTATAGTAAATTCAAACCCCAGTAGTACTTTATAAGGTTATCTAGCAGTACTATATATATATATATATATATCGGTGGTCGTGAGCTAGGTTTGAAGAGTTTCAAGATTCTTTGGAGAGCCCGCTGATTGAGATGCAAGTATTTTAATTTATTGACGAGTTAAAACTCTAAAAAATCTCACATATATATCAGGACATCACACCACCGATAAAATTAATTAGTAATGTAATTCCATTTTAAAACCAGTCAAAAATTAATCCATAATAACTTTACGCATGCCATCATGACATGTATCTATAAAGAAATGATTTATATGTTGAATGTTGCGTATCAGTAACTTTTTTCCATTAGGGAGCGGGGCTCGTTTTGCATCAAAATGTTGAATTGATTTGAAAAACTAGCTAAAATAATTTTAGATAGCCCTTTTGATTATTATTTTGGAACAAGAGAGATGCATTAGGATAGTGTGGGGATAGATAAGACAAGTTCTCATGTATTTCTTGTTTTAAAAATATAAAAATTCACTTTAAAATTATTATAAAAATAAATTTAGTTTGTATCTCTATCCACAGGCTCAATTCCTAATATGTCAAATATTGAATGATAAAATAAAAAATAAAATCAACCGCACAAAATTATTCCCAAAAAAACAATAATTAAAAGCAAAAAAAAATACAAGCCCACCTGGGTTGATCCATCAAACTTATGAATTAGATCATAAAATCAAAATAATCCTATAGAAAAAAAGACGAAGAAACCATGAGGTCTGTTCTACCAAAAAAAATCAATGTCTAGTAATAAGAACAAAAAAGAAAATATAAAATAATATGAACATGTGACTTGAGGCATTTGACTGGAAACACCAAACTTGAAAAAAAACCACGAAACCTAAATTTCAATAAATCAAGTGTGAAATGATAAAAATTAAAAAACTAAATTAATCATAAAAAAATAATTCAAAAGAAAAAATAACAACTAAAAAAATAGAAATAAGGATCAAATTTGAAAATAATCCGTCCACCAAAACCAAGTACATGCCGCATGTTGAGGAAGAGAATTCCATGAAGGATCGAATGACATGGTAGAAGCAAATTCTTAACCTTCATGTGACGGCCCATGCGCCACCAAAGCATGATCGCGACTTCTCTCACACGCCTAACATTTTTCTAATTACTATAAAGGACTTATTTACCCTTGAAACAACTTTATTACAACAAAAAAAAAAACCCAATTTAAAATATGAAAATGCCTCCAAAGAGAGCTTAAGTAAATCTTGAAACTAAGGTTATTTTAGTAAAATCACTATGCTAAAAAATGTGAAATCTCAAAGAAAAAAAACTTTGGAGACTAATTATCTAATTTTCTTGCTCTTAAATATTATTTTTATTTTTTTATTTTATTGAATTATTTTGATATGCTAATTTAAAAAACAACTTTTACAGACGAGTCCCAACGAAGGAATATGGCTTGAATTCAGCATACTGAATGAGAGACTGAAATCTAACCCAGCCATAATTGAGGAATTTCATGTGGACTATTCCATGAATATTGTATTAGATCGTCACGCACCAAACTTGGAGTTAATTAAAAAAAGTATCCATGTCTAAGTAATAATTAATCAATGCTCCAAATCATAACCTAGCTAGTAGTATTCAATGTTCATTCAATAATAACTTAAAATTGTATTAAAAATTGGTTTAAGATCATGATTAAACGAATGTCCATTCATAGATTTTTCTTTAATTGAAGTCTCCAACAAATTCATGAAAAGTAAAAAAAAAGATTGAATACTCATCTCGACGTCGCTGATAATATGCTTTAGATTGAAATTCGAGGACTAGACTTGTATCAATTTGGGTTAGCACGTAGATAATCTAACCGTAAACAAAAATAATAATTGAACCGTATACTTTTCACCGGCAAAATTAATATACTAGCCATGTCACTCGATTATGCATTTAAAACAAGCCCTCAATATATAATAAGATAATTAATAGTTTTAGATGGGGATGTTGGAGCTGCTGCATGCACCTTGAGTGGATTCCCAAATTTATTTATTTATTTATTTATTTTTATTATTATTATTATTATTATTATTATTTGGCCGGGGGGGGGGGGATTCATTAGAATATTATGCGATCCAGCAGGATCTAATTATTAATTTTTTAATAATCAAAATGGACAAGTTTACTTTGGTTGACCTTTTCATTATTATTGGCTCATTGTACTTTAGCTTGGTCGTCTTTAAAAAGTTGGTGAAATGACTGTCGTTTTGCTACCCTCTAATTTTCCTTTTTGTTACAATTAATTTTTTATATATCCGTGTTTGATATATAAAAAGTCTGCTTCCTGAAAATATATTAAAATAGAACAAAACAAGAGCTGTATTTGTCTCGTGGGATAAGGTAAAGATAGGCATATCACGTCTTCATAGCCTTTTTTTCAATAAAATAAATAAATAAATAAATAAATGAAGGAAGAGGCATCACGCATGCCATAATTGAAGACGCTGTACTGCAATTCAGCCAAAACATTTATTTTTCTTGAAGTTGCCAGGTAATTACTAGATCTCCTCGCAAAGAGAGAGATAATATATATAACTCGATCTCTACCGAAATCCTTGCTACTGTCATTAAGTTCTTCTTCTTCTTCTTCCTGGAAAAACCCTACCGAAAGTTTTTATCGTCATCAAACAACTAATTTAAGAGAAACTCTAAGAACGATTTTGAGCCTTTAATTGTGTTTTAAGGGCATTATTACCTCTATTAATTTTAAAGAGTTATATACATCAAGATAAGGAGAGAAGAAGAGGGAGTAGCAGCCGGGAAGACGTGACATTTTTCACAATTCCCCACCGATCTTAGCAGCAAAATATCGGCTTGACTTTGTTTATTATTACAAAGTAAGCTGTGAGATATTTCTCTAGCAGTACCAATCAAAACTTAAACGAGATGTTATATATGGAACGATGATGATGCCTCTCTTTTTATATATATATAATCTTAATTAGGACACGTACCTCTCATGGGTTCATATCATCTCTTTATGTGAAGAGAAGTTGTTCCATTCATCACGAAGCAATGATTAAAGAAAGTTGCATTTCAGTAGGATTTGATTACACTACAAGTAAGGGAATATCTCAACGATTTTCTGCTAAAGATGGAAAAACAATTTGCCAATATCTCTAGTTTTTTAAAATGTGGGTGACCCACCACCTGCACTGAAAACAGTTGCAGGAGAGCAATTGACAAGAAAAGTAGCCTATCAAGAACTTGATTTTACTTAAAGAAGATAATAGCTTGGGAGACAAGAAAATCATATATCATATTAATGCTCATCTACATTATCACCAGTCTTAGGTATAGCCAGGGCATGTGGATTGGAAGAGCTTTCTAATCAGTGCAGAACAAACCAAAAATAAAAAGGCCAGAAAGGAAAATCCACTCTTGTAGCCGACAATTTCCATGCTTTTGTTTTATTTATAATTTCCCCTGAAGTTGATTTTCGTTTCATTACTATAACCGGGGGAAATGCTAACTCCTAGCTTTTGTTTTTTCTCAGGTGTAAGCGAGTAGATTTGTTAAGCAATGATGTCGATCGTTGGATGTTTCTTGCTAGTGGAAAACACACGAGTGCCCATTACTGCAACGAGCTAGCAACCCCTCATTTTCATGTAGTGCAAATAACCAAGAGAACTAAATTTCATACATACATATATATATATATATATATATATATATATATGTATGTATGTATGTATATATCTTCATCAACAGAGAATTTAACAAGATTTATGACAAGTTCCAATAAAAGTTAGAGGCGTTTAATTTCCACAATTGCAATTAAATATATCGTGGTTTAAAATATATTATATATAATCAGTGTTAGGATGTAAATGCCGCTTAACATATATATAATAGAGAGAATTATGGATTGTCATTGCAAGATATGTTTATAGTAGCACTTTCATTAGTAGAATTTGAAAGAAAAAGCCACCGAAAACCAATATTCATCTATATAATATATATCATTATAGTGTTTTACTTGTTCAATCCCTCGGTTTCAGGTTTTATAATTGCTTTCTCATATCTGAAATCCTATTATAGCGAAGAAGAAGAATAAATGAAAGGGAGAGGTTTCATCGCCTCATCCTCCACAAATTCCACCACTCGATCTTCTGCAGTTTTGCTCGGGGCCGGGCAGATCCATTACAGACCGACTACTGTGACAATATCAAAACATCTTTCGAAGAATTAACGTATAGAATACAACATTAAACCATTATTTAAAGTGATAGTTATGGTCGGAAGCAATGAGTCACACCTTTAAGAGCATGCACGTACATGAACCGTATTCATATATCCAGGACTATCCCACTGAAAGGCTTACTTCTTGTTCTTTACTATATCTCGCCTGAAGTAAAAAAGTAAATTAGTGTTCATAAGGAAATTAAATTACAGAACACTATATTTGCATAAATAAATAAAAAGAAATAGAATTTCAGTACTCTTTTAGTCAATAATCCAAGAATCAGTTGGTCTCCCTACAAGAATGGCCATTTAATTAACAAGGACTTTCAATTCTTGTCTATTATATCTTTTTTCCTAATGCATGGTCTTTTCATAAAAGAGCTACCACTTTTTCTCTGTTTTTCTTTTTTTATGATTTTAAAGAAGGTATGGTGTGATATTCAAGCAAAATTACTTGAATTTGAAGCTATACAGGAAGAGTCTTGTCAGGGAAGAAGAAGAAAAACTCTAGAATTAAAAGAAAGAGAAAAAAAAGGAAGGAATTCGGTGGATCTACCAGGTTTTTTTTCCCCTAAAAATAAATAAAGTCAACCTCAAAATTAATAAAATCCACCACATGATATAATCCTCGCGCTAATTTAATTGTATTAATTAACAAAAAGGATCAACATGGTAATTATTATAATGGGGTCGATAATACCAATATTGGACAATGAAATGGAATCAAACTCATTATCTTGTCTCCAATCCCTCGAATTATCTTTTCATTAATCACACATAAGATGCTACTAATTATTATTTTTATCTAAACATTGTTGGCTGCTACAACGTTCTGAGCCATCTCCATCCCATGATTTTTATTCTCCTTCTCCTTTTCTTCTCTCATTTTAAGATACATACCATAAACATAAGAACAAAAACCCCACCCACAAAGCACAGTGGATACTACCTTGACACCACCAAACTCATCTCCATAGACCAGCACCCCTCCTAACACGTTCATGGCCAAAAGGGCAGTCATGCAAATCCCTCCTGTTAGTGATGATGTTAAGAAAACCATTCCTGCTGTGCCCATGAAGCATAGCTGCCATGTAACCACGTTAGCGAACACCGTCACCCAGTAAATCTCTGGTCCTTTATCAAATTTGACTTGGCTCTCTCTCTTCATCTCTGAAAAACCACCGTCTGATGCCATCCCCGCGGTGGCCAGAGCTGTGGCTGCAATCTCCATCACTAACTGCATTTCCATCACCATCTCATAACAGTAGATCCATTTGTATATCTTTTCCATGACTGGTAAATATAAAGCAAATAACAAGCCAGCTCCTATGGTTGAAAAGAAACCAACGAAGTATTTTGCACGGGTTAGTCCTTGAGGTTTATCATGGGTTGAACCTAAAGCCAAAAGGACTGAACTTAGGGTCAAAAGGACTACACAGTTGAGATTTTGAAAGGTGATCTTTTGTTTTACTATGATAACCGAGAGAATAAGGTTGAATACAAGTTGAGAAGACAAAAGTAGAGATGAGGTTGATACTGGGAGATAAGAATTGCCCCATGAAAAGAGAAGGTTATTCAGGCCTAACATAAGACCTATTAAGATTGATAAGATTAATATCCTTGGAGTGAAGTGACTAAAGGGACGTCTATCAGTGCATTTGAGGACATAAAAAGGGAGGTAAATGGGGAAGATAAGAAGAGGGAAACCAGCAGATTGTACCCATGTAGATACCCATCTGCTTGAACCGTGATGGTTGAAATAAAACTTTGAGAGTAAGCTCGAAGAGAGTGAGCCCGCAAAGAGGAACAGGTAGTTGATCACCAAAAGAAACATGTATCTCTTGTTCGTCTTGGCCTTTTGGTCTTCTTGCACTCTAACTGAATTATTGCTCATGATCACTAGTGATTGTGAAGATGAGAAATCTTTGTGTAGCTTTTGCTGTTCTTGAATTGTTTCGGTATTGTTCTCGTTGTTCATGGTGGTGGTGTTGTTTAGAGCACTTTGAGAGTGGGGATGGGATTTGGGAGAATTTGGAGGTGAAGCTTGCGCCGAGATATATATCCTTTAAAAAGGAGTTGAAATTAAGGAGACGCATAGTCTCTCTTGATAAGGAGATGGACGACTTTTGACTCCTAGCGTCTCATACAAGAAGTAGCGTTAAACGGTACTGGTATTTAAAAATATATATTTAAATCTGATTTATTAAATAAATAATTCGAATACACTTAATAATTTGTAATACTTTTGAATCATATCACTAGGGATCAAAGTAGGTTAAAAAATGAACCTAAATCGCAACTTTAAATTGGATTCTATGTAAATCGTGGGGTCTGTGGATTTTTTGGGCCATATACGTGAAGTTTCCGGTGAGCAACTTCAAGAGAAGAATCCAAGGATAATTAGTAATAACCTCCTAATATAATTAATCTGAATATGCATTTCTTCTCTGCCTTCTATTGTGTTTTTTGTTTAATTAGAGTGCAGTTACTCTATTAATCATGAATATAATATCTAGAGCCATGGGAATTCGATCTCTGGTGGAAGTTCGTCTATCCTACTGGTGTTTAATTGACTTTATCCGAACAAATTATCAAATTATCTTATCTTATCTTATAAGTGGAGTCATTCTCATGTGGATAACATTTTATTTTTTTATTAATATTGTTATTTTTTTATGGTTGCCAACATACGTAAATTTTTAAAATTTTACGCGTGCTAAGATGTTGGTCTATGAGTAAATTTGAGTTAGACGGTTAATATGATCTCATCAAAACCTTGAATATACACGCGTGGATGTATTTGGACTTATTATACACATAACCCAAGAAATGGGCCAAAACCCAAAGTCATCGCTACCATTCCCTCGAATTCAACACTTATATTTTAAAAATAAAAATTAAACTTTATAACTAGGTCTGAATTCCAAAACACTTTTTTAAAATTAGTATTTTTTTACCAATCATGCATATACTAGTTTTGGTAATTTTTAGCAAGAAAATAATTTGTATTTTTATCATTAGAAATAATTACAACGAAACTATTTTAAAGTAAGATGTTTTAAGATGATTTTTATATTTTTTTAATTAACATAATTAATTATTTACCTGTAACTTTGGAAATCATTTGGGGTTTTCTAGTTATGCTAAGTGGCGACTACTTTTTCAATTCTATCCCTATCAATCATAAAACAAATCGAGTTTGTTGAGATGTTCCGGTGAAAATAATAAAAGGTAGAAACGTAATATTTGGAAAATCACAGGAAAGGGTTGGGGCATTTCTAGTAATATACAATTATTTTTTATATATTTAGAATTTTTTCTTAAAAAAAGTAGAAAACATGTTTGTTTGTTTATTAAAAACATAGAAAAAAACAAGAAATAGATTAAAATTATATTTATTTTTATAAAAAATCAAAATCATGTTTGTAATAGTCATATTCTATATATGTGCATGATAATTTAATTATAAAATATTTATTTTATTTCTATTTAAATTAAAAGTTATTAAGAAAAGGTTATACTTGTTAACTTAAAAAAAAATTGATAATTATATTATTCATCATTTGAGTTTTTTTATTTGAAAATAATCAAAGACTTGTAGAGAAAAACAGTTAAAAAAATCTTTAAAACTTGCCTTCTAAACTTGATATAATTTTTTAAAAAAAAAACAGGATAGAAAAATATTATGTTTGGACAAGAAAATTCTGTTTTCTGATCTCTGATTTTTCAAAAGAATAGTTTATTATTTTATTTCAAATATTAGTCTCTGGAGTTTTTGTTCTGAATGTAAATATTGACACGTGGCTTAGGAAGCATTTGGCAATCAGAAAAGGAATGTACAGGCGAGGAGAGAGGTTGTGCTTCGAAACGGCTAACCTGGACTGCTTCTTGATTTTTTATTGCCAGATATCAACCACGAGCGAAACTGTACGTATGAGCATGCAACGATGTGGTGTGCTGGCAATGTTCGAACAAGAAAAA
>Ga0325403_1007331_pt1 | contig 10536 bp, 4 predicted proteins | sample PopdelMetagenome_19_FD_205665 | JGI IMG/M metagenome (GOLD analysis project Ga0325403, IMG submission 205665) | Populus deltoides microbial communities from Bellville, Georgia, United States - Xylem-PdKOR-R4 | ecosystem: Host-associated > Plants > Phyllosphere > Stem > Wood/Secondary xylem...
CCAGCTCTTCATCCCTTTGCATTCTTTGAAATTAAATGATCAAAGAACACTGTGCGAAGGTAATTTAATTACCTTCGCACAGTGAATGCACGCGTGAAATCACTTCACGCGTGCTCCACATTTTGCCTAGCCGGGTCACTGGCTTGGGCCAGTGACCCGGGCCGGGCTGGCTGGGTCCAGCCCAGCTCCTATGGGCTGAGCTGGGCCCAGCCCAAAAAAAAATATAAAAAAATAAAACAAATAGAAAAAAATAGAAAAATATGTGTGTGCATGAATAAAAATAATATAAATTTACTAGTTTATTCACCCACGCCAGAGTCGGGAATAAAATACTAGTTTAATTTTATATTATTTTTATTCGTATATTTTTTTTATTTAGCAAAAAAATATACGTGCATGTAATAAAAATAAATTTAGTTTATTTATTTATTCACTAGCGTTAGAGTCAGGAATAAAAAATATTAATATGAATTTATTTTTGGTGGCTATGAATTTTTACCAACGCCAGAGTTGGAATTATTTGTAGTAGAATTTTTACCAACGCCAGAGTTGGAATTATTCGCGATCGAATATTCACTGGCGCCAGAGTCAGGAATATTATAAACAAATCATCATAGCATAAGCGAATAAATGTTTAGCAATTTAAGACAAAACCAGCAATGCAGTCTGCCTTAGGCAGAACGTTTAAGAGGTGATAATATCTTCCCTTTTACGTAACCAGTCCCGTACCATAGAATCTCTGTTGACCAGTTAGGGTTCCTAGTGACCATAATACTAGGTGGCGACTCCTTAAACAAGACATTTTTTCCCCTAAAAGAACAAGATGCCAGAAATCTGTTCTTTTTCCATAATTCAAGAGAATTAATTTTTAGGGCCGCCGCGATGTCGGGTGCGACATTTATAATAGATAATTTTTCCGCCTAGTAAGACTAAAATTTTTATTTAACATAAAAATTATTATATGTTAGTGTTGATAAAGTGTTTTCTAATAATAAAAAAGTTTTTAATTATGAACTTAAAACTTGAAATTTGATGCATATATTTAATAAAATAGATTGATGATTATATTTGCTAACAAACATTAACTAAAAACTATGTCAAGAAATCGTGAAGCAGATACAAATTAAGATATCTGTTCTTGTATTATAAGAAGCACTTTAATTTTTTTACTTAATTATATGACACCCATTTCTTTTATAAAAAAATAATAATTTAAATGACATTGAAATAAATAAATTTGCAAATATAAGTCTTCTTTTTTATTATTATTAATATCTTTAATTTTAATAAAAAAATAAAAAAAAATTTCTATGTAATTTATTTAATAAAAACCAATAACAATAAAAAAAACATACCAAAACAAATTGGATGATTTAAAATAAGTATAAAATATGTTAAATAAGGCTAAGCACTTATGCTAACCTGGCCGATCGAAGTACCCAGGCCTTTTCTATTTATTTAATTAAGGTGATGACATGCACTTTTTTAAAGAAAAAGACACAGGCAAATGATGTGTTTTGTACTGATACATTACCAAAACATATAATTATCAAACTAAAAATATAAAAAAAATTTAAAAAAATATGAATGAAAAGTTTTTAAAAATACATTAATGATTATTTTTTTAAGTGTTTTTTTAAAAGTGTATTAGAATAATTTTTTAAAAAAAAATTATTTTTGATATTAACACATTAAAACGATTTTAAAAAATCTAAAAAAACAATAATTTAAAATAAAATAAATAAAATAAAAATTATTTAAAAATAAATATTTTGAAAATATAAAAACAATCAAATATAAATATCGCAGTCACGTGAAGGGTTTGGATCATGGCCATGCTATATTTAGATCGATTAGAGAATTTATGAGTATTTTAGTTTTTATATTTTAGTTTTTATTTAAATTTTAGTTTTTAATATATAATTCATTTATATTTAGATTAACTTAAGCACTCATAATAAATAGATTATTGAGAATTCTAACATCCTTTTATGTTTGATCTGAATTATTTTAATATGGTATCAGAGCCTGGTTGGTCGAACCCTTGGCTTGCTAATTTTATGAAACTCACTGCCCCTATAGAAATCATGTTTACCAATGTCAGAGCCACTGCTGGTATCAAAATCATTATCATCATCCACATCATTCTTAGTAGGATGTTCAGTACGTTCAATGCATTTCTTTGAAGCTTAACTTCGGATCCATTTTTCAAAACATCAGACATGGGTTGTTTGACCAATTAAAAGATGGAGGATGAAGATCAAGTTTTGTGCTTGCGGTTGAAGAATTAAAATCTAAACCTTTATTTTGGATTCTTTAGCTTCTGCAATTTGGTATTTCTGTTCTGTCTCTGCAATTGTTTTGGTATTTCTTCTTCTCTTCAGTTTCTGCAATTTGGTATTTGCGTTCAGTTTCTATAAATTTTTTGGGAGTGATATTTTGTTTTTCGTTTCTGCAAAATCTGGTATTTCGACTTTCCTTCAGCTTCTGCAATTTGATATTTTTGTTCTGTTTCTGCAATTGTTTTGGTATTTCGTCTTCTCTTCAGTTTCTGCAATTTGGTATTTGCATTCAGTTTCTGCAATGTTTTTTAGAGTGATATTTTGCCTTCCACTTTTGTAAAATTTGGTATTTCAACTTTCCTTCAGCTTCTGCAATTTGATATTTATGTTTTGTCTTTGCAATTTTGGTATTTCGTCTTTTCTTCAGTTTCTGCAAAAAAAAATTGAGTGATATTTTGTCTTCCGCTTCTGCAAAATCTGGTATTTCGACTTTCCTTCAGCTTCTGCCATGGCATCTACTACCAAAGAGATTGTTTGGTTACGTTGGTTACTTGCTGATATGCGAGTTTTCTTTTCTCATCCTACTTCTATGTTTTGTGACAACCAGAGTTCTATTCAGATAGCTCACAATTTGGTTTTTCATGAGCGAACTAAGCACATAGAGTTCGATTGTCATCTTACTCGTCATCATCTCAAGCAAGATACCATTACTTTGCCTTTTGTTCCTTCTTCCTTACAGATTGCAGATTTGTTTACCAAGGCGTATTCCATCTCTCGTTTTTGTTTTTTAGTTGGCAAACTCTCGATGCTTGTAACTGCCGCATCGTGAGTTTGAGGGGAGATGTTAAATAATATTTATCTAGTCTTATTTATTAAGGGTAGAATAATATTTTCAGTTTAACCTATATATAATTCATTTGTATTTAGGTTAACTTAAACACTCATAATAAACAGATTATTGAGAATTCTAGCCTTATTTTATGTTTGATCTGAATTACTTTAACACAAGCAACCCATGGTAAAATCCTAAATTTCTATTTAATTACAGAGATTACTAAAAATCCAAGTTTCATCATCTAATTTTTATCCCCATAAGATATAAAAAAACTGAAAAAATTTAGAAAACTAAGGAAAATTATAAAAAAATAAAATAAAATTCTAATAAAAAAAGGAAAAGAAATTCCATTTGTGCTTCCGTGGAAAATGATTATATTTCATTTTAATTTTTATGTTAATTTTGGTTTTTTATCACTCAATTTTTTTTTCAATAAGCTAAAATTTTATTAAGTAAAATTAGGCATTAAATTAATTTTGGGATGTTATATGACATATAAAAGTAAGGGAGGGGAAACAAATTAAAAAGAGTTTAGCGCATAAAATCATTTAAAACGTAACTTAAATGGCAAAATTAAAAAGACAATTAAATAGTTCAGACCAAAATTTCAAACATTTATGAAGGAAAAAAATGGCTGTGAGCTCTAATATACATTGAAGACAAAGTAAAACATTAATGCTTTTCAGTTGTTTCTCTATCTATCTGACTTGTGATTAGCTGCAAGTTGGATATATTATTTTTTGATAGAAAAAATAAATATGTAGACTTTTCCAATATATTTTTTGGCATTAAAAATCATAAATATAAAATGAAAAGTTGATGCGTGCATTTAACTTAATCCATTAAGAATTATTTATGATAATAAATGCAAAAAAAAAATTGTTAATAAGAACTAAAGATTAAACTTGAAAAATCAGGAGATACATGTAAATTAAAATATTTGATATTGCAACATGGGTTTATGTACTTAGTTATTTTTAATAACTTTGTTTGTTAGAATCAATTTTTTATTTAATCAAACGATAGAAATCAACAAACACTTGATATCGAATGAATAAAAAAAATATTATGCAAGATTGCACTTATAAAAAAAATGTTATCACTTTATGTGAAAATCAAGTAAAAATTAAATGATATTTAACTAAAGACTAAATTAAAAAGTTAAGATATAGATGTGATGTAAATATTTGATCTCGAAACACGAGTTATATACTCAATTATATTTAATAACTTTGTTCCTTGGAACTAATATTTTATTCGATAAAAAATATAAGCTTTGAAAAGAGATTGAATAAAATTAATGAAAAAAATTTAAGTAGGGCAACACATAAAGACTGCTTCCTAGTATAAGAAAAATTGAAATCTTATTAGTAAAATAAATAAAAATTAAATTAAAATACATTATAAAAAACATTATAAAAATTTGTTAAAAATAAGTTAAAATTGAAAAAAAAAAGCCAAAGACAAATTCAATAAAAACCCAACATTGATGAATGAAATTGTAAAATAAAAAAATAAGACAACCAAAAAACAAATAGAGGCTTAGACACTTGGGCTTTTAATCCCAAGCTTGCTTACATGGGCTGACTTTTTTTCTTAAGAAGTGGACGACACGTTGCTTATTTTTTCGAGTTTGGCTGTATTGGTGGCAGGAAAATTAAGGGTGGTGGTTTTTTGACATACAAGTCTATTTATCAACCCATTGTTTTACCCAAAACACATATAAAACACTATATACTTGATAAACCATATATGACCTCAAATAACCCAAAAAAGGGTTTAAAAACCTAAAATCAACCCAAAATAAATAATAATAAAAAGTCATCGAGCTCATATTTATCATCTCATACAATGGAAAGCTAGAGAATGCTTAGGTGTGACTTCCTTCATCAAATGAAATTCATTGACAAAAAAATGATTTTTTTCATGGGCTAAATCGGTGTCAACCGGAACTTTCTTTCTTTATCACCAGAATCCAGTGACCTTTTCTTCTCTTTCAAACCAAGAACTGAAAAAAAGAAGGAAAATGATGTTTTGAACCAATATTAAAAATTTGAAAACCAAAAGGACTAAATTTTTTTTTTTTGGAAAGTATAAGGATAAAATTAAACTTTTCATGTAGACTTTAAAGCATCCACTTATATTACCTGTCCTTTTCACTTTGATCCTTCATCTTCCAACCCTACTTATGTTTAGAAAATCAAATCCATTGGCCATCAATTGGCTATAAAAATATTAATGAATTGATGATAAAAAAATATAAAAAATAATTCACTATAGCAATACACTATAAATTGTGGGTGTGAATAGTGTCGTGGAGCTACAATATTTTCACTATGCTTTCAGTGTTTTCAATAATGAAAGAAGATAAAATCTTCAAACAATTCCCCACTGATTGGCAAACAAAATTTAATCGTAGGATGAAAGTTATGATCACTACCCTCCTTCGTGGAGAATGCCAAACTCTACCCTTTCTTGTTTTTTTATGGTGACATATTGAGAGGAAAGTGGAGAGGAAATCAATCACATGCCAATTTTTTATTAACAAAAAATGTAATTTCATGAAACTTGTCATAACTTAAGTATGGACTCCCTACTTTTGTTTTATAAAAAGTTTATATTTTTTTTTTATTAAAAAATATCCAAATAAAATATATAAAATCCAAAAATATTTTTAAGACACCAGGAAATAAACATTCGAGCTGCAAAAGACCAAAACACCATAAGAATAGCTAGGTTGGGGTGTTTTGACAAGATGAGATGAAGAAAGGAAGAAACATCAGGTTAAAATCCAAAATCGATCAAAATTGGAAGAATTAATTAACTCTAAGGACTTAATTAAATTTTTAATAGGTTTAGTTGACTTATTTAAGGACTTAATTGAAGAAAAATTAAGTTTGAAAGTCAATTGAGCAAAAATTAAAAGAATTAATTAAGTTCAAGGACTTAATTAAACTTTTAATGGGTTTTATAGATTCAATCAAGAACTCAATTGAAGAAAAATCAAATTTGAAGGCCTAATTCGGATCAATTCGCAAGATTGAAAGATTAGGGACACATTTGAAACTTTGAAATACTAATTTAGTGCGATTAGGAACTTGATTGGAAGAAATTTGAAGTATAAAGATTAATCGAGGACCATATTGAAAATATCTAAAATCAAGGACTATTTTGTAAAAAATACTGAAATTTAAAAGTGCAATTAAAAAAAACTAAAAGTGAAATTACAAGGAATCCAAAATAGAATTGATTACGAGCTCTATTATAAAGTTCTAAAGTTTCAGGGACACTTGCTAACATTATAAATTATAGGTTTTACTAATTTATTTTGGCCGGGTAGATATCGAAATTGATAAAAAAAAAATTATTGGATAAATAATTCTTAATTTATATATGTATCAATGAACTTTTTGAATTTTATTTGGTTTTTTTTTTATGTTAAAAAACATGTCCTTCACAACAAACAGCAGCAACGCCCAGCAGTATTCCTTCCGCAGCAGAACAGCGCAGCTTCGGCACAGACCCTGCAGGTAGCAGTTCTCATCCATCAACAGACAACACTAATTGTCATCCTCCAGCACTGCACCAGCTTCCACAGATCAGTTTATCAGTAGCAACAGCACCGACTGGCCTCCTCCTCTGCACCATCATCACGAGTCAGGAGAGCGCAGCATCATAGTGGTAGGTATCATTACCTCTGCTTCTGTGAGGGATTTGAAATAAACTTATGGTTTCCTTTTTATGTGAATGCTCTATGCTTTGCTGTGTTGTTGATTGCCTAAAGTTATAAATGCCTTTTTTGGGCTTCATATAAGCTGAAGTCTGTAACTTTTAGTTCAAAGGTGTAACATGATGTTCTTGCTTAGTTAAAAGAAAGAGGGAAGAAGCTTTCCTGATGGTACATTTCGGCTGTATAAAAAATAAGGGAAAGGAAGCATTCTTTGTTTTTCTTTTTAGGTAATGCAGGATCTGGATGCCAAAATCCTAAGTCAGCTGTGGTTGTTGTTTTTTTCGGATGTTTGGTTTCTGGGCACAAGTCATGGCAAACTCATTGCATCAGCTGTTTGATCTTCCAAGAAATGAAGGAGGGCATTTATGGCCTTTTTGGTAGCAAAAATCTTAGGCTGCTTGTTTTAGGTTGGTGTTAGTTTTTGGACCATTGTAAAGAAACCATCCCGCGTGGCTGGCTGAGCTTTTAGAGAACCTTAAAAGTTCGGCTTGAAAAATTATGAAAGTTGTTTTTTTTTTTTTTTAATTTTTGAGGCTGGTTTGACGAACATGCTATAAAGAAGATTTCAAGCCTTATATTTCTTTATTTTATATGTTTTGATTGTAAAATGATTAGAATTTACTTATAAAATTATGGTCTATTCTACTAGAGCGGACCGATTTTAACTATTAGACATGTATACCAATTGTTAGAAAGCACAACAATATCTTAGTTTATTTCAGACAAATAAATAATGAAATTGACTTTACATAAAGTATATTAAGGGTGATATATTTTTCTTATACGCAATCAGTCTTCTTATCCAAACTTTGAGACAAGTTAGGGTTTTTAGTGATCAAAATACTAGGCAGCGATTCATCTTTTTTTTTTTTCACAAATAAAGGAAAAGAATATATTGTCCTTTCCACCCACATCTTGGTTAATAACCAACTAAAAATATATATAAAAAAGAGGGGTCTAAGAGAAAAATCATATTTTAAAAAAAAAGATCTCGTCCGGGTTTGCCCGGGTCATGGGTTAACCAGCCAGGTCGGTTAGGTTTGGCTGGGTTTTTGCACTAGCCGATCTTTTATCTTACTCGGATCGGTCCAGCCACCGGGTCGACTTACTAGGCCAGTTCAGGTTTAATAAGTAGGGATTTTATGAGAGGTTTTTTGAACCTTTAAATTTAGATTTATCATGTAGGAACTTCAATCTCATCTTCAACATCATCCTAAGAAGTTTCTTGACAAGGAATAAATGTACGAGTCCTTAAGTTCACTGCATGTATGCATGAGTCTATGAAATCACTAACTCTATTTAGAATATGTTGCCAAAATACTACCCTTTTTTGAATGAGTTTAACATTCTTCTTACTGCTCCTAAAGACCATATAGTTTTTTAAGCCATATTGCAGGCTGATATCCATGGGCCTCACTGTTGAACTAATTGATTCCTAGACTGTATCCTCACCATCTAGAAAACCCTCAGCATACATAAAACCCGTAGCATCTTGGACTGGACTTTTACTTTGACCCATAGATGAACTAGCTTGATTCATAACAGCCATCTCTTTTGAGGAAACTTTAGCCAGATGTAAGAATATTTAGGTTTGAACAAGTGGGAAAAAATAAAGTATTTTTTCTCTCCTAAAAAAGGATGGTTTTCCCAAGGGTTCATTAAACATTATTTGATCATTAAACATGACATCTATGTCATTGGTCGATCCGGAAGAACCCTAAAGGATCTAAATAGTTGAATATGTATCGCTTGCAATTCAACCATGTGAAAATACTACAAAACAAATCCATGAACTAAGTGGTTATGCCTTAAAAAAAAATAAAAAAATTGGTCACGTAAAAGTCAAACAACATGTTTAATAAAAATTAACATAACTTTTGGATCATATCTAGCCTTATATATATATAAAACCATACTTTCTTTCTAGAAATGTCTTTCAAAACTAAAATATAAATCAAACCCTCTTGACATGCAAATCAAACTCAAAATACTTGTAACTTCTACAAATTAATAAAAACCACTTGTTTTTTTTTTTCAAATGAGTGGTTTTTCCTTTCGATCACCAAGAAGGGATTGTATTTAGCTTTTATTTCTTGTAATTTGTTATTGTTAATATTTTGGGTAGAGGTGATCATTTTCGATTCGGTTTGGTTTTTATAAAAAAAATATCCAAACCGATTTTTTTTTTAAAACCTGAAATTGGTTCAAACCGACCGCTTTCAGTTCGGTTCGATTTTTTAGGATAAAAACTGGTTTTTTCCAGTTCGGCTCGGTTTTTTCCAGTTCAGGTTTGTTCTGTTTGGTTTTTTTGGTTTCAGGTTTATAAAACCAAAACAAAACCACTCGGTTTTTTTAAAATTTTAATTGATTTTTTTGATTTTTTTTTGTAATTTTCTTGATTTAATTAATTTTTCAGTTTTTTTACTATTATGAGGCAAGCGAGTAGAATTTAAAGAGAAAGAAAAAAAAAGAATATCAATTATGATTTGAATCTTGTCGTTCATAGTTTGACTAATCATTTACGAGAATATGGCCATAATTTCCTCTTTCAGGTTCGGCAATTGCATTGGAGAATGACTTGCCAACCGAACAATATTTTGCTTAGCTGTTGACTGATCATCTTCACGATTACATATATACTAAATATTAATTACGATCGATGTGCAATCCACTTTTACTTTCAAAATGGAGATTCCATTTTGTATTTGTTTATGCTAATTTGGCAATGCAATTAATGGAAAAGTTGTTGCACTTATATATATATATATATATATATATATACAAAATTATAAATTATTGCTTAATAAAACAGAAATATATTTGTTAAAATATTTTTTATTGATAATTTAATAATGTAAAAAAACACAGCACAAGTCATTGCAATAATAATTTTTGTTTTTGTTTTTTTTTTTAAAATATTTAATTTATTAAAAATTAGATTTTATGATTTTTTTACGTGGTTTCCTAATTTTATAGTTCGTGTCGTGGATTTAGTGAGTTAACCTAGTTGATTCAAGTTTTTTTTTTAAATCGGTATTCTTTTTAATTTTATTCTTAAATATTGAGTTAATTAAGAGTTAGATTTTATGATTTGTTTTATTTTTTTATGAAATTATCACAGTTTCATGATTTAGATAATGTGTTTTTTGAATTAACTCGTTTAGATTCAAATCATTTTATTGTATTTTTTTATGAAGAATTTTTTTAATATCATAATTCAATAATTAATTAATTAAAAATTAAGTTTTATAATTTGTTTTAATTTATTTTTTATAAAATTATTACAGTCTCATGATATGATATGAATGAGGATTTAAAAGATTAACCCATTACAAAATTTTTAATAATTTAAAAGTTAATTCAATAAGTACTTTTCACTTTAGAAAAAAAAATCATTTACTACTTAAACTTATTAGCGCTGCATTGATCATTGAATTCAAAATATATCCAAAAATTCAGCCAACCAAATCAGTCTAATCTCATTAATTAAGGTTAGAGTTTTTTAATTTAGAAAAATAAATGAATCTATTTATTTTATTCAATATTATTAAGGTATTCTAGTTTTTTTATTTTTATAGAAATATTTTCTATTTAAAGGAAATATTTTTTTTCTTTTATTTTTTCTATTTAGTACTATTAGAGTTTTTTTTTTAATTTTTTCTATTTAAGAAATTATAATAGCTTTTTGA
>Ga0325403_1007334_pt1 | contig 10535 bp, 11 predicted proteins | sample PopdelMetagenome_19_FD_205665 | JGI IMG/M metagenome (GOLD analysis project Ga0325403, IMG submission 205665) | Populus deltoides microbial communities from Bellville, Georgia, United States - Xylem-PdKOR-R4 | ecosystem: Host-associated > Plants > Phyllosphere > Stem > Wood/Secondary xylem...
AAAAATAATATTGTTTTTACTTTAAAATTGTAAAAAAAATATTATTTAATTAAGTCAAATCAATATAATGAACTCATAACCGAATCATGCACAAAACCGAGTTTAATAACTTTATATTTGCATAAATATGACGACCTGATTACCAGCTTACATGGTAAAATTTTGTTACGTGATGCGACAAAAAAGGAGACTGTAAGTTAAAAACTAAACTATAACTAAAAAACGGCAGCGACTTTCTCTAGTTCCATGTCACATATTGTCATCGTAAGTTTCGCACTCTCGCCAAATTCTCTCTCCCCCACCCTGAAAATCTCCACTACCGCTTCCACTGTTCAACGCTTCTTCTTATCTCACTTTCCCACAAGTTTTCCATCACTTTCTCGGGAAAATTCTAGCTCAAGATTCTGACTTCAACATATACTTGCAGGTAAGGGGACCGACTCTCTTGCCCTTGCTGGGTTTTCTGTAAAGATCATTTCTTTTTAACGTTTTGGTTCTTTCTTGAGCTGATTTGATATTTTTTGGGCTGTTTCCTCATCTGGGTTTTGTGTCATTTTATTGGATGTGAATCATTGTGTATTGGGATATTAAATATTAATTGGGTCTTTAAAAATGAGGTCCTTGAGGTGGGTTTTGGAAAATATTATGCGGGTTTGTTGTATTTTTTTTTAGCTCTCTTGGCTGTTTTTGCCTTTTGATTTGAGTTGCTGAAATTCAGTTGTCTTTTTCATTGGATCATTTTAAGGGATTGATGCTTCTACTATTGTGTTAAGACTAAGAGAAGAGTTGTTAGAGTCGAGTGGACCTAATAGGGTTTGTGTACTTAATAAGTATGATTTTTTATTTCTGGTATTCAGCTGAACATTCCACATTTACATTCTGTTTTCCTTGTTTTGTTTTGTGTTTTGTTTCCCTTTTTAAGCATGCAAATAAGAACTAATTATTGCTTAATAAATAAAGCACCAACATTTTAGCTAGTAGAAGCTATGAATAGGCCTACGTTAAGGTCATTTGATATGGTAAACTAGCTTTTCCAGGTTGTTTGAAAGTTTTAGTTTACCTGTATCTGGGATACAGCCATTTACTTTTCATTAGTGGTAGATGTGAATGTTTTGACTTATAGACTTTGACATGATAAACAGACACTAGTACTTATCCTCATGATAGTTTCTTTTCCAATTAGATTTTAGAAATACCAGTTGAAAGTAATAATTGATTTTTATACATTGGTTAATAGTCTCTTGTTGACTACCTTCACGCATAAGTAGATGGGTGGGCACATTTTTAACAAGTTATCCTTTTGATCTTGAAAACCATTTTTTTGGCAATCCATCCGTGTTTGTCTGCTATCATGGTTAGGTAGCAGGCAATCAGAGTTTCATCATGATAAGAGCTTGACATTCTTGCAAAAAGGAAGTTACATAAAGGAAACTGAATTCTGGTTGACTAGTTGTATGATATGTGAAACAAGTTTCTTCTGTTTCACTTCTCTTGCATGTTGAACTTGTGTACGAATTGGAAACAGCATCACAGCCTAAAGGTTTTGCTTTTTTCTCAATATCAGTTGGGAAATCCTTGTATGATTTTCTGTATACCTTTTCATATTAAGTGTAAAAGAAGTGAATTTCTTCTCCCTCATCCCCAAACAGTTTGCTTTAATATATTTCCAATTTCACATGTAGAGATATGTATAAGAACCAACTACAAGAGTTGGCTCAAAGAAGCTGTTTCAACCTGCCATCCTATTCGTGTATAAGGGAAGGGCCAGATCATGCCCCTCGATTCAAATCTACTGTCAACTTCAATGGAGAGACTTTTGAAAGCCCTACTTTTTACTCCACTCTGAGGTTAGCAGAACATGCTGCAGCTGAGGTAGCTCTGAACACCCTAGCAAGCAGAGGCCCTTCTAAAGCATTAATTGCTGGAGTTCTGGTAAGCACTGGTCTATATATCTATCTTCTTCTATTGGATTAAAAAAATAGTCTTCGTTCAGTTTGAAATTACAGTGCTTAGTTATCTCTCTTTCTCACCAGCCTCAAACCCACATACAAGGGCTTTAGACCACAACACTATCCGCAAAAGTTACAGCAGTCTCCAGCATTTTCTGGATTCTGATCAATGTGGCTACATTTTGTGCTCTATAATTTTGCATTTTTAGATCCATTATAGCAGTGTAGATGTTGTCAACTGGAATATGTCATGAATTGATATATCTGCATTGTTTATGTATGCTAACATTGTAAGCTTGGGTCCACCACCGACAAGCCACCACTTGGGGAGTCATGGGTCTATTTGAATTGAACTTTCACTAAATGATCATGCTGTCCCTATTTTAAAATTAACTCTCTTATTCAAAACATCAATTACTCTATAATAACCACATCTGGAGAATTTCTGGGACAATAATACTTGTAATCCATCACAGAACTAAAATAGAACATTGTAGGGTTTTTTTTGTTTTTTTGAAAATGACTATCCGGGATTGAAATTATAAATTTTCTTCTTTTGACAATTTTGCACCCTTTATTCTTTTCTCCCAGGAACATCCTACTCAAGAACACAATATCCAGTACAATTGTAAATATTAGTTATGTTAAAGAGAAGGTTAAGGTTGATATGCAGCAAGAATGAAAGAAATAAACAAAATACAGGACAAGCTATTCATGGCTTAAAGAAAATGTTTTTGGATCTTCTTTGTTTAAATTGACTTGTAGCCTTCTTCATATTTGCATCTTCATAGCACATCATTCTCTAATATACTCTTTTGTTAGTTTCTGTAACTTATCCATTGTTTACCTCAAAAATTAAACATTTTACAGTCCAGACAATATGTTTTTATGCTTTCTTCTGCTCAGGATGAAACAGGAGTCTACAAGAATTTGCTCCAGGAGACTGCTCACAGAGCTGGGTTAAAGCTTCCTGTGTACACCACAATTCGATCAGGACCTGGCCATGTTCCTGTGTTCTCGTGCAATGTTGAGCTTGCAGGAATGAGCTTTACTGGAGAATCAGCAAGAACAAAGAAACAAGCGCAGAAGAATGCAGCCATGGCTGCTTGGTCTGCTCTGAAAAGATGTAAGCATTTCATCTTTCTATATAATTCCTGTTCAGATTGCTCTGACTTGGTTAGAATCTAAACAAGTAGTATTTTATCTGCCTTTTTCAGTTTGTAAAAGGTAGTTTGCTCACTAGAATAAGCAGGTTGGGAACTGGGAATTAGTGCTTCTGGTTCATCTTTCTCCTCCATTTTGCTTCGAAACTAGAAATCTGAAGGCATAGATACATGCGATCTATATCTTAGACTGTCTTGCCTAAAAAGGGAAAGTTCATGAGATGCATACACGAACATCATCAATTGCTTGATTTGTGGTCCCATGTGGGATCCATTAAAACTCGCAAAGTGTTCATGTACTTGGAAATTTGTGAAAAAATATGCTTTCATCTTGCAAAAAACTCCCATATTTTTGGTTCAGAATTGTATGGCTTTATTATTATATAATCTTTGCGGAACCTTCCACATGTTTTCCTTAGTTTAGAGCTATCAAGTACATGGATTTCATTTTGACATCTACAGTTTTACCACTTGTTATTCGTTGAATTATTGGCTCTATAACTTTGATAAGAACTTTACCAGTATTTTAATACGATGACCATCTGAATATTTGCATTTCTGTAGTGGTTCAGCACAGCACATCATCTTCCAATTCATCGACATCTCCTCCAGTGGAGGCTAAAAGGATTAGTGAAGAACAAGAACAAGTTGTTATCGCTCGTGTTCTTGCATCTCTGCAACCAGCTGAGTTAAAGAACTCCAAACAAAATGATTCCCAGCGAGGCCAGGAGAGATTCTTTCCTGTCTGCAATGACTTAACCCCTCCAATACCAACTTTATATCCTGTGCAGTGCCATAGCTGGGCTTACCCTAGCTTTTCCCCGGAAATGGCCATATACCAAATGTGGCAGCAAGAAGAATTGTTTCAGCTGCAAAACCGTTTATTGGCACTTCAAATTCCATCGGTTTCTCCTGGCCCTCAAATTCTTCCATATATGCAGTCCATACTCCCCTCTGATTCAGTTCTATTTGGTCCTCTGAGGGAGCAAGAACCTGTACCTGTAGGACCCAGAATTACAATCGCCACTTCAAGACCATTGTACTTGGCTGATCATGTTGCCCCTGATCCAATCAAGGGAGAGTCCACGGTGACCATTAGTGAGATACATGAGGAGAAACCAGAAGAATCACTCCAGTGCTCTACATCAGTTATTCCAGATCCCCCTGTTGGTGGCAACTTCAATGCTGAACCGAGATCCAAGGACCCAGTTGATATGGATGACAAACAGATGAAGGTTGAACCGGAAAGAAAAGTTGAAAATGTTCAACCAGGAGATAACCAAACTAGAAAATTTGAATGGGCTTCCAGCAGCAATACAGATTCTGGATATAGACCTGCGGACTTCCAAGCACAAAACAAGCACAGTTTTCACTCTTCCCAGGCTACTCTGCAGTATCCTCCAAGAGCAAGCACGTTCAGGAGTTGTAGACCAGCTCCATCTGCAGCACCTCCTGTAATGATCAGATCTGTGAGGCCTTTACCTTCATCCACTGCACCTTCTGCACTTAACAACAATATGGGACCTCCTTCAGTGCCCAAACTGCAAGATTTGGCAGCACAAAATCCTGCTCCACCGAGAATGCGAACTGGAGGATCTCATTCATATCTGGCCAGGCCCTTGCCTCAAAGAATGAACCTTGGTGGTGTGCACCCGCGTTTCATGGCACCAGCTGTTCGAATAAGATCAGTTGTTCCTGTCTGTTCAGCTCCTCCAGCAAGGAGAATGCCAACTTCAGGTCAAGTGGTACCTGATAGAGAGAGCAAAGCTACAGCAGTACCAGAAGACGTGAAAACAGCAAGTTCAGAGCTTGGTAAGCTTCAAAAATGAGCGGGTTATAGATACCAAATAGCTCATCATTTTGCTTTTAGATTTTACTAGCTGCATGGCCCACTCGTTGCTGCGGGATAGCTGGAGAAAAACAACAGGAGGAGGGATATTAATGGTGTCTGATGAAGCTCTTTGACGGTTTTCTGTTTTCATCACTAAGGTGGCCAAGATCCACAGGAGCACCTGTATTTTATCTATTTATTGACTGTGTTAGAAAGCAATGTTTGTAAATTGCTATTTTGTCAGGATTGTTTTTCGAAGCCTTTATATAAGAAATGAAGATGTTTTATGAAACAGATGCTTAGATCTTTTACTAGAAGTGTGATGGTGCCAGCAATGTCAATGTTTGACCCCTTTTTTCGATTGAGCAGAACGAAGCCATTGAGTGTGGAAAATGAACCACCTACAAATCAATTTAATCTCCTGAAATCGTTGATTCAATGTGTATAGACCCCCTTTCCTCGGTCTAAGAAACAGAGAGAACGAGTTGTTATAGGGTTAAAAAATCTCAGCTCCTTGAGAAAAAAGCATATAAAAAGCCAACTGGTCGCCCGAGGCCGCCTAGCCTCATCAACTTGCAGAAAATGTCAAAAGAAAGGTTAGAACATCATGCACTCAGCAGGAACCAGAGAGATGCAACAGGTGGTGAGCATTGCAGCATGACAAGTCAGATATAAGCATGTTATATGAAAGCCCATCAACATTATTACATGACTTCAAATAACTATCATGGAGTTCACCAAATCCATTCTATCATGTTGAATTTGTATTTAAAAGAACACTGTAAGAGAAAAATTCAGAACTTAATTTATCATTCCTAAATTATATTTGTAAAGATTCATAAATAAAAAAATCTGTTGTTCTTATAAATATCCGATAAAACTTGATCGGAATATTTTTTATCCTGATAGATATCCTATAAAACCTAATTTAAATGGAACCCAATTATCTCCTTTTCTATTTAGAAAAATTATACTCGATTAAATACAATTAAAAAAATGTTCAATTAATTAAATTAATAAATCAGGGGTCTTTTCGACAAAATGATGAAAATACAGGATGCAAACAAAGTTTAACCGAAAAACCCTAGTGAACAAAAATAAATAAATGCAAACACCACCACCTTAACCCTTGACATGACACGTGAGCCAAAAAACCCCAACTTACCCAAAAACTCCCAACTCATTTTTTACAATCTCTAATATACCCCCGTTAATCACAGATGTCCACCAGCCACAGCGAGTACTAAAAACTCCCTAGCCTCCCTTTTAAACAGCGAGTCTCGACTCTCAGCCTCTGTGTGAACCGCTAGTGCTCCAATGTATAAAAGCCCCTTAAACCCTAAGAGCACCCTTTCTTCTTTCCTCTGGAGAACGCAGTTGTTGTAAAGAGAGGTAAGCAATTTTCCTCTTCAAAGTTCTACTTTTTCCCCACTTATCTTCTTTTATGATGAAAGACTCCTATATGTGTATATCTCTTGATTTTCTCATTGTTTTCTTCTCCCTCTAAATGATATCTGCTATTTTGGGTGCAGAAGAAAGGTCTGATACCAAAGCGAGTGTCTTTTGTTTCTTCTTTTGGAATTGATTGGTGTTAAAAAGGTTGTTTTTTTATATGGGTTTTGCTTTTAACTTCGTGAAGTTGGTTCTCTTTGTTCCTTAAAGAGTTACTCTCTGTGTCTGTGTCTGTGTCTGTGTTTTTTTTAGTTTGTTGTTAGTTTGTGAATCATTGAATGCTTGTTTTGATAAGTGAAAATTAGTAAAGTGTGGCTTTTTTGGGGGTTTTAGGTGGTTGGGATGAAGTGGGATGGTTAAGTTAGTAGCTTAAAGTAATGGGATGCTGTTGATTTTGCAGGGTTTTCAGAGGTATTGAAAGATGCTTTTGCTATTCGAGACGCCAGGGGGGTTTGCCCTTTTTAAAGTCTTGGATGAAGGAAAGCTATCTAAAGTTGAGGTAATCATTTTTTGTAAATCTGTTTCTGTCTGTTGCTTGGTTTTTGAGAAAAGTGAGGATAATAGAGTTATGTTCGCATGGTTGTTTATGTGTTATTCGTTTTGGAGTGGTGAATGTATGTATCTCTGTTATACATACTGAGGTCAATTCAAGTTTTTCTTTTCTTGTCTGTCAAATAACTGAAGGCTAGAGCAATTATGGTTCAGTGTACGGTTTTCTCTAGTTTATTTTTCTGCACAAATAGTGCAATATTACTTCTTTATTTTTGTGCCAAAGTTAATTGTGCATTTATGTCTCTTGCTACAGGATTTGGGGAAGGAGTTTTCAAGCCCAGACTCGGCAAGAAAGGTACTTAATCTCATGTAGTTTAGAAAGTGGAGAGCCAGCCCAGGATTCATTTTATATTTTTGCTGAAAATTTTATTTTCTATACATCTAATGTGCATCAGTCAAAAAATTTATTGTTTGTATTGCTATTTGAGTATTCTGAATTCTACATTACCTCTTTGGTTGATTAAAAATATGTTTGATTACAGAACCTGCTTCTTCTTTTTTTTAATTGACGCCCAACATCTTCAAATATACTTTTCTATTTTACATAGCATATAATATCTACAAGCTCTAAGGGTACCTGGTTTCTCCTTTTAAATTGGTTGCCATGCCTGCTATAGGAAATTTTTCCTTCTGTAATGTGCTTGCATTGAGCTTTATTGGGCTCAAATTTAACTGTTACTTGGTACAAACACCAGGTGGTGAAGTTGAAAGCTTTTTCGAAGTTTGAGAACACAGCTGAGGCTTTGGAAGCTGCTACCAAAATAATTGAAAGCTCAACCAGCAAAGGTCTGCGGAAATTCTTGCGTGCTAACTGTGATGGTGAAACATTAGGTGTAGCTGATTCAAAGCTTGGAAATGCAATAAAGGATAAACTGGTCTGCCCATATTTCTAGAGATTTATTTTCAGTCATCTTCAATTTTAAGTCTCACCTTGTCTAAGTCAGCAATTGTCACATTGCAGAAAATAGAATGTGTTCACAACAATGGTGTCATGGAATTGATGAGGGGTGTTAGGAGTCAGTTGACAGAACTCATATCTGGTTTAGCTACTCAAGATTTGGCACCAATGAGCTTGGGTTTGTCTCACAGTCTATCCAGATACAAACTGAAGTTCAGCCCTGATAAGGTATTTACTATACATTGATGTGTCTTATTTTCTGTGGTTCAATCATCACTGTATCTATAATCATGTTCCATCATTGCTTGTTGATATGTATGTATAAATGTAAGCTAACATGTTTATGGCATGTATCCTTGTGCTTTTCAATCAATGTCATTTGTGCCTTTGTCTTCACTGGTCATTGATCGAAGAATAATTTTCTTTGGTTGCTTTCTAAGACAGACCATTAGATTGGCAGAAGTTTGTGCTGCACTATAATTATCTCGTGTTTATTTTTGCTGAGCTATATGTATCTGGAATTTGAGTTTTGCCATTTCTTTTTAGAGCATCTGTATTTCTTTGGGGTGCTGTAATCATAATGCTCACTGCTCTGTTTTAGGTTGACACAATGATCATTCAAGCCATTGGTTTACTTGACGATCTTGATAAGGAGCTGAACACATATGCAATGAGGGTTCGAGAATGGTATGGTTGGCATTTTCCTGAGCTTGCCAAGATCATACAGGACAACATCCTTTATGCCAAAGCAGTGAAACTAATGGGTTGCCGTGATAATGCTGCAAAGCTTGATTTCTCTGAGGTAGAATGCAGTCTTTTGTTTATTGCAATAAGCTGTGTTTCCTCCTCCCTCCCTCCCTCTGTATGTGTGTGTGTGTGTGGGGTTTGGGGTTATCATGAAATCAGTGATGCCACCCGCTTACATTATATTCTCTAATGCTATCCTGTCTTGATCCATGTTGATACTGCTACTGGCTCTGTCTTTACCTAATTCTTGACCCTGAATGTGTTATCAAATATCCTTTAGTGAGCAATCCTCTCTAAGATGAATGTTCAATATCCCTCCTTACTGTCAAACAGCATGTTGGATCATGAGGCCACTCTCGATTATATTATTTTCCTATTGTAGGATAAGATGGTCTCTCGAATGTTTCATTAATCTCTTTCTTAAAATTTCACAGATACTGCCAGAAGAAGTTGAAGCAGAACTGAAGGAGGCAGCTATGATATCAATGGGAAGTGATGTTAGTGATGTTGACTTGATGAATATCAAAGAACTATGTGACCAGGTTTTATCTTTAGCTGAATATAGAGCTCAACTGTATGATTATCTAAAAAGCAGGATGAATACCATTGCACCAAACTTGACTGCTCTTGTTGGAGAACTCGTTGGAGCTCGGCTTATTGCCCACGGGGGTAGCTTGTTGAATCTTGCAAAGCAGCCTGGGAGCACTATACAGATTCTTGGGGCTGAAAAGGCTCTCTTCAGAGCTCTGAAAACAAAGCATGCTACTCCAAAATATGGGCTTCTTTACCATGCATCCTTGGTTGGTCAGGCTCCACCTAAGCTGAAGGGTAAAATTTCCAGGTCACTAGCTGCAAAATCTGCACTTGCAATCCGATATGATGCTCTTGGAGATGCCCAAGATGACTCTATGGGACTGGAGAACCGGCTAAAGGTATGTTATGGAAGTTTTCATGTTAGAGACAACGATAACCTGTTCCTTTTGTCAACTTTTATTGCCGGGGGATTTCTTAGACACTGTAATTTGTAGCTTGAAGCACGATTAAGGAATCTCGAAGGAAAAGAATTGGGTCGCTCTGCTGGGTCAGCTAAGGGCAAACCAAAGATAGAAGCTTATGACAAGGATAGGAAGAAGGGAGCTGGAGGATTGATAACTCCTGCCAAGGTCCACCTCTTGTTTTGAGTATGATTGTTAGTTTTTCTTTCTTCTTGTAATTTACCCTTTAATGCTCTTTTCTTTGTGCAGACATATAATCCTTCTGCAGATGCTGTTCTTGGCCAAACACCAGATTCAACTGCTAGGAAGTTCGAAGTAGAACCAGCAAAGGAGGCTCCACCTAGTGGAGAAGAGAAAAAAGAGAAGAAAAAGAAGAAGAGAGCTGAAGAAGAAACAACTGTGCCAGGTGACAGAAATGGAACTGCCGAACAGGATGGTGAAGGGGAAGCTAAGAAAGAAAAGAAGAAAAAGAAGAAACATCAAGCTGAGAATGATAGTGTTCAAAACGAAGCTGAAAATGTTGAGGAGGGAGGCAAGAAGAAAAAGAAGCGGAAGCATTCTGAAGCCGAACAGGATGAGGAATCTGAAATGCCAAGCAAGAAAAAAGAGAAAAAGAAGAAGAAGAAGAGTGGGGATTGAGAAAATCCAGTAAGTTGAGGATGACTCCGCTATTTTGGAGGAGAGAGACGAGTGAGGGTTGAGAAAACTCAGAAAATTGAGGAAACGTGCTGCTCCGCAATTTTGGAGGAGAAATTAGGGTGCAGCTCCTTATTTCTATATGTAAAATTATCTTTTTTCCTGTCTAATTGTTTTTCATTTTGTTTTTTGACTTGTTTCCATTGTATTTTTCTAATTCTCATGGACATGATAGTGAGCAGTTGTCAGAATCAGACACTTAATGCAAAATTATATTTGGAAAACTATGGATTGCGTCTGTTGCTAGTTGCT
>Ga0325403_1007335_pt1 | contig 10535 bp, 9 predicted proteins | sample PopdelMetagenome_19_FD_205665 | JGI IMG/M metagenome (GOLD analysis project Ga0325403, IMG submission 205665) | Populus deltoides microbial communities from Bellville, Georgia, United States - Xylem-PdKOR-R4 | ecosystem: Host-associated > Plants > Phyllosphere > Stem > Wood/Secondary xylem...
TTTTTTTTTTTCTAATCAAAGAACTAAAGATCTAGTAAAGCCTATATATTTTTTATTGAGTAAAAAACAATTAATCATACTCCCAACATAACAATACAAAGATATACTAGAAAGAACTAAAATACAAAAAAACAGTTGCATTTATTACTCCATTATTTTCTTAAAAAAATATTAAAAAACATAATGCAACAATTAAAATCGAGCTCAATGAAAGTTCTGGCCAGTCCAAATCGGATAGTTTAGATAACTCGAGTAACGTAATTTCTTTTTAATACTACTCTAATTTCAAATAATTCCTTAAATCGAATTTTTCTTTAAAATTCTAGAAAAAATATTATCTAAATTGATTTGGATATTTTGATAATTTCTTTTTTCTATATATAATAATGCTCATCCAATCTAGAACATGGATACGAGTCTCTGATCTTGATGAATCAACCGGTAAATATCCAAAAACAAAGCTGATCATCACAAAAGTGAGTTGATTATTTTCACTCAGCACATAATATCAATTTGGTTACAAAACTTTTATCCATTTTTTTTTAATAAATTGTTGAATATGAAGACAGAATGGTCATTACTTGTATCAAAATACAATGAACCAAAACCCCACAATTTGACTATGGACCCTTCCTTTTTTATTCTTTAATTAAAAATCGCACCCTTGCTTTTATGTCACATTCCACATGGTTTCACCTAAAAACGATACATTTCCATGGATCATTGTGTTGATTAGGGTATCATATATGTTGTTTGTCACTGTGGTTGAATTATTTTTTTTATTAAAATTTGATTTTTTTTTTGTTTTAAAGTAATTTTTTTCAAGTTTTTGAATTATTTTGATGAGTTAATATTAAAAATAAATTAGTTTCATGTATTTTTAAATAAAAAAACACTTTAAAAAATAACCTCTATTATAATCTTAAATACCTTCAAGTTTGATTCAGGTAATTAAATTATTAATGAATTCAAATTAATTACTTTGTTTAAAAACAATATCGTTTTCCTTTTTAAGAAAAAAATAACTTTTTTAATTTTAATTTAGCCAGATTTTGTTAAGTCAAGTAAATAACTTATCAATATACTAAATCTACTAATCACTGAAGTTTGGCTATATTAATTTAAAAAACAATTCAAAGAAACTCAATCTAGTTAGTTATAGATTTTGAATATTGGATAACTTCATCGATTCATCTAATTATACTATATTTAATAATTATATTAGTAATGATATTAATGGAGTGTTTTTAAATATATTAAAGTTTTTTTTAATCCAAGTTATTCGATGCAATTACTAATTCATAAATAAAATAAAAAAATTAATTCTTAATTTTCTTATTCATTACTCACTTGTCCGCCATTGAAAACACCCTGAGTATGTTGATTAATGAAATTGAAATTCAAGAAACCCTAAATCCATTTCTTAGTTCAAAATCCTTTCTTATAGGTAATTTTTACTTTATAATTATATTCTAGGTTGAGCACCACATTTTGTAGGACCCGTTGAATTATTAAAAATTTATATAGATGAACCAGATTTTATCAGACCTTTTTTTTTAATTCAACTTAAAACTTGATTAAAAAAATCGAGAATTTCTTGGATAAACATGCCTAGTTTAGCAATTATAAAATAATATTTACAACAGAGACATAGATGTATTATAATACACTAATTAATCAATGTATGGAGCCATAATTTGGAATTTTGGATAAAGTTAAATCAAGATGACCTGGCAGAAAAACCCAACATCAAGCTGACTCAGCTAGTTGACCTAATCTCTAGCAAGTTACATCATAGTACAGTGTGTGCACACCCGCTGTTTCCTTATTTCACTTCTCCAAAACTTCAAAAATTTGCTGTCACTCGATTCAAGAAATGGGGTTATCTCATCTGATCCAGAGATCAATCACCAAGAAACTATTCTCTTCAAAACCCTCAAATATACTACCTTCTTCTTGGTTTCTAACTGATACTACTGGTAAGTCTTTCTACCATAGTGGTGGTTCTAATGGCGCCAAGATCAATTCTTTTGATGATACTGACAGTTTGAAGATCTCAAAGAGCTCATACCATGTTAGCTCTGGTGGGTTTATGCGTGGAGTTGTTTTCTGGGAGCCCAATAAGCCTGTTACCATTGAGGAGTTTCAAATGCCTCGTCCTAAAGCTGGAGAAGTACTTATTAAGACTAAAGGTGAAATTTTTGATCAGCTGTCAAACACCCTCTGATTTCTTGTTTATGGTAATTTGTGTGGATTTTGTTTTGTTTTTGGGGTCAATATATGTATTTTTTGGCTGTAGCTTGTGGGGTTTGTCACTCTGATCTTCATGTTATAAAGGGTGAAATTCCATTTGCTAGTCCTTGTGCTATTGGTCATGAGATCACTGGAGAAGTTGTGGAACATGGGGAGCTGACAGATAGAAAAACTATTGAAAGGTACATGGATTAGTATAAGGTGAAATCAAGTCTTCTTTCTTAATGATTTTGTGTGATTCTTTTCAAATTGTTTGAAAAATATTGTATACTTTGATTGGAAAATGGGTTCTTTATCATGCAGGGAGATGGTAGTAATGTGAATTATGAATTTTGAGTTCTTGATTTTCAGATTTCCAGTTGGCTCTCGTGTTGTTGGAGCTTTTATCATGCCTTGTGGTAACTGTTTCTACTGTTCTAAGGTGACATTTCTTTGAGATATAATGTTATTGTTGTTTGTGTAGCTTCATATTGTTCTTGTTATTATGTCATCGCTAGGGATATTGGAAATGCAGCAAAAATTATAAAATGTGGTAAGAAGATACTGATATGATAAATTTCTGATTTGGGAAACAGGGCCATGATGATTTATGTGAGGATTTTTTTGCTTATAATCGATCAAAAGGAACTCTTTATGATGGTGAAACCCGACTATTCCTCCGTAATAGTGGTAATGAACTTTTGTTTTTAATTTTACTTTCTTTTAGTTAAAGCTGAAAAACTGTCCGTGTTTTTGTTTCGATAAAAAAAGCTTGCAACTTGTTGTAATGCTCCAAACACAACTTTCATATCCCTACAATATGCGAACTCCACAATCAAGTCTCTTTACTTTATTCCCTGGAAACATAAAAGAAGAAATGTAACATAATGTTAGTTTGAGCACATGCACATGTACTAGTCTACTATACTGCCAGTTCAATGAGCCTGGATGCGGTGATGGGCACCCCATTTCTTATTGCTGTGTAGTTGGCTGCAATTGAGTGGTAGACAGTGTAATTCTAGTGTTCAATTGTTTGATATGCTTTCTTTTATCTCCATACCAAGCAGTGCTTATTCATTTCCAGTCTAAATAAATTTTGGTATTTTTAATTGTGATTCTGCTTTCATATGGATTTCATGCTTCACTTGCATTTGGCGCATTGCTGGTCTGTCCTCTTTTCTTATATGAATTTGAACATAATTTCTTTTCAGGATGAGTATATGTTGGCATGAAATTGACTAATTGACACAATGCACTCTCTCTATCTCTCTGCACAAACAAACACACACACATATTTCTGTGAGTTTGGATTAACTGGATCTACACTTGAGCACTATTGTGCTAGCAAAATCATGCATTTCTGGTGTTAATAATTTCCCTCTCTTTTGTCTGTTGCTTTATAAATTTGTCTTGTTGAAATTCTCTTTAATGGTCTTTGGGGAAGAGTTTTCTTGATTACTTATGGAATATAGACATTATTATTGGATTACTAAAGAAATGTTGTATCATTCTAGGAAAGCCGGTTTTCATGTACAGCATGGGAGGCCTTGCTGAATACTGTGTTGTTCCAGCACATGGATTAACTATATTACCGAATTCATTGCCATACACCGAGTCCGCAATTTTAGGATGTGCAGTATTTACTGCTTATGGTGCTATGGCTCATGCTGCTCAAGTGCGTCCTGGGGATTCTGTTGCTGTGATTGGAGTTGGTGGTGTAGGGTCAAGGTGATATAAATAATTTACATCAGTACCACAGACATTGCATCCATAGCATACATATGAAGACATACATTCCTATATATATATATGTCCCAGCTTTTCACTCATGTGCTTCACGTGTGTGGATGTATGTCCTGATGAATGTGATAAAATGCGGGGAGAAGACACAAGTAACAATGAAGCAAAAGCTGCTTTCAACAACTTGGGTCATTTGATGTCAGTCTAACAAGCAGCTTAGCTAATTTCATTCTGATTGTTAGAAGCAGGGGAAATTATTTGATCGTCATGCAAAATTTGTTCATAGTGATGGCCTATAAATTTTTACATATTCATTTCAAAACTTCTCATGCATCATAAAGTTTCTATTTCCTTTCCTTTTCTTATTTGTTTTGTATTTTTGAGTCCAGAGAAGGGCTGCATTGGCCTTTCCTGAACATTGCTAATAGTCACACATAATTCTTGACTTCTAGGTTTTAACCTTCATGAACAATGGAAGGTCCCCAATTTAATGAAAAAAATAGATGTATGGGAGTTTGATGCGACTTTGCTTATCTAACTAGTGAACCCATAAAAATGAGAAACATTGCATCACCATGACAATAATCATAAGAATAAAACATTAGCAGAAATTCAGGTTGTTGATGTTTTTTCTGAATTATTTATTTTGTCAAAATTAAAGTCATAGTCACTCACAGTGTTTTGTTACTCTATTTTAATGAACTCTTGCATAACCATGACTAAGACAAAATGCTTCAGTTGTTTGCAGATAGCAAGGGCATTTGGTGCCTCTGATATTATTGCTGTGGATGTTCAGGATGAAAAACTTCAGAAAGCTAAAACATTTGGTGCCACTGCCACTATAAATTCAAAGATAGAAGATCCTATTGAAAGGATAAAGGTGTGTACTTCGTCCTTTAGTTTTTAGTTAAATGAGATGCAGAAGTTCCCAACTCATGATGAAAGTGCCACTACCAAACCTTTTTAGCTGTATCGTGGTGAGTAAAAGATATAAAAGTTTATCATTTCATGCTTTCTTCATAACCCCAATGGACTGTATAGTTCTTTGATTTGCTTATGATACCGAGGGTCGGCCATAATCTCAGTTTTCAGTTTTTGTTTGCTTTTTTGTTGTGCCAAGTTGTGGCGTTCAAGTATTTGTGGAGAACTCAGTCTTTTGATAGCATGTTGCCACTGGTCATGCATTTGTAAATAGATTAAGAAACATTCTTGTGCTTTTCTTTCATATTTTGAATTTTAATTATGTTGTGTGTATGTTTGCCAGGAAATAACTGGAGGAAGAGGTGTGGACATTGCTGTGGAAGCCTTGGGCAAACCACTGACATTTTCACAGTGCACACAGAGTGTAAGAGATGGAGGGAAAGCTGTGATGATTGGACTTGCACAGGCTGGTGCTATAGGGGAGATAGATATCAATCGTTTGGTCCGTCGAAAGGTGGGTATTTATCAATGGGTGTCATATGTCTACTTGTGCATTTTTGGTCAATGCCTTAGCGGAAAATTTTTTCAATAAAACCGACTCATATCTGTCAATGTATCTATGCTATAACGTCAACCAATCTTGTCCATGTATCTATGCTTTTAATTTGGAATTCCCTTTTAAGATGGACGAATCTTACAGGTAAAATATATTGTAATTAGTTGATCCCTGTTACATAGCAACATGGGAAGTTCTGAAAAAATATTTTCATTGCCATTCCCTTGAGTAAATGGCATCTTTCGCACATTTATACTATTTTCTGGAATCTTAGAAAATCTTTTGACTCCTTTTTAACTCCTTGAACAGGTACAAGTAATTGGCTCTTATGGAGGAAGGGCAAGGCAGGATCTTCCTAAGTTGGTCAAACTTGCAGAATCAGGTATATTCAATCTTACTGATGCTGTTACGAGAAAATATGGTTTTGAGGAGGCTGGCAAAGCATTTCAGGATCTCAACCAGGGAAAAATTGTCAGTAGAGCTGTTGTTGAGATAATGTAGTTGTTTTATTTCACCAGTGCGCCAGCTGCACACCTAGAATAGAGGCTTCTCTATATTGAGAAGAATCTGTCTAGCATGGTATATCTTAGTTCTTGACACTTTTTGTCACTGGAATGCTGTATCGCTTGATCTCGTGCTAAAATCCTCTCTCAGCCACTTGTTCAATAAAATCCATATTCTGCTCATTTTTTAGTAGGCTTTCATCATGGCTAGCAAAAACTGTGATTCTCTCTTAATTGTCTCTCGTTTGAAGTGAGTCTGAGGGCAAGCATTGATAGTCACTCTTGGGGTACCATAAAATTTTGAGGACATGGAAGTGTTGACAGTTACTGAAAGTTTGACAGAAAAAGTAGAAAAGATTGTGTTCTTAACGTACAAGACTGTGTGCATCTAGTTCTTACCTTATGCTTGCTGAGTAGCCATGAAACCAGATTTTATTGCATTTGCCAAGATGGTAGGTGACATTTCACGAATAATTTCCCTTTCCCATGTCTTTCATAAAACGTTGCGAATTCCTTCAAAGGCTGAAAAGACAACTCAAAAGACTAGGCACCAGCGCCTATGAATCACGGCACTGATCCAACTGAGTGGGTGTAGGTTTTCTAGCTAATATTGAAGCAATATGTTTGAACATAATCTCAGGTATAATTATTGTATTATTAGTACTGTATTTTTTTATATTATAGTCCATTAACAACAACAACAAGATTAGTTTACAGTAATTTCATCTTTTTCTCTCAAGCTAAATCTCCCTTCCTTTTAAGCTAATTCTCTTCATTGCTAATCTTATATGGTATTAGAGCCTATTGTAAGATAATTATATAAAAAAAGCCTATTGTAAGATAATTTTTTATATGTAATCATATAAGCCCAGCGGAAAATTAATAAGATAAAAATCTTTTTTTTTTAATTAAAAGTAAAATATATATCTTAATTGATTAAGTGTTGAAGGAAGTGCTAAAAAATCCTTATGCTGTAAGAATAAAAAGTCTTTTATCTATGCCAAATTTCTTAGGTTATTGTGTGTGTGGATTAAAGACATAAAACTTTTCATCGATCTCCGTTTGAAACTTTTTATATATAACTTAATTTTTGCATCTTTATCCATCATGAATGTGTTTGACGCGTTACTAGAGTTGTTAATTAATTTAAAATCTACATGAAATATGGGTTATTTTAATAATATTGTTTTACATGATTCATATTCAGTAAATATAAACATTCATACTTAAATCAAGAATACAATATATGAATATGCTGTATTTTCAAATCATAGTAGTAACATTTTATAATCAAGTATTTCTTTCAATGTATTATAATATATTGCATGAGCAAATAAACTTTATGAATAAACTCTCAATAAATCATTTGGGTTTAACTTTATATATTCTAACAGGTATTAAAAATAATACTTTATGTGCATAAAAAAATCACTGTAATCTCTAAAAATAACATAAAAAATCTAGCAATCAACTAAAAAAAATAAAGTTAAATATCAAATGGGTTAATTAGACTCACATGATCTTTATTATGATTTGTTGGCATGATTTGTTTGCAGGGCTTAAGTCATAGGATTTGTAATAATTAGATTAGTGCTAATATGCTTAATAATCACTTCATATTCCTTTATCTTCTTTCTCATAATGAAATAATGTATCGTCACTCTTATTATTTTTAAAAAAGAAAACTGTAGCTAAATTATCATAATATATCTTTATTAATCTTGATATGAAATCAATAACTTTAAGACCGTAAATAAAATTCATTAACCAGATTGCCTATGTCGTTTCACAACATGCAATGAATTCTATTATGAATTATGCTTTTATAGTAGATGAAGCAATAATAGTTTGCTTAGTACCTTTTCAAAATATAACTCTTTATACAAGAAGAAAAAATATATCATAAAGTAGATTTTATTATGTCTACGCGACTAATAAATTCGAGTTTGAATAACCAATCACCTAAGGTGATCAATATGTTTATAAGTCAATTTGTAATCTTTGGTTCTTTGTAGGTGCCTAATGATTTTCTTAGCAACTTTTTAATGAATTATTCCTGAATTACTTTGGAACCTTCCCAACATTCTTACTGAAAAATCTAAGTTAGGTCTTGTACAGACTTGTGCATGTATCAAACTGTCAACTGCAAATGCACAAGGAATGTTACTCATTTACTTATTTTTCAATGTATTTTGTGGATATTTGTTTTGATTGAATTTGTTTATTTTGACAATGGATGTGATTGAAGAAGTGCAATTTGACATTCTAAATCTTTCTAAAACCTTTTCAACATTGGCCTTTTAAGATAGTTTTAATGTCCTTTTAGACCTATTTAATGACATAAGAGACTTTACCTAAATACTTCATATCAAAGTTTTGAGAAAGAAATTACTTTGTCTCATGTAATAAATCCAAGTCACTACTTTCAAATAGATTATCATCTAAATATAGGATAAGAAAGACATATTTGCTTCCATTAATCTTAAGGTATATACATTGATCAACAATGTTCTCAATAAAATTATATGAAATTACAACATTGTGAAATTTAATATACTACTATTTGGAGGTCTGCTTTATAGATTTTCTTAACTTACAAAAAAAAATAGCTATTTATTTTATTACAAAAACCTTTAGGATACTTCAAATAACTTTTTCATCCAAATTTTCATTTAAAAATATTGTTTACACATCAATAAGATATAATTCTAAATCAAAATGATCTATTACTACTACTATTATTATTCTAAATAAACCATTTTTAGAAATTGAAAAGAGTTTTATGGTAGTCCATGCTTTCTTTTAAGTACAACCTTTTACTACAAGTCTTGTTTTATATTGTTTGATATTACATAAATATATTTTTTTGTTTCTTTTTTGATTTTATAAGTCTATTTACAGCAAACGAGATCCTTTGGTAATTTTTGCAGGTGGTATTTTTTATTTTTCAAAAAGAAAAAGAAAAAAAAAAAGAGATTCTAATAAAAGTAAAATAAAAAAAAGACGCGACTCATTTCTCATGCAAAAAGTGTATTTGGGATCCAAAGATCAGTGGTTTCTATCGTATTTCAGTCTCATAAATACCTTTTCCCGTCTCATGGAACCCATAATATGAGCTTTATGCCAATTTCTACACATCATTGCCTACTTCTTAATAAGTTTGATGAAATTCCTCAAAAAAAAAAAAAAAAAATAATAATAATAATAAAAATTCAATTAGTTGCCATGCATTCAATATTCTCCTAGACTTTTTTTGGTTCGAAGAAACTTTATTTTCGAAAAGCGTATTTTATAAATCCAGGTGAGTGAGTAAAACCCCAACCGTCCCAGACTCTTACAAGAAGTACACGCCATGACTCGTGCTCGAGATCTGCTGGGCAGATTTCAAGTCTTTTGCTATCACGCTACGCTTCTTAAAGACAATATTCTCGTAGACGCTAAAGAAAAAATTATCAGTCAGCTTTACTTGATCTACTACATGTGTGTGTGTATAAAGCATTAAAAAACGACTTGTAAGATATATTCAATTTCAGTCTTTTTACCTGCCTTTTCTTTTCCTTTCTTTTCTCCTCTCTGTTAATTATTAGCTTTTGATAAATCAAAACTTCTTGCTTTGACTGACTGATGATTGTGGAATTTTAAAGAAATTGCCTTTGATAAATCAAAATCTTCACCCCCGGTCTATATTCTTTGCACTTTGAAGACCTTGGTTCAACTTAATATAGAGCTGGAGCAGCAGGGGATCTTTTGAGACCAATTTAGTTAGTTAACTTACCTTATATGCAATGGCTAAAACTCTCATCTACGATTCTCCATGTAATATCACATTGGGTAGACCTAATGTGCAGGAAATCTTGACTATGTTATGAAATTACAAGGATGAGTGACAAGAAATGGAGATCATAGAACATACCAAGGAGTAGTCCCAACAAGAGCCTAAAAAACATGCCTTTTCTTTCACAAGGGACTTCTTGATGAGCTGATTAGGACTGGTGGGGTAAAATGGAAGCAAAGAGAAGTCGATGTACTGTCTTGAGCTTGAGGCTCGGTGTTGGTTGGGCGTGGAGGAGTTGCTAAAAAAATAGTTTTTAATTTAAAAATTTTATGGTTAAGGATTAATTTATTTTTATTTTTATTAACTGTACGAGATCTCTTCCTACAATTTTAATAGTTTTGCTTGAATATCTATTTTAAAAAAATAATCCCTTTTTATTTTTTTTCCTCGTTTATTAGTTTTTTAATATATTATTCGATCATTTATTATCTTTTTTTTTTTTTTAGCTTAGCATCAAACTCCCAATCTTTTCATATTATTTTTTTATTTTTATTTTTTAAAATATATTTGAAAAACTGCAGGGGGTAAAAAATAGATTATGAAGAGACTAGGAATCAAAGACATACAAGAAGACCAAAATCACAAAAATGGCTTAAGAAACCTTAGCCATACTATTTATTCTTGGTAAAAATATATTGTAATATTTTTTTTATAAAAAACTTACAATAGTTTAAATAGGTACCTCACCGACATAGTTTAGAAGGGCAAATAAAAGTCTGGAAAAATAAATGCAACAATCCAAAATTAA
>Ga0325403_1007337_pt1 | contig 10530 bp, 6 predicted proteins | sample PopdelMetagenome_19_FD_205665 | JGI IMG/M metagenome (GOLD analysis project Ga0325403, IMG submission 205665) | Populus deltoides microbial communities from Bellville, Georgia, United States - Xylem-PdKOR-R4 | ecosystem: Host-associated > Plants > Phyllosphere > Stem > Wood/Secondary xylem...
CAAAATTTCAGAAAAAAATCAATTTTACTCCAAAAATTCATTTTTATTATTTTTAAGCTCCTAGTTTGATACAAGAGAGAGAGTCCTCGCATTCCAGCAATATAGAGAGAAAATCATTGTTGATATCGATTCCAATCACCAATATAGTTAATCTTGATTTCAATGAGTTTTATTTGGTGATGAGAGTTCCACTTAAGTGTTTTTTCACTATAAAATTGCTTAAAAACATATTTGAGCTCGAAAAGATTATTTATTTCGAGTTGATTTTGAGTTTTTATGTGTTTTTTCGTTTCTTAAGGCCATTAATTGGTTTATCAAGGTATCTATGGTGTTTTCCAGATATTTTGGATAAAAAAAGGGTTGAAAATTGAGTTTTTATGTAAAAAAACTAGAAGGTCTAATTTTTAGGTCACAATAATGGTTAGAATCAGGACAAATACAGATTATGTGTTATCTGACTTGTCTTTTTTTTTTTCCCCAAAAAATATAAGTTTTGACAACATTAGGTTTTCTTAAAAATAAGGCCCATGCATGTGGGCCTGCCATTGAAGGCCTGCATGCGGCACTTTTTGAATGGGTTAGCTACTTTTGTTTGGTAAGAGCGCTTGACTTTTTTTTTATTTGCATTTTTTTTAACAAAAAAATATATCTTTTTTTTTTAATATTTATTTCAATTAATACTACTCTATTTGATTTTTTATTTTGATAGTTTAACATTTTTAAATAATAGTTGTTAATTATTTTGTATATATTTAATTTTTACAAATATTATTCTGATTTGTATATTTTTTTTATGTTTTATATAGATGAGATTTATTTTTAACAATAATTTTTTTTGGATAATATTTCTAATATGTATAATCTTATATGATTTTTTTTCTTTTAGTTGTTTTCAATAAATTTCATGTGCTTGTCTATTTTATCATCACTTGATTGAATAAAAAAATTAATTTTAATTAAAAAATTCATTAAACATGATCGGTAAATTGCTCGTGCTACAAGATCAAATATCTTGATCTACATCTATCTCTTAATTTTTTTAATTTTGTTTTTAGTTATCATTGGTGGTTAATTTTTTTCATCTAGACTCAAATGATTTTTGATTTATTTAATGTGTGTATAAAGTTTTTGATTTAAACTTGAGATTTTTTATGTAAAAAACACGTTGGAAAGCTTGCATATTTAATATTTTTTTATCAAAAAAAAAATATCCAACCAACAATAAAGCATGAGTTGAATAACTAGTTGGAATTCTACCAGACATGCAATTCTAGTTCTCTAATGAAAAAATAATTTTACATTCTATAAATCTTTATGTAACTTCTATCTATACTTGAAAACTTAGAGATGTATTTTTTAATTTTCATAACTATATTTGATCAGGATTTTTTTGAAAAAATAAATATTTTTTTAGTTATCATTTTTTCAATTTAATAATTGTTTTTTTTGTATTATTAGGTTATTCTAGTTTTCTTATTTGAAAGGAGTTGTTTTTCTATTTTTTTATTTCTCTGATCAATATTATTAGGATTATATATATAAACAAAAACTAAACCGAGTGGTGTTTTTATAGATGAAGATGCATTATTAACTCTTTCACATATTACTATGGATTGAAATAATATAATTTTTTTTCTTTAAATTTTTAGTTTGATCTTTAATTGTTTCTGAACAAGTGAGCTCTTTTAAGTTCAAATTAGCATTTAATTGCATATTATTTTTTCTAAGAGAGTATTGGATTGAAAAAAAGAGATCTAAAGTAAAAAGAGCAGACAAAATAGATAGTGATTTTGAATTTCATGTAAAAAAACTATTTTGATCCCCTATCATTTTTTATTTACATGTGATCGGTCCCTTTAGTTATTAGAAATTCAAAATTGGTGTCAAAGTTTATTTATCTTATTTTTTACTCATTTTTTTTAAGAGGAGAGAGAGATAATCGGTAAATTCCAGTGTAGAGAAAAAAAAATTCATTGATGGCGATTTCGACCACAAAAATGGTTGAAATCGATGTTTTTCATGAGTAGACTTTCACCTAAGTATTTTTTTTTCTTCTCCTTGCCTGAGGAGAAAGATGTAACTGCGAGATTGTTTTGGATTCAGTTTGATTTTGATTTTTTAAACTGTTTTTTAGATTTTTTGATGCCGCACGTAGGTTTGTCAAGGTTTATGCGGTGACTTTCGGCTGCCAGAATTATGTAGAAAGTAGCCTTAGCTGTGCGCTGTGCATTCTTAATTCAAGAATTGGTCGAACCATTTCCACCTAAACGTGGAATGCATTGGAAAAAATAAATGCAATCCTCTTGCGTACATGTTTATCTTCCCATCCCTAACAAGTGGAAAACATCCAGGACGCTCAACTCCTCTGACCTAACAATTTTAACACACAGGAGGGAGGGTAAAGAGAGTAACGAGATTCTGTGCGGACACAGGTTTTTTAAAAGCTAAAACGACGTAGTAACAATAATCCAGCACAAGAAGGAAAACATTATGTGAAATCACATATATATATATATATATAAAAGAAAGTCCTTGGTGCGAGCTAGGAGGCAATAAAATGATTTCATTACATGAAAAGTCTGAAAAATGGATGTACACTTTTTTTAAAAAAATAGAGTGGGCAACCAAGAAATTAGAAATATTTCAGACAGCCAAGTATACAGGTTGAGCTGGAAAGCCCTCGTGGCTGTTTTTTTAATGCCGAGAAATGTTGGGTTTTTTTTTTTAATGACCAGGCATATTTGGCCATTAGAACTACATGTTTGGGCTCCTTTTAATTTTTATTTATTTTTTATATTTAGGTTAACAAAATTGATATAAAAAGAATCATTGAGTTGATTGATTTTATAAGCTGAATCATAGACTTAACGGGTTAATTCGCAATATCTAGACTATTATTTGTTTTTTTTTTAGTTTAATGCTTTTTTATATCTCTTAATTTAAATAAAAATATAATTTCATTCTTTGTTATTGATAATATATATATTTTTATTTAATTCAATTCTAAAAGAATATAATTTCACGAATTATTATCAATAATCTAGTTTTGTTGTCTAAGTCCTCACGTACCTGTCATGTTTTTTTTTTACTTTAAAAAATGCTTCATACAAAAAAATTATCATGCTCTTTATTGTCATATAATTAAATGAAAAATAATATCTGGGATAAAAAATTTATTGAGTCTGATGACTAGCAAGACTTGTGTTGAGAGTTTGCTTGGTTGACTCGAGTTCACTTAAGTTTTTTTTTTTATATAAAATTTTGTTTCTTACTGATTTTGTCATCTAACGTTGAGTTGATTTAGGATTGAACTTTACAAATTTGTTTTCCAAGATTATCCCAATGAATTTCACAGGTTAACCTAGATAGATCAAATGTTTTTTTATCTCAATATTAGATAAAAATATCGTTCAATTCATGGTTAAAACTTTTTTTAGGATACACGTTACCAATGCCTAGATATTTTTTATTTGCGCTTAATTTTTTTTCTTGGAATAGCAGTGTAGTGCGGGCCAACAAGCTAGCTAGTATACACAAAGAATTGTAATAACCTTTTGACAAGTGAGATGAGGATGAATAAAATTACATAGTTTAGGAGTCTCTTCGTAATTATGATGTTTTTGGTCTTTAAGAGTTTTAACTTATGACGAACATTAATATTATCATTCAACTCGATATGAGTGTTTTTGGATATAGTTGAGACAAGTTTAAGCCTATAATTTTATATAACTTAACTTTTGATGTTTTTCAAATTGTAAACCCGACCCATTTGTTTTTTTTAGACTCTAGTAGGTTGGATATATCAAGTTAGGCTAGATTTTTTTTATGGATATTACAAATATACATGGGTTAGGCTTATATTACTCATCTTCATATGTCTGTATTTAGAGATGGACATACAACATGGACTGTAGGTGTTATGACACCTTTAATATTATATCTAGTTTTCATACCTTGCACCGCCATTAAATTATAATTACCTTCTTCCTCCCCTCTAGAAAAAAAGACAAACCTTTTTTTTTTGTTACTTTAAAGTAATCTAATAAGAATTTTGGAGTCAAAACATTTTCAAATAAAATAAAATAAAATAAAAATAAATACTCATTCCATAAACTATCAAATATAAAAAGAAAAATGAGTAAAAGGTATATAGGTTGGGTCAGGTTGACCGAATTTCAAAAATACTAACTCATCACCCGACTTGTGATATCTATTTATTAGGTTTTTGATCCACTATTATTACTGTCCACATAATCTAACTTTGAAGGATTAAATCATGTTAAATAATGCAAATATTATAGATGAACCGATTTTTTTGAATATCCTTACATTCTGACTCAGTTGGTATCAAGAAATTTTTTTGGGGGTAGATAAATATTTTTCTCAGTTTGAAAGTTTTATTTTTTTTTTCTATTTTGTGTTATTAGGTTTTTCTATATAAAAGGTTGTAATTGTCTTTTAACAAGCGATACTTAAATGAATAAAAACTAAGTATTATGAGAGTCTTTTTTGAATTATGGTGTTTTTGATTGTTGAGAGTTTTAACTTATAACAAACTTAATTATATTTTGCTATCGGTATCTGATGCGAATGTTTTTTTTGAAAAAATAAATATTTTTTGTAGTTATTTTTAATTCTTGGTTTTTTTAACTTAGGGTTTATGTTTTTTTCTATTTTTTTTCCTTTTGTATTATTATTTTTTTCTAGTTTTTTCTATTTGAAGTGAATATTTTTCTATATTTCTAATTAGTATTTGAAGTGAATAGTATTTTTCTAACTATTTAATTTATTCGTTATCTATCGTTACCGGCTGGCGTTAACATTACGAAAATTGATGTAACCTCATCCATTTTGATAATTCCTTATGGAGAATGCTAATATTGCAATTTACATAATTTTAATCTCAACTATATACAAATGTGCGAAATTCATAGTCAAGTTTCTAATAGCCCACGAAGTTCCATCAATGCTGCTGATAAAAAGAAAAAAGAAATCTCAAAGCAAATATAATCACGAATAAGAAGAAAATAAGAACACATAATCTGATAAGAACCCTTTAATCTTTTATCTGATCGTTGGATTGAGTTTACATTTGGCCAGAAAGTTCCAGCGATTCAGTTCTATAAGAGACCGCTTGATTTAATTTTTAATGCATGGGGAAATGCAGGGCTATACGCTGCGTTAATTGGAGAGGTCGCATAATGTCTGATGATCAATGCATGACTATTCAGCAAGAGCTAATCTGATTGTCAAATCATCACTATTTCCAGCAATGTTCTTACACAATCCTACATGGAACTATCTCTTTGTACAAAAGCTGTATGAATTGAATCCACGAAACAGAAAAAAAATGTATTCTGTGGATCGTAGAAAAGGTTTACGTTGACAGAGAGAGTCTGCAGGTAATGCTCATACTGCTCAAACTGTAAATATCTTCCTCACTTTCTTCAGGCTCCTACGACATATGGGGCAAGCGCCAACCTCTTCAGCTATCCTGCAGTGTAAAAAATGTACTCCGTATCATATTCCTCTAATTCCAAAGAAATTGCATTCAGATATGTACAGGAATGTTTGAAGTCATGACAGTGAAATTTAAATGAAACCCATCAATTCCTGATTCCTATCACGAACAACTAAGGCAGTTTATAAGTACCTTGTTCCACAGGTAAAACAAGCAGCACAGTGGCCACATGGAAGAAAGAAGCAGTCCCTCGGGGCATCGAAGCAAATGACACAAAGACGGCGCAGATTTTCCCCTTCTGCCACTGATTTTCCTTCTATACAATTTACTGCAAGCCACTTTTCCAGATCCTCCTCTTCATGTGAATTGGAATCATAAGATGAACCCCAGCTTGAGCTGTCATCGTCTTTTTGAGAAAGCAACGGAGTTCGTTCAGATTCTATTTCTCCTGCTTCATATCCATCTCTGCCGGGAGGTCGGAACATATTACACAATCTCAAGGCTAACAAGAGTAGGACAGCCATCACACCTGCGTGTGGAGTGCCAGCTGACGTAAAGATGGGGATTTTCTTTTTCAGTTGAATAGAAATGATATGCATGGCCATTAAAATAACCTGATCCAATAATATATATGATCCATCTTGGCCCATAAGACAATTTGACATACCAGTCTTCATCTGAAGCACCCTGAAAGAACAGTAATTTGTTATTCATGGATGGAAAACAAACTTTATAATCCATGTACTGCTATATGGGGATGGAGCAATGGAAGAAGTAGTGTCTATATATGGAACATACATAATGAATACAATTACAGATTACTTATGGAAGCATTAAAGACAATAGTTCAGGTTCAGTGATCTATTGATCACACTGTTCCCTTCGAATGCTAGAAAGGCAGGCAAAACTGCAGATATCCATACTCCTTCTAAGATCTATGGGGGATGTTTTGATAATATAATATTTAGCTTAACAAACCAATCTGATTACATAAGAATATGAGAAGCACAAGAGGAAAAGGAAGAAACAGTATGTTAGCCTTGTACCTCAGCAGGGCCTGGAGACGTAAGGACAGCAGTAGTTGTCCCTAAGAGAAACAGCTGTAAACTGCATAAATGATTACTGAGGGGGCAACTGTAATATGCCTGACTTATGTCATAGATTAAAGATTTCACAATGAACTTCAGCTCCACCTGTATAATGCCGAACCAATGGATATAAATCATCTAATGTTGTTGTTTATATTGTTCTAAAAAATAATAATTTGGCGGACATGTTTATACGAAGTAGTGTTACGTGAGGCAAAAAAACAAAAGAAGAGAATGACACACTGATTATTAGGAAAATGCCAGATGCCGCCAAAAAAAAGAAAAAAAAAAGAACTTCACTCTCACGGCTGATTTGACAAGCTCAAAAATCGATATACGCAAATCTACTTTGAACAAAAAGGACTTGAATAATTAGTCCATCATGATCTTTAGATCTTAAAAATGTACGAGACCTTCACTTCCTCGGAGTTAAAATTTTCCACAGCAATATAATAAGAAGATGATGTTGGAATTTCCTGTTGGATGTTACCACTTCCTGTAAAGATGACAATATCAGAACCACCTATTCCATGGAAAGAAATTTTTTTCTAGAAGAGAGACAACTTCAAGTATCAATACTACCATTTATGATATTCCAAGACAAAGTTGTGTTAGGGTATGATGGATCATCTATCCACTCAATAAGGCTTTCTGTACCTGCAGGTTTAGACAACAAGAAAAGGAAACAAAAAGATAAATGAACTAAAGACATAAGTTTTCAATGTTTAGTTGTGCATATAAATTTATTGAAAAACTACACTTGATCATAGCAGTACACAGAAAATGTTGATGATAGGCCTGCGACCCTAAGCAAGACGTTGACAATAGAACAGGAACAGTTATTGGCATGATAGAAGCTTATATGATACTGGAAAAAGAAGAGATTTTAAGAGATTCCGATGCCTGTGATTAAGGCATATGCAGTGTGAAGAGTAGGGGAGACAGTGATACACTTGCTCCCCTAAGTATCAGATATAAATGTGCTGTGATGGTCCATAGTAAACCAAAGCAAACAATAAGCTACTCCAACAGGATGGTTCCTGGTCTTCCAGACACAATTGAAGGGTTTACAATTTGCTACTCATAATATAACAGGAAACCACGAACAAAGAATCTCCTTTCATTTTAAAGAAGAGAGAAAAAATGTATTGACCATCAAATTCTCTGCCTATAAGCAGCAGGAAAAAGACCTTGGGCAATCACAAGGGACAAAGGAGAGGCCCCAAGGGATTTAATACTGTAAGAGATGTCCACTTTAGACCCTTTGTTCAGAAAGAGCGCCCACTCCTGCTGATAACAGTTCATAGTCAGTGGAGTATAGTTTAAAATAGTTGTAATTAGTTAGCACATGAAAGCAAGGTACATGAATAATTCACAAGGAAGGTTTATAAAAAGAGGGAAAGATTTGCCTTGTGAAAATCCTTTGGTACAACTGCATCATGTTTTTGCGTCCAGGTGATTTCAACATCCAAAGGCGGAGGCTTGTAAAATCCATATAATATCGGTCCCGGTTTTGGCTTACCTAACTCCCCTGCCTGTTCAACAAATCTAATGAGATCGGCACTACCAATAATAGCAGCAGTAAAATCAAACAAAAACCCAAAAAAAAAAAATTACTTTAAGAGACTGAACAAATAATGGGTTAGGTTGTACAAGGCGTGAGCAATTCGGCCCCAATTCCAAGCTCACAGATCCATAGTATCCAAGAATGATGGTCAGGGAAGCTGCCGATGATGAAACAATATAGCATAATCACGGAGAGTCGACAACAGTACTTGTCAAAGCAATTCACATTAATTAAATTAAATCCTTGCTTAAAATTAATCATTAACAGATAGTTAACAATTTAGATTAAAGCAAAAAAAATGGAAAAGCAATTTAGAAGGAGAAGGAACGAACCAAAGAACCAGAAAGCAATGAGAAGAGCAAGGCATGACCAAACATCATCTCTCATCTGATTAGCTGCTGCGTTGGACATGGATATATTTAAACGATAAGACACAGCAGAAGAAGGGTGCTCTCTTTCTTGTTCTTGGTCGTGGTGATGACCACCAGAGTTACCCTCGATGTTTACTGACTCGTCATTCTCTTGTTGATTTTCTTCGAAGACGAGATGAGAAGCAGAAACTGATGACGTAGAGGGACCATCAACGGAAGTTGATGCAAAAGAAGACGTTGCAGGTACAAGTTGATGCTGTTCGTTACGTTGTGGTTCTTCCATTGATCCGTGACAAATTAATTTACGAGCGCTCAAAACGTGAAAGCATGTAGCAGCATACTATAGAGAATTCCCAAAAAGAAAATGAACAAGCAAGTAGATAATTCTACTCTGTTTCTTCTGTAACTGGAGTGGGAAATAGGAAGGTCGGCAGATGCATTGGTGACGTGACGGCGGTTGTGGGATTGGGAGAACGCACTTCGGACAGGCTCACCTAGCAGCCTTCTCTTCTTCTCCTCGAGAATGGTAGTTAATAGTTATGTCCTGTCGCCATTGACAGTTTGTTGAATTCCCCGCCCGGCTGTCAACATCAGCAAATGTCACGTAATAGAGGTAACTTTGTGTCCCTCTTTTTCTTTGTTTAGGCAACTCCTGTAGTTGGTTTGCAAATTTAGTTCTGTTCTTGTATGAAAACAGTTGCTTTCGTCTCCCGAAGTGCGCGCACCAACTCAAACAGCGACCGGTAGTTAAGTCAGAATGTATCAAGTTCGTTTGGTAACACGTTTCAATCTCGATTTTCGAAATGGTTTTGAAAGTTTTTTTTTTAAAATATTAAATTAATATTTTTTTTTAAATATTTTTAATAATTTTAGTAATATAAATTATTTTGATATATTTTTAATTAAAAAAATTATATACCACAATTTATTTGTTTAATGCATTTATTAAACTTGTAAATGATGAATTTTAAAGAGGAAAATATTTTAAAATAGGTACTAGTAGTTTCTAATTTATGAAATTCTTCAAATACAATCATCAATTATATAACCTATGTACTTATGAATATTGACAAAATATTAAGATTTTTAACTTTCGGGTTAGAAAAATAACTTTGCGTTATCAAAAAATATAAAGGTTATTTGATAATAAATTTTTTTAAAAAAAGTTTGTTTGTTGAAACTTGGTGGGGTCATGACCAAATCAAGCTACCCTCTTTTTTCTCTCATTACTCTTTCTTTTTTCTTTTGGTTAGGTTCAACCAAGCTCCGTGAAGCTCGACTAGGTCGAGGCACAACCGAGCTCCGTGAAGTTTAGTTAGGCCAAGGCCTAACCGAGCTCAAGTTTTGATTTGACTGAGTTATTTTTATCTCACGTCGGTTTATTATTCGTGAATTGTACTTTTTATATATATTCCTATGAATATTTTTCAAAATCATATATTCTCAAGTTTTGAGAAAGAAGAAAGGATGATTAATCTAAACAAAACAACATAAAGAACATTTTTTTAACAAAACAGAGAACACACATCCATTTTCTACACAAAAAACACTATTTTCATCTTCTTGAGCTTTTACTTGAGAAAAAGCTTAAATACTAATTTAACCATTTAAGTATCCTTTGTTCCCAAAAGAATTGTTTTACAGATACAACCCAGGCATAGAACCCATCAACCAGGAAAAGTTAGTATTTCTCTGAGAAGTTTTTCTATGACTTCATCAATGGCATTATTTGTGGGACCTGAACAAAAATCTTGTTCATTCCTTTTCAACTTCTACAAACCATGGTTGATGAGACTCTAGTACATGGGAGAGTAACTAATCTCCTCACAAGGACTCTAGTTCCCCTAGGTATCCAACAACTATCCCAACAAGTGCAAATACTTAGTAGTGTTGTTCTGGCTATACAGGAACAACTACGTTCTTTTCAGTACAATCAATAGAAAAGTCAACCCACAACACTAGATACACAAAGACAACCCCAACTTCAGGAGGAAACTGCACAAAACAACATGCCAAGTAGACACCATACTCTAACTTCCCAAA
>Ga0325403_1007341_pt1 | contig 10525 bp, 4 predicted proteins | sample PopdelMetagenome_19_FD_205665 | JGI IMG/M metagenome (GOLD analysis project Ga0325403, IMG submission 205665) | Populus deltoides microbial communities from Bellville, Georgia, United States - Xylem-PdKOR-R4 | ecosystem: Host-associated > Plants > Phyllosphere > Stem > Wood/Secondary xylem...
ATAGATTAAGAGACACATTCAATAAAGGCCTGGTAGGCCTTTTCATGCCGGCCGGAGCCATAGTAACATTAATCATAGAATCTTCATAGTCAATCCAAACTTGGTAGTTTTTACCATTATTTAGATCTTGTTCCTTAAAAGAATTCCTATCCTCATCACTGGTGTTCCCATTGCTGCTGCTCCTTGAATTATCAGGCCAATAGCCTGCATCTGCTGCTTCAATTGATGTAAGTGAATTTACATCTATTCCAACATGATTATCATTCGTATCATTGAATTCTTCATTTGCGAACACATCAAACTCGATGCCAAGCAGATGATCATCTGAACGGTTACCGTTCGTACGATTCAGAAAGCCTAAATATTGAGCTGAAATAGAGCCTTGAATGCCTGTAAAAGGCACAAAAAGAAAAGCCAAGCCATGCCCAGGAAGAACATTCTTGTAAGGGACCATAGCAAAAATAAAAGAAGTGGAAAATGGATACACAGATGAAGAATTTGGAGCTTTGGTTGGTATCTTTGTTGGGTACAAAGCACGGCCAATTTTGAAAGATGTTTGATTTGTAAGTGTAAGAATGCGAGATTCAATGATGGCAGAGCCATAGAGTGAAACACTAGAGGAATTGAATCCATTGAAGACAAAGTCAATAGCCGATATGGGTTGCAAAAATAGGATTATAGGAAGTAGAAGCAAGACAAGATCAAGCTTGCTGTTGAATTTCTTCATTTCAATCCAAGAAGCAAGGAGAGAAAGAGAAAGGAAGGTGTTTTTCATGGTAGATTATAACGTCAGACAGATAAGGTGGTCTGAAACAGGAGGTTAAGGTTGTACAGAAAGGATAGGAGTCTCTTTCAACTTGCCAAGTCAAACGCTTAGCAGCAGGAATATAATGGTTGCATGTGAATTTTTCCATGAACCTTACGTAATTGGAATTTTGTGTTTATTACAATATCAAGGTCAATTATCTTCGAAGAAAAAACTTGGTAGGTTGAAACTTATTTTCTTAGATATAAATTTCGGATTAGCCAGCAAGTTGATTTAGAATCTAAACGTTAAAGAAAAAATTAAAAAAAATAATTAATATAATAAAAAATTCAGGTGAATTTACTAATCTGGTTAAGTCAGTTAAAACTTTATCATTGATTTTTTTAAAATAATATTATTTGTTTTTTCAAAAAAAATATTTTATTTATTTTATTTTATTTACTCATGTAGGCATGTTACACGTTACATGATTTGATAATTAAATACGTTTGGCAATATTCATGTTTCTAATTTATTGTTTTTTTTAAAAAAAGAAAAATTGTTCTTATGTTTGAACTTAAAACAATCATAAAAAGTAAACTCATATAACTATTATCTAATTATAAATATTCATTTAACATTAAGGGTGATTTTATATATATATATATATATATATATATATATATATATATATATATATTATTTTTAGCCACAACAATATCATTGACGCAATTTTTTTTTTTAAGGCTACGGAAATGTCATTACTGCAACCTAAAAAAATCTAAGATTTTATTATTAAAATCAAAACATATTTTGTTGTAGTTAGAGTTTTACTCCACCAAAATATTTGAAACTGCATTACCTAAACAGCAATACAAATTCTTTTTATGATAATAGAAAATAATTTTAAAAAATAATCCACACTTGAATTATTAGGAGTTTAAATTAGTTAAAACAAGCAGTTGCCCAAATTAATTTTTTTTAAGAGAAAACGTAGATGTTATCATCAAGTTTTCTAGTAGCAAAAAAAAAATTATGAATACAAAATTTGATGTGTATAATTGATAAAATTAATTAAGAATTATTCATGTCAATAAAATATTAAAAAAAGTTGTTATTTCCAACTAAAAATCAAATCAATAATCTAAAAATTAATATAGCGAATTTCTATCACACAAAACTCTTAAAATTTATTTATGTATTTATATGAGAATAAGTTGTTTTTATATATAAAAAAGTAATAATTTAAGTTTAATCAAAATAAATTGCTAGTATAATTCCTCATTTTCTTATTAATATTTTTTATCTCTTAAAAAAACATATTTTGTTGTTATGTGTCCTTCATTAATGAAAATGAAAAGCAATCAAAACTAACATAAAAAAATTAAACTATTTAAATTAAGAATAAAAAGGCAATTGTCTAATTAAAACACCTTTATCTTATTATTGTGCTCAATTTTTCTAGAAAGTTTTTACAAAAATATTTATTTTTTGGACAAAATCTTATCATAACCATAAAAATAAGTTTTTTATTAAAAAATTAATTTAACAGGATTGTATTAAAAATATAAAAATGTTATATTATTCACGCGTTGTTGTGGGGAATTCTTTAGTAGTGTCATTAAACCCCGTTTGGCCTAGGGGTCAATTTAGAGCCCCTCAACCTAACTCCTTTCCTAACTCGGGTTTCAAATTAAGCCATGTGAGAGTTGATCTAACATGATTGGATCAAGTTCGTAGATCCAAAAATGACTCAGTCGACCTGATCAAAATCTAATTTGATTTAGTTAAAAAACTTCTAAATGCCATCATTTTTTTTTAATATTGTGACTCTAACATTTTAAATTGATCAAGGTCAAGTTGGATTCACTTGTCAAACCGGTCACCTAAGTCATAGACCCAATTAGGTTTAATAGCTTATTGTTTTGAAACTATTTTTCATTTAATTATATATTAATAATAAAAAATACATGCAAGAAAACCACCAAAATAAAATTAAAAAAAAAGAATCATGAAGGTATGCAAAAACAAATCTTGAAAATATTATAAAAACAATGTTATAATCTTATTTGAAAATAAGATTATAACATTCTCAATTAATAAAATAATATTCCAAAATATTTTTAATTGGTTATATATATATATATATATATATATAAAGGCTTAAAAGGGACTAGACAACTGGTCGGGGTCTCAGTGGGCCAGCATACTTGTCTCACTTAAAAAGGGCATGGTGTGTGTCGCACCCTTGCGAGAGGGCGACATTGCGGCGACCCTCCCCGGAAGCGAGGATTCATTTTAAGGTCTTTGTTTTGTGAAAATAGGAGTCGCCACCTAGTATTATGGTCATTAGAAAACCTAACTAGTTTTTTAGAGATTCTAAGGCAAGGAACTGGTCACGTAAAGAGAAGGTTTTAGCACTCCTAGCACGAGCTACCTAAGGTAAGTTGCTTAGTGTTTAGTTTGCCTTATAATTGCTATAGTGTTGGTGTTTTTTAATCCAATCAATTTTCATAGGATAGGTTTACTATAATGAAAAAACTTAGGTTCAAAATCTAAAATCAGTAACCCTTGGCCAATATGGATCATACCTTCAGATATGTCTACAGAGTGCTTAGGAAAACCGATGTAGATATCTTGAAATCTGTGTTTAATTTGAACTAAATTTACAACCTATGAATTAAGAGACAACTAAGATAGAAATCTAAGGAGATTCAATGTGCTTAAAAGCTCATTTTTCCCTTAGTATTTCAAGTGTTCGCGACTCGTAAATCGCAAGGAAAAGAAACAAAAAAACTAAGTTATAAATCTAAGAAAATTCAAGGTGCTTTAAAGCCCATTTTTGCCATAGAATTTTATTTTTTCACAACTCATAAACCGTGGAACAAAAATTGAAATGTCCCCAATTATAATTGAGGCTTCTTTCAAGGATATGTGATTAAATAAATAATCCACTTGGGGTTTTTTTTATCTAAATATTAATAGTGAATAATAACAAATTATTTCTAATAATATTTTGAATATTAACCCATTTGGGATTTTTTTTATCCAACTATTAATAGTGAATAAAAATGAATTTCTCAAAAATAAGATTTTTATATTTTTGGAATATTGGCCAACACCCTTTGGAATTTACAAACATGTTGTAAAATTCAAAATGTAAGAAAATAATTTTTGTGTTTAAGAAATCCATGTTAAAATATATTTTCAAAACTTCAAATATTTGTTTCTTTTTATAAAACAAATGTTTAAAATATGTTAGGGTATTGGTCGTATGCAACACACAAGAAAACATTTTTTTTTTGGCTAGATTGAGCTCGACCCATGTGGCTAGGCTTGTAACATCCCCCATTCCATGATAAAAATAACAATCTCATGTCAACCGAAAAACAAAGTAATGAAAATTTTTTTTCTCTATATATATTCATAGTCTTCGTATTAAAATCTATCGAAATTTCGACAGAGTTCCCCCTATACCGGAAGGTCTCAAGTTATCGACATGTAACCTGTTTACACTTCTAATAACTCGCATCTCATAACTTAATCCCAGCCCAATCATCCTGGGTTTCAATTCCACTAATATTCTCACACCTATCAACCACAATATTTATGAGATACATTATTTAATAAAATATCATTATGAATGGATAAAAAAAATATATAAATACTTAAACATGAAATATGTTTATATGAACTATAGAGTTAAGTTCATTAAATAAAGTTTAAACATTAATTATACAAATTAAGTTATACCAACATTTTCATGTTTACAAAATACAAGGGTATACTCTCTATAACCTAGATTACAAGAAGGGAACATAACCTAGGATCTACTTCTGTCGTGCATCCAATGATCCTGAAACAAAATACATATTATTGAAAGGTGAATATCATAATAAATAAAACAACACGAATATCTAACAATTTTAACTGGGTAACATGCATTCATATTTTGTTCTCTTCTCCTTTCTGGTTGTCATTATAATCTCTTCCTTATTCAACTATTAATAATCATTCCCTCTTTTACTATCAACCTCCATTGCAGACTTTATAAGATCACATATGATTATTTTTGCTTAACAAATTACCGATACCACTTTCACTGGTATCATCATCTTCACCCTGTAGGAGTCGATGCAAGGTAATCCCCTTACCTGGGATCTTGACATACACTAAATGTATGCTAGCTAATATATGGTGATCCCCTTACCCGGGATCCTAACATACACTAAATGTATGTTAGTCCAAACATGGCGATCCCCTTCCCGGGATCTTAACATACACTAAATGTATGCTAGTTTACGCCTCAAATCACACTTCTTATATTTTCTTTATTAGTGATAATTTCATCACTTGGCAATTCACACAACAACCTTTCGCCTTGAATACACATACATTCAGTAATTCACATTTCACATCGGTAATATATTAAATCATGGAATTTAACTAGAAAGGATAGTTGCGATTCACCTACCTGCAATAGAAGCTCTACTCATGCTCCCGTGTTGCTGTTGTTGCACCACCACGCCTGTGGTCCCTCCTGCAAATCACATGTTTATTTCATAAATTTTCCCCACTCAACGATATGTTTTATAATAACCATATCAACAACCAATAAGTCTTTCTTTTAGTCATTTCTTAATATTTTATGTTTTTCTCATTTCACTCTTTAATATTGTCGTTCTTTGTCCAACCACAGTTATCATTCCTTTCTTTATATTTGAATTGTTTCTGTTTAAATCCTGAACTGTCACTGTCTAGACATTGAACTGTTATTGCCCGACCTTTTCTTAGATTTTTAACTATATCTAAAGTTATAAAACTCTGTTTCAAGCGAGATTGGTCTCGTTAAAAAGCTAAGACATGAGGCTACAAGTTATCTGAAGGAAGGAGAACCCAGTTCTGCCTCCAAGATGGTCAAAATTGCTCATCAATAAACATTTGGACTGTTATTATCTAATTGTTACTGTCTGATTTCTTCTTAGATTTTTAACTATATTTGGAGTTATAAAACTCTGATTCAAACGAGATTAGTCTTGTTAGAAAGCTAAGACATGAGGCTACAAGTTCTGTGAAGAAAGGAGAACCCAGTTCTGCCTCTAAGACAGTCACAATTGCTTATCAACAAACATTTGGATTGTTACTGTCCAACTGTTACTGTCTCGTTTTTTAACTGTTATTGTTTGACCTCTCTTTAGATTTTTAACTATATTTAGAGTTATAAAACTCTGATTTAAGCAAGATTAGTCTCGTTGGAAAGCTAAGACATAAGACTACAAGTTTTTTGAAGGAATGAGAACCCAGTTTTGCCTCTAAGACAGTCAAAATTTCTCATCAACGAACCAGACTTACTACCCTATAGGGTCTGTCATGACCCAGTCTTGGTTGGTGACCCATAGCTGAAGTTCTATAACTTTAAATTAAGCAAGACCAAATTCATTAGTTAGTCAACATCCAAAACTACAATTTCTATGAAGGAACTTGATCTTAATTCCTTCATCCTCCTAGCCGAAATCCCTCTGAAAGTCAAGAGACGAAACTGTACACACAACAAATGAAGTTCTTTAATTTAGCAACTCATAATTTTTCACAATTCAAGTCTAAGAACTCAAATCTATAATTTAACATCCAGGCATCAATTCATAATCAACTTTGAAACGACTCATAAGACCATGTTTAGAATACCTTACCCGGTATGAATCAAGGTTTCGATCTTTTTTTTTTTCTAATGACAGTCGGCCCTCCCCTCTTCTCTTCTTATTCAATTTTTCTTGTTAATCCTTTGCCCACCAGTGTTTATTCTACCTATAACCTTTAATCTTGGATGTGTTCTTGAAATTTTAGTGTTTCTTTCTTGATTTGTAAAAATGGATACAAAAACTCCCTGTTTTTTTCTTTACAATAGCTGCAGATTTGTTTTTGGTGAGAAGAGGAGTATTTATGCTCTATAATTATTCTTATTTGTATTTAGTCCTTATTTTATTTAAGTGTATTTGTTTTGCCCCCATCTCTTTTTAGTTTAGTTTATTTTCTTTAATTTAATCCAGCCTTGATTTTCTCGGGATTTACAGGGTTAAACCCAACAAGCCTAATCGGGTCATTTGCCTAAGTCAGTGACCTGGCTGGGCAAACAAAAGGCATGTGTGAGTTTCCTCACGCGTGCATACCTGGTTATTGTTCAAATAAATTATAATTCAGTTGAACAGTACAAACACAAATGAGAATGCATGCAAAGAGATGAGGAGAACAAACCTAGAGGCGGAAACAAAGGGATGATGGTGATGTCGAAGGCGTGCTGGCTGATCTATCAAGGCTTTCGTTTATTTTAGCTATTTCCCCTCTATTCTCTGTTGGTGTTCATCTTCTAAGTTTTATCTCTATGTCTTCGTCCCTCTCTCTCTCTACTGGTTTTGAGCTCTTTTGTTCTCCCATATTCTTTGTATTTTTCCTCTCTTTCTCTCTCTCTCTCTGTGCCTTGTGTTGCCTGCCTCTCTCTCATTTTTCTTCTCCCTCTCTTTTTCTTTTTTTTCCCTTTTTCTCTCTCCTTATAGGTCAGTGAAGAAGGTATATATATATAGCCTATACATACCTCTATTTAGAAAAGATTCAATGCATTAATATAGGATGTAAATCTCGACTGATTTACAATCAAATAACGCAAATGAGGAAACTAAAATATTCTAATTTCTATTTTGTGATTCCAGTTATTACTTTCCACATTAACACATCAGCCATCTATGTTAGGGATAAAATCCCAGCCATTGAATGATGGTGAGGTTCCTCTCTTCATGTCATTTTCCAGATGGCACAGAGGAGGCGCAAAACGGTTCTCTTGCTAGCATTTTCTCGTAGCTGCAAACCTGGAGTGACAAAGGTGGGGGTTGTCTTGTACATGCCAATTAATAGAGGAGAAATTCAAAAGAAAAACTAGCAGGAATGGTTGTGTAGAGAAAAAGGAAAGAATTGCAGACGGGGAGGGGTATTGTTCCAAAAACAAATGAATAGTACCATGATAATTAATTCCTATGGGTTATTTCATGTTGCCAAGTTCCAAACGATGTTGTTAGGTTTTTTTTTTTTGAAGAGAAGCAAAATATAAACCAGCGTGGCAGCCAAATAACAGAACTTATTATGGCATTTTTTGATCCAGTCCCTGTTTTTCATTTCCTTCAACGAAACCAATTAATTTTCCAAAGTTTAAAAATTGGTCTTTAATTAACCCAAAAAATCCTTCAAACATTAAATCAGGTCCCTCTAATCAGACCTGAAAACTCGGGCTGGAATTCTTCTCGCGGCAGGATTCTTTGCTTTTACACTAGATATTCAAATGGGAATATCTGGAGCTTCTGATTTTGAAATCAGGTGATTCAAAAACCCAAATTCATATACACGTATAGAACTACAACTTTTATGAAGGATTCAAAGTTAGAAAAAATCATTTTGAAAAACATAATCCAGCCACAATCTGGTTGGTCAAAAAGAGTTTTCTGATCTGATTTGAAAATTGACAATGTCAAGTATCTCAATCTGACTGAGAGTCTGACATAATAGTAGTGGGCCCTGAGACCCAATAAAGATGCAGATCAATTCTTTAACATGTCATGAATGATAGAATATAGCTAGAATGGTCGAATATTGCACGAAACCAAATCAAAGTCTAAGTTAGAACAAAGTTGGTATTACAACATAATTGCGACAGCAGTGGAATTAGTTTTTTAGTGCAAATTCTGAGGGATTTATCTAAACTTAAAGACCAGATAAAGAAGGAATGAATTTAGCATTATGAAGACTCCTAATTAGCCTAAGAATCATAACGATTTTGGCAGCAAAATGGGAGGATACAGAGAGCAGAAAACAATTGAAACAAGGTTCGAAAAACATTTTTTTCTTTTCTGCTTTTGTCAATTTTTCAACAAACAAGAACTAAACTCCTGCATTTGGTTCAAGATGGATACACACCATCTCCAGCATGTGTGACCCAAAAATAAGTAGCAACAATGTGTACAAGGCCAAACCCGAGCATCTGGCCTTCTTCTTCTTCTTCTTCTTTTTTTCCTTTTCTTACAATAGGCAAAAATTCATCATTCATTAGTTGCATTCTGATCACCTCAGTTAGTTGAAAAGTTGTCAAGATATCAGGTAATTAGATTAAAAAAAACTTGTTTTCAATCTATTTTCACAAGAAAATACCTAAGAAACACTGGAAAATTTTCAATTAACCCATATCTAACTTTAAAACAACTTTTAATCTCTCAGAAATTTGAAAATTCATCTCGATTAAAAAAGAAAACCCAATCTCCAATCTATTTTCACTAGCAAGATGAAGGGTAAAACACATCAATTGAATCTTTATTGTCAAATGAAATGTACTGGCACCAATAATGGGTTTTTTTTTCTTGTTGGAATATGGTCAATCAACTATTTTCTCTTTTCTCCTCTTTTATTTAACAACTCTTTCTCTTACCTCTCAAGTTTAGGAACTGAAACAAAAACAAAATGAAGTTGTGGGCTAAAACATAAAAAATACAAAAAAAACATGAATTAAAAAATTTTAGGGACCAAAACTAAAAAAATATGTTCCGTATGAACTAGTAAAGAAAAAAATAAAAAAGGTTGTATTTTTGTTTAAAAGTCAAATTCAGTTTCTAAAGTTTTAATTTTTTTAACAGTAAGATTAAATATTTTCTTGCCAAATACAGCATTAATTTAATATTCAAATGTATTTTTGACACCGCAGGAACCATATAACAAGCTAACTAAAACAAATTATCAGCCTCAATCCAGGCTAATATAGCTTATAAGGATGAAATTAAAAAAAAAGTTTGATAGAAAGTAAAAAATTCTCCTAGAACCGAAAAAAAAAGAAAAAGAAGAGAAAACACTATTGAAATCTATCGTTTTTTCTCTCAAAATAAAATCAACCCCTCTTTTAATTTTTCTTATAATGCAATGCATTTAAAGTAACAACAAGAAGATAAAGTATCTTCTTGTCATTATGATAAGGGTATTATTGATCTAATTTTTTTTTAAAAAAAAAAACCTTTGCTACCTGTGGACTTATCTAAAAAGATTAAATTAAAACTCTAGTTTCCTAAACTTCTAGAATTTTATGAACAATTAACGTCTGTAATTATACTTTATGTTTTGCTCACCATGCAAAAATAATGATTGTTAACTACTTACCTTTATAGGTGCGCACATGATTACTGTAGCAACCAAGCTACTGTCACTAAAGAGATGAAGCAGCTTTTGAAAAGCATGTATTTTGGTTGGAATACCACTGGAAGCTTTCCTCTTAGTGAGGTGATCGCCCTTCTTCCTCAAGCCCACTCTACTTTAGTAATTTGGGAAGGATCCGAGCAGCTGGCCTTCTCAAGCCAGTCGTCAGGGAACCTCTTTCGTCGCTATACTGGCGTCAATCTTTCCATATATAAAATGGTAGCCACTAAGGCCACTCGGACTAACTTTCACCATAGGGGGCAGCTGCAGGAGAGCTTCAAGCCCTCTCCTTAGCCGGCGCAGCGTTGATATTGTATAACCTTAGGCGGCGGCAGTTGAGTCACTCTCGTCCTTGGGCGGGGTTTAGTTCTTCCCCCCTATTTGGAAAACAAAAAATGGCTAAGTCCATTTCTTGGATTCTCCCTTACGTGACAAATCATTACAAAAGCACCATTCTGACTTCCGACAGCTATAAAACAGGCCGGAATATAGTAAGCCGATAACACTAGGGTGAGTTACACTTTCTCTTAACAGACGGGACAAGGATGTTTTTTTTTTTTT
>Ga0325403_1007343_pt1 | contig 10523 bp, 4 predicted proteins | sample PopdelMetagenome_19_FD_205665 | JGI IMG/M metagenome (GOLD analysis project Ga0325403, IMG submission 205665) | Populus deltoides microbial communities from Bellville, Georgia, United States - Xylem-PdKOR-R4 | ecosystem: Host-associated > Plants > Phyllosphere > Stem > Wood/Secondary xylem...
TTCAAAGAAGAAGAAGAAGAAGAAGAAGAAGAAGAAACTATAATTAAATATTTTAAAAATTTGTTTGGTGTTGTGGTAACTCATGTTTTTTAAAGTATTTTTTATTTAAAAATAAATTAAAATAATATATTTTTTTATTTTTTAAAATTTACTATTGTCATCCGTAATTCAAAATAATCTATACCACTAAAAATTAATTTGAAGCATAATCTGAAAACACTAAGACATTTATTGGTGACATGGAAGGCATCTTGGACAGATTATGCTGAGGGGGACAATAATAGTTGCTTCTTGTGTTAAAGGTTCAAAGCTGGAAAACAAAAAAAATCATTAATTAAACTAAAGCAAGGTTTAAACAATTGCCCCCTTTCTCTTTCAGTGTTCTTCCAAGAAAGAGGTGAAAGCGGCTCAAGAAAGGGAAATTTAATTATTCAATTTCATACAATGGTCAATTCTACTACAAGTTGTGTGAGTGCTCTTTGTCACTTGAGCCAACCATATCAAACACTTTTACGAATATCGGCTAGTTTAGCTGGTAAAATTATTTATTATAAAATTTTAAATTATAAATAAATGTATTTTATATTTAATCATTTTAAATGTAAAATTAGTTAGATGTTAATCAAAACTACAAAATATATTGAGAGCATTTTCATAGTAATGGATCATCTTTTAATTTGTTTATTAGGTTTAGTTTTTATAGCGGTAATGTGTTGTTTGTCCTGGTTTTTTTCTGAAAGAAATATTTTTTTCTTTCACCTTTAATTAATTTGATATATTTTTAAGTTCCTCGGTATAGTTTTTAATTACTTGGATGGACCAAATTATTATTATTATTACAAGCAACAAAATAGGTATTATTTTGGATCATCACAACTAGTTTTCTTGGGATCGGTTGTAAATTGACACAAGGACCCACCTTCTGAACAGACCCCACACAGGCCCGACCATGTGTGGTCCCCATCACGACACGTCAGCCAATTTCTTCACTAAAATTTGAAGGTAACATGTCGCTCTGCAGTCTCTCATATACTTTTTTTTAACAGAGACGACAGTCATTCACCTCAGAATGGTGAGCTCGTAAAATATGAGTATCTTTAAGGTCAAAATATAATTAAATAAAATATATATACCCAATATTCTGCCGGGTTAACTCAAGCCAACCAAGTTGTTGCTTGCTTCGAAGCAGACATCAAACGAGACGGCAGTATAACGGTAACGTCAGTTCAAAGATCTCCGTTACCCCTAGCCACGCGCATCCCAATACAGTGTCCGTACAATCAAACAAATCATTTCAAAATAGCTGCCATTTTTTTTTTTATTTAAAAAAAGAATAGTTTACTGTAAGTGTAGCTTACACCAGATAGAAGACATGGGATACGTAATGTGCCGCACAAATTGTTTAAACGATAGAAAAAACTACAAAGGCATTTAAGCAAAAGGCAACTTAGGATTGGTAATGATATGGTTTGAATTCTTAAAAAAAAAAAACTTTGTAAAATTCAAATCGAAACCAACTAATCTTACAAAAACTAATTTGAAACATGTTACGAAGATCGACCGAAAACAAAGTACTTAAAAAAAAATTAATATGGCATTTGTATAAAAAAATATTCAAACGAGAACATGTTAGATTGATCTATATTTCATGGATTAACTTATCAATTATATGACCCGAATCTTATACTCTACTGAGTTTATAAATTTTTTTCAAATATATTTTTTACATAAATATGTGATAAAATAATTTTTATTTTTTTAATTAATCTAAATAATAAAATTGAAAGAAAAAATTGAAGGACAAAAAAACAAGATGATTTTTTTTCAAAAAAAAAATTTGACATGGCGATATATTGAATCAACCAGGGTCAATTCAAGTTAACTTGCCAGTTTCATTACCTATATTATTAGACTGTGATAACCATGTAAAAAACAAATCAGAACAAATTAATCATGTATAAACCAATGTGAAACATGTCAAAAAGACCGATTCAAAATAAAATAAATTTTAATATGAACTTTTTTCTGAAAAAAATACCAAGACAACAACATATTATTATTATTATTATTATTATTATTATTTATTCAACAACATAGTGATTAACAAAAATAAGGATTCAATGACAATTCTGAAGAAAATATTTCTTTTTTTAAAAGATACCTTTGGTTTTTCAATCTTCTAAATATATTAGTTTTGTGAGCAAAGATGTTTAGTTTATCATAGCAAAGACATACAAAATATAAAAAATTGTTCAAGAAAGCTAGAGAACATATAATTTTAAATCTATAAACATGCAAAAATAAAACTCAGGAGAAACATGCTTTCAATATAAATATAATAAAAGAATACTATCATGCATACAATGCATATATTCAAACTTGCAATTGATATAAAATCAAAGTCCTAATATACATACTAATAATAAAAATAACTATACTTGAATTAAAACAAAGAAATAAACTTAATTACTTGTTGAAGAACTTTAAAGTAATGAATATTTTATTATTGATAATGATGAGTCTTTTATTCTTAAGGTTTTATTACTCCTTACTTGTGCAATTAAGATATTTACAATATACATCTCAAGATTCCAACAACACCATCTTGGTATAGATGCACTTCTAAACAAGTTCTTTGAACCAAAGATTATGTAATTCAAGTATCTCTCAACAAGATGAAGCTAAGCTCTAGATTTGGAAGGAAAACCAAAGCATAAAAAGAAAACAAAACACTAAAATACGAGGTAAGGAAGAGTGTATAAAAATATAAAAAATATTATTTTGAACTCCTCCTTCAACCCTCTATTTATAGTGAATTTTAAAAGATAAAATGTTAAAAAATTAATTCATAAACAATTATTATCATTCAACATTTGATTAGCCACCATAAATCAAGAATTGCATAAAATGATTCTTGAAGAGATTGTCAACATTCGTTGGTTGAACTTGACAAAACAATAGGCTGAAAGAAAAACCCGAACCTAGGCTCGACCTAAAGCCTGAGCACGAGCTAGAACACCCATGTATGTATGTGTTTAATCCAAAGCCCCACTTTGACTTGGGTGCTTTTTTGGTCTAATTTTAACTTTTCAACTGCCCACTTTACAAGCACCATAAAAGTTTTTTCCCTTTCCAATGTCGAATTGAGTTCTTTAGAGGGTTTTGAGTTTCACTAAAATATATCAACTAAGGGTTCTTTTAGATTAATTTTTTATTTACCCATAATTTGTTTAAATTAAGTTAATGTTTAATATTAAATAACATATAATGAAGATTAAATTCTAACAAAATATTAACCTTAAAAGGAGTGGATCTCATTTTTAATTTGGTCTCAGATATACCCATTAACCATGTTCTTTAGACAGATTTTCAACAATCTCCAACATAAATGGAAATTGTCTCACCAATTTTAAAATGACTTGAAGATTTGTTAAGAGATATTGATTTGGCAGATCATTAAACTAGGATAGGTAGCTTTTGGCTTTGAACCTTCCTTGGTGAGATACTATTGGATTTATTCCAGTAAATAGTGAACGAGATGTCCTGAATTATTTGGTTTTTTTTGTAAACCAATACAATAATACTCATGTATTTCTTTACCTAGATATTTCATTTAGTTCTCACTGTTATGTTTATTTTGGCCCTGAACAACTTTTAGATTCACAAGTGTTTTATAGAATTTAGCTTTTATCAAAATTCTCAAAGAAACGACTATATTTCTCACTCATACATGTGATCTTTTATTAAAAGTATCTTGGTATACTTCACTTGGTGTTCTAAGATATATAATTTATTAAGAGCACAAGTTAACTAAGTATGGTTACCATCATTACACTGTTTCATCTTCTAAAACTTTAAGCTCATTCCACTCGATGAATTATACACAAGCTCTCTTAACAAATTCTTGGTAAACGAATCCATAATATTTTTTTGACTTTATATAGTCATTGAAAATAATTTATTTTGAGAGCAAGTGTTTAACGTTATTATATCTATGATGAGTATGTCTAGACTTACCATTATTCATACTACTTTGTGCCCTTTAAATTGTTGATTGACTGTTGTAATGAACACAAATAGCTAGAACTGGTTTTTGCTAATATGGAATATCCTTTAAAAAATTTTAAAGTCATTCGACTTCCTCTCCAACTTTATTAAAAGTAATAAACTCCGATTCTATTATGTATCTTACAATACACGTTTGTTTAGAGGATTTTCTTGACACAACTGCTCTACCAAATGTGAAAACATATCTTAGTTAATATTTTCTTAGCAGATTTGATCATATGATCATTATTATCCAAAATAAACATACCGTCAACATAGAGACATATAATGACATAATTTTTATCCATGTTTTTCACATAAACATAATTTTTGTTTTTAAATAAAACAAGTGAGCAAGCATATATTATATATGTTAAAAATTTTATTTTTAAGAAAAGTAAAATAGAAAATAGAAAATAGAAAAGAATTATTATTATTATTATTATAAAATCTATTAATACTAATTTTTAAATGATCTAAAAAGGTGCTGCGAAGATCAATCCTTGAATTTTTCAAATTAATTAATAATATATATTTTAAAAGAACTAACAAGATGTTGAGTAATTTTATGATGCTCATGAAATAAATAATGACATCCTATTAGTTATTTTTTATGACCCACTCTAAATAAATAGAAAAATATAATTAGAATAAAGAAATATTAAGTGTAAATATTTTTATTATTTTTTATGGGTTATAAATTTTACATTATCTCTTCTCTTTGTATTTATCTTTATTTTTCTGAGTTTCAAGAAATAATTAATAAAATATCATTAATAATTTAATGAACACCATAAAATTTTCCCAAATGTTGCAAAACTCAATACTTAAATTTTTTTTCCATAAATTAAGGTCAATGTAGTTGCTTTAATTTGATGGTAATTAACAGTTTCCATGCTTGGAAAGCTTTTAAAGACAATTGTATAGCTTAAATTTTACAAAGTAATTTCACATGGGATCCTCAAATTGATAACAAAAAATTTCGTAAGAAAAAACTACCCGCCATCAGTTAACTAACGGCAAAATCATTTCTATTCTTTTCCGTCAATCTAACGGCACCCATCTAATCCTTCTCACAAGTTAAAACTCTTAACTAGGCTTAGTTGGGTTAACGTTACAAAACAAAACAAAAGCAGTCAGCAACAAATAGGAAATAGAGAACACAACAGAACAGAACAGTTAAAGCAACACAAAAGTCGCGTAATATAAGACGCGCGCAAAGCAGTTTTCATGTTGGAAACGGCGTTTTTATTGTCTGAAGAGAGAGAGAGAAAAAAGCTGCTTTCAGTGAGAGAAAACAGAGAGCTTCCTGTTTTTCTTAAGCTATTAAGGAAGAAGAAGGTGGTTTTGTAACGGTTTAAAAGTGGGTTTTTTGCGTTACAGGTTCTTGGATCTCTCAAGTGTGAAATTAGTGAAAAGTTGGGGACTTTTTAACGGATTTTAAAGGGAAATAATTGTTGCAGTTATTGAGGGATTAAATTGTTGTGATTAAGTGTAGATAATGAGGGTTATTTAAGGTTTATAGAAAGAAGTTATACTTCGTGGGTTTGAATTTATTTTTTGGAGGGTCTTTTTTTGGTTGACTAACTTTGGCTGCTGCTGCTGCTTGGTGGGTTTTAAAAAATGATGGCTATGAATAGAGGAATAGGAGGAGGAGGAGGAGGGGGGTCGTTATCGCAGGGGAATAGTGAAGGTGAAGTGTGAAATGACTTTTTATTTCATTTTCCATTCGTTTCCCGGGAAATTTTTGAGATTTTTTTTTTCCAGGTTGTGGAGGAGATGATCTGTATACGGAGTTATGGAAGGCATGTGCCGGTCCACTGGTGGATGTTCCCAAGCGAGGAGAAAGAGTGTTTTATTTTCCTCAAGGTCATATGGAACAGGTAAAGTTTGGGTTTAAAACTTTTTGTTGGTTGTTGAGCGGGTGATGGAGCGAATTAGTGTGGTTTAATTGGAAATTTTGAGTCTTCGATCGTTTCCATTTGTGGGTTTGTGCTATTTCTGGTTAAAGATTAAATTTTTTTCTACTTTTGGGTTTGTGTAGTTGGAGGCATCAACAAATCAAGAATTGAATCAGAGGGTTCCTTTGTTTAATCTGCCTTCGAAGATTCTCTGTCGTGTTATTCATACTCAGCTGCTGGTATTTTTCGCTCCCTGATCGTAGTTTCCTTTGCGTATTTTCTATTTCCTTTTATTTTTATGCTTTGTTGTTGAGAAAGTAGAGTATCGATCCATTTAATTGGGCTTTCATGAAAGTGATCATATTATTTAGCTGAACTCATTAGTTTAGATGCAAGGCATGTTTGACTCAGTCTTAGTCATATTGATTTGTGCATTTTCTTGGTGACTGATTGAAATATTAAATTTACTGGTCGAAACGGTTGATTTGAGAACTTCTTGTTGATTTCTTTCTATTTGTCCAGGCAGAACAAGATACAGATGAGGTTTATGCACAGATTACTTTAATTCCTGAATCAGATGTAAGAAGTGATTAGTTATCTTTCTAACTTCTAAACTTTTAGTGTTCAGGTTGCAGAGATGTTGACAATCATTTGTTTTGATTTAACTCTAATGGTTTTAAATTTCATTGAAACACTGTAGCAAATTGAACCTACGAGTCCTGATTCAAGTTCATCTGAGCCTCCAAGACCTACAGTTCACTCCTTCTGCAAGGTGTTAACTGCCTCAGATACGAGCACCCATGGTGGATTTTCTGTTCTTCGTAAACATGCCACTGAATGCCTTCCTCTGCTGGTAATATGTGTACGCCTGTGTGCTGTGCTAGTCTTGTTTTCTTCCTTTTGATCATATGTTGACTTCAGCTTTTTATATGTGGATGTTTTGAAGGATATGACCCAACCAACCCCAACTCAGGAATTGGTTGCCAAGGATCTACATGGTTATGAATGGCGATTTAAGCATATTTTCAGAGGTAAAGGATTTTTATGTGCTTTCCATCTGTATGTGTTATTCTTGAGTTTAGAGAGAAATTGATATCTCTCATTGGCTATGTCTTGGACTACTAGACTTAAGGCACAAGTAATTGGTTGGTAAAAAACAAATCATCACTCACATATAATAAAATTAACAGGTCAACCAAGGAGGCACTTGCTCACCACAGGATGGAGTACATTTGTTACCTCCAAGAGATTAGTTGCTGGGGATTCATTTGTCTTCCTCAGGTATTCATTATGTTTTCAGATGTTGGAGTCTTGCCCTCCATAAAGTAAAACGGATGGAACTTTTATTTGTTTAACATTGGTTGTCCAGAGGGGAGAATGGGGAATTGCGTGTTGGGGTGAGGCGTGTTGCCTGCCAACAGAGCAGCATGCCATCATCTGTGATTTCCAGTCAGAGTATGCACCTTGGAGTTCTTGCAACTGCTTCTCATGCTGTTTCAACCCTAAGTCTCTTTGTGGTATATTATAAGCCGAGGTATAATACATCTTCACAAGAAACTGTGCAAGCTTTTTTTATCAAAGCATTCCTGCCAAATATGTCAGATTGCTTTATCATTTCTTTCTTTCAATAAATTATTTGTGTCTTTGTTTAATTTAAATTATCAGGACGAGCCAGTTCATCATAAGCCTGAACAAATATTTAGAGGCTGTTAGCAATAAGTTTGTAGTTGGGATGAGATTCAAGATGAGGTTTGAAGGTGAAGATTCTCCTGACAGAAGGTGGGAGAATTACAGCAAATGGTTGCTTTAAGCATTTCCTTTATAATGTTGCAGCTCTATTGTAAATGCGCTGTGAAATTTTTAGTGACTTACAATTCTGAAATTATTGATTGATAAGGTTTTCGGGCACGATTGTTGGGGTTGAAGATTTTTCTCCTCACTGGAATGATTCTAAATGGCGGTCGTTGAAAGTAACAACTTCTAACCTTGATATTTTACTCTTTATTTGATATTATAAGTGATGCATTTAATTAACCTGTTACTTTGTCTCGTTACCAGGTTCAATGGGATGAACCTGCTCCTATTCCAAGACCCGATAGGGTTTCACCATGGGAGATAGAACCCTGTGTGGCTTCCGTACCAACAAATCTGTCTCAACCAGTTACACAAAAAAATAAAAGGCCCCGGCCTCCATTTGAAATTCCAGCTCTTGGTAAATAAGTGTTCTCTTTCCTCCTATCTTTTCAGCAATGAATAAGTTGGTCATTGCAATTTCTTACTGTTTTTGTTATTGGTTGCCCTCATGACGATATAGATTTATCTTCAACTGCATCAACTCCTTGGAATTCTGGATTGACACAGTCCCATGATTTAACTCAACTGAGTGTTACCGGTGAAGGCAAAAGTTATGAAAATCACGTCATGTGGCATCAAAAACAGACTGATGTTAATGGCCATAGCAACTCTGTGTCAAGGACTCAAACTGAAGGGGGCTGGTTAGCTTCTTCCCACGTTAATGTTTCTCAGCATCCGTTTCAGGATGCCATGGAGGATAGCAAAAGTGTTGCCCCGTGGCCTGTATTCTCAGGCTATTCAACTCCGCTCTCATCCAAGTCAAAGAATGACCCAATCCTTGACCCATCTGATAAGGGGAGGAAATCTGAGGTGCCTACTAGTTATCGATTATTTGGCATTGATCTTGTAAATCATTCCTCAAGTTCAACTCCTATTGAAGTGCCTGCACAGCCGATGAGTATATGTAGTGGTGCCACTGAAGGACATGTTCTAGGTACCCTGTCTGCAGTTGATTCAGACCAAAAATCTGAAGTATCCAAGGAACAGAAACCAGAACAGTTACAGAAATCACCAAAAGAAATTCAGAGCAAGCAAAGTTCTACTTCCACTAGAAGTCGCACGAAGGTACTGAAAATAAGAATTTCTTGTTTAATTTAACATTTTTTGCACTCTTCAGCAGGTTTCTGAAAAGAATTTTCTTGTGCGGTGTTGAATTTTCCTGTAGGTTCAAATGCAGGGGATTGCTGTTGGTCGGGCAGTGGACTTGACCATGCTTAAGGGGTACAGTCAGCTTATAGATGAGCTGGAGCAGTTATTTGACATTAAGGGACAGCTTCACCCTCGGGATAAGTGGGAAATCGTCTATACTGATGATGAAGGTGATATGATGCTTGTCGGTGACGATCCGTGGCCGTAAGTATAATGGAGTTTTGATGTTCACAACCTAGTAAAACTTGCATCAAAACTTCGTAGACAATTCTTTTACTGTGGCGTATTATGATACTCATTGGTTGGCTGTATTTGATGCAGTGAGTTCTGTAACATGGTGAGAAGAATCTACATATGCTCAAGTCAGGATGTGAAAAGGATGGGTCCAGGAAGCAAACTTCCCATGCTACCCATTAAAGGTGAAGGGACTGTATTAAGCTCAGATTCAGCAGAGAACTGAATCATTGAACTTCCCATTTCTCCCATTTCTTACTCTCTCACTCTTTGTTTTTTTACCTTTGTTGTTGTTGGTTATTTGTTTGCGGTTATAGTAGTTTTTGGGCTCCAGGGATGGTTTAAGTTGGAGAGACAGGAGGCACTGGCTGATTAACAGCTCGGTTTTTTAGAGCTAACTACCTAAGGAGACTCAAAAAAAGACATTGACTGGGTTCTAAGTAGTGGTGGAAGTTAAAACCGTAGGGCTAGAGTCTCTGCATTTTTTTTGGTATTTGCAGGTAGGGCTGGGGATGGGGTATATGTTTCTTGTGTCTGTAAATATCTTGCGGTCTGGAAATGTAATATTCGTCTTTACAGATTGGAAATTTTCACGCTTAAGTTTCTATGTTAGCTTTAGTCTATCAGATTATTTTGTCCGTGGATATTGTGCTGCTTTACTGCATGTCGAGTTAGGTCTGAACAAATCCTTGTTTTCCCCATTCTGTTTGTTTTTGTATTTTTAAAGTGTTTTTGAAAAAAATTGATTTTTTTTATTTTTTTAAATTAATATATTTTTTTGTTTTTTTAAAATATATATATTTTAAAAAAATTTAAATAAAAATATTTTGAAAATTAATCTCTAGGACACTACACTTCTATTCTTCTAAGAGGAGGTTAAATATTAAAGTAACAGTGTGTTTTAGGGAGAAATGGTGAAGTGTCAACGTAATGATAGTAATCTAGAGCCTCTATCTTCGCCACAAATCTTACTGAGTGTATTTGCGCCTTTCAAATGGCATTCATGGCGTCTGTCTATCTTGTATTCAATTAGCTTTTGAGCTGTTGGTTGGTACGGTGAATGCTTTTTTTTTTTTAAAATTAATTTGTTAAAAATAAATTTTAAAAAATAAAAACTAAAAAATATCGTTTTAATATATTTTTAATTTTTTTTTTTCAAGATAAAGAATGCATAAAAAAACCGACATCAACTCAGAGCATGATCACCTACCACCATCCACTTTTAAGACATGGGACCAAATGTTCTTTTTAATAGAATCAGCTAGACAACAAAAGGCACCGATTTTAGCATCAAAACTCAAGAACAGCAGCTGGGTTCTGGGACCTGTGTTTCTGGAG
>Ga0325403_1007344_pt1 | contig 10522 bp, 6 predicted proteins | sample PopdelMetagenome_19_FD_205665 | JGI IMG/M metagenome (GOLD analysis project Ga0325403, IMG submission 205665) | Populus deltoides microbial communities from Bellville, Georgia, United States - Xylem-PdKOR-R4 | ecosystem: Host-associated > Plants > Phyllosphere > Stem > Wood/Secondary xylem...
ATTAAAGCAAAGAGCAGTTGATCTTGTTTGATTTGATCATTTGGGGGTTCATCATCATCAAGAAAAACCATCAAAGTAGCTTTTCTAGGTGTAAGGATATCCACTATCAAGGAATCCTTTAGTCACAAGAAAAGATGACCAAGGCAAATAAAAATGACAAATTGTTGTTTATTATTAGGGTTGTTTGGCACAAAGCCACCTCTTTTTTTTTTTTTTCAGTTTAACGTGGGTATCCGAGTCAGCTTGCGTGTACTTCGATTAATCCCACGGGCCCTGAAGTTAACGACCATGTAAGCCTCCAATGGCCATCATATAAGCAACCACAGAGAGAGCAAACCTCTTAATCCTAAGCTCTTATCACTAGGCCACTACCTAGATGGTTAGCCACCTCTCATTTTAGTCATAGAGGTTGATGGAGACACTGAAGAGCAGATTCCCTTAATAGAGGTTATGAAGAAGTGCCAATAAAGTGGGTGGTGGGGTTTTCCCCTTACGTAAATGCTTTTATACACCATTTAATAATTAATGGTTGTTATTAAAAACCCGACATGGCTTAGAGGTTAATCCAGTAATTTCTCGATTTAAAATTTAATCTAATCTAATTTTAAATCTTTCGAAACATGTATTAATCATAGATTTTCATTCAGGATATTTAAAAACTTGACTCCTTTTAAACAATAGAATTTTCATCACTGATGTTATGGTTCTGGTAGCCTCAATATTTGTAAACTTGAAATTACATTCGTTAATTGAAATTATTTTTTCAAAAATTACTAACATGTTGATGTGAAGGGAAAAAAACTTACATTGAAAGGTCATTCTTCCATTGAGCCTGATACTTCCTGGTAAATGAGTCCTGCTATGAAGGGACCCGACCCCCTTGACGTGGCGGCATCGAACTCGACGAGCCCGCGTTGTGAGTGAATGCCTGTGTCTTAAGTGCATGTTATTGGTCGGCACCTAACGACTCATAAAATAAAAAAAATAAAATGAATCTGTTAAATAAATCATTATTTATTTCATCATAAACATTTAAATCACAAATTCAAATTAGATTTCATCAATTTACAAACAAATACAATCTTACAAAATCTTAAAAACACCTTAATATATACAAATCATACATTCACACAACAAAATTCTATGGGAAAAAGCTACAAAACAAGTAAACATCCAAAGAAAATATATATACTACAAAAATATGCAATAAAAATTAACATTATAAAATTGAGTTCAAATAAAAAATAGGTAGTTTTACTTACTTGAAGTGAGAAATCCTCAATAAAATTTAAATAAAAACATGGATGCTGACAAACTAATTGTTAGGATGACTAAATTTGTAGTGAGAGGTTTATTTGTGATAATATGAGAGGGGTTGTGGTGTTTACCGAAGGATATTGTGAGGATATATTCAATAAAAAGAACTCACCGCAATCTACCAACAAAAATATTTTATAAATATGTTCGTTTGTATTTAGCTTTTTGTAATGCGTGTTAGTGGAATTATTGCAAAATGATAAGGGTAATGAATAATTTTTCATCTTACTTCTTAACTCAAACTATAGTCTTATTTTTAGTAAATTTGAAAAATGATAGAATATACTCTAATAAAAAGGAGGATATTTATTATACTTAGTTATTTAAATTGACAATAAAATTTCTAAGTAGCGTTTGGTTAGGCAGTATAAATAAACATGTGTCTTCTCTATCTTTTATACTTTTGAATAACAAAAACTCACTCTAGAACTCAATGTTTCCAAACACGTTTTTGTTTTTATTATTATTTTATCTGATATTTCTATTATATGATATTGGTCGAACGAAACCCTCTTGAAAGTTTTTGTCTCCTAACTTGGCATTTGGTATAAATGTTGATAAGTTATTGTTTTCATCCATTTAAATGGTCACTACTTCCTAGGCGAGGGATGATTCCAATGGAATTTCCATCTCAAGGCATCCCTTCAAACTTTTGATTGTAGGGCTCCTGACTTGCTGAGGACCATCCATCCTATACAAATGCCTGTAGGACATTGAAAACAACAACTTTTATATTCTCTCTCGGTATTTTTATAGTGACTTTTGTCATGGTCAACAGCCACCATTGTTTGAAAGAGCAAAGTTCTAGAGCAACAGCATTATACATACTCAACTTGGCAACCAATTTAGTACTAATAAAGTATGTTTATCACAACCTTAAGATTGTTATAAAAAAATCATTTGCAATTGTTTAGGTTTAATTTTATTCAACTAAATATATGAGAGTACTATAAATTATAGCAATATACTAGATTTTTTTTGCTTTTTTTTTTGCCCGCGCCATGCGCATGATGGGTCAATTTTTTTTTTTTAACATAAAAAAGATATTTAAATGGTGATAACTGAGTGAACGCGGATTAACTTAACTAACCCGCAATCCGGGATAATTCCAGAGGAAGAAAAAATAGAAAGTTCAAGGCTCAATAATCTAATGCTAAAGGATGAAATGCTAAAGGATGAAATAAAAAAAGTTACAAAAAACTGAAGTTAAATCGGGCTAATATTTAAAATCAACAACTCTGGTTATAAGACCGAGATGATCATACAGAAGACCAAAAAAAATAAATCTTGAACAAAATTCTTAACCATAATTTTTTTTAAAGAAACAAATAGTAATCAAAACAATGAGGACTAAATCTGGTATAAAAACTAATGAAAGAAAATAATGAGGGACTTAATAAAACAAAAGGAAGAAAAAGGATTAAAAAAACAATTAAAAGAATGAAAACCAAAATTGAATAAGAAAAACAAATGAAATAAAATTCTAAGAGACAAAATTGCAAGAACAAACAAATTAAAAAAAGTACAAAAAAGAGCAATTAAAAAAATAAAGACTAAATCTAATAAAATAAAATAAAATAAAATATTGAGGGAAAAAATTAAAAAAAAAAAATAATAATAATAAAAAAATAACAATCAAGAGAATGAGTACCATATCTGATATATATAAAAAATCAAATGGAAAGGGATGAAGCTAAAAAAAAAAAAAATTCAAAACAAAGAAAAACTAATCAAAAGAAAGAAGATTATAGTTGATTTTTTGCTCCATTATTTTATTTTATTTTTATCAAAATAATACCATTTTTACTTTTTTATAAGAATAAAAAAAATCAAACAATTAGCTAGGGGAAAATCATGTCAAAATCCATTAATTATTTTTTGCCATTATTTATTTTTAATCAAAATAATATCATTTTTACTTCCCACACAATAAAAAATCTGATTGACCTTGGTAACGTCGGTCATTCGATCCAACCCGTGACCCGGGACATGATGGTGGTCGACTCCCATGCCGAGTTTTAAAAGCATGATAAAAAAATAAACATCAAATATGATAAGAAATTTCAATGAAATTAAACAACGAGGGATGAAATTGCAAAATAAAAAAAAATTTAATCAAGGAGAGAACTCAAAATAAAAGGATTTGCAATAATAAGAATGAGGATAAAATTCAACAAAAAAAAATAAATTAAAATAAAATGATTAGGGATTAAATCAAAAAATAAAATCCAATAAAAAAAAGGATTAAAAGCAAAATAAATAGGAATAAAAAAATAAGGATCAAATTTCATAAAAAAACATAAAAAATCAAATATCAAGAGATGAAATTAAAAAACATATAAATCAAATTTAATATAATTAAAATATTGAGAATCACTTTGCAATTTTATAAGGCCAACACACCTTTTGAAGTGGAGGAGAGAGAAAATAAGGGGAGGAGAAATTGTTGTTAGAGCTCCGTTATGCCATGGAGGCTGACATGTGTCAGGCTATCGTGTAGGGGGTGGCACGATGCTTCGAAAGCAACTTCAAAAGGCAACCAACAACCACCAGGAGGCACCACATGCGCCGCCGAAAGGGCGCAAACGCCTCCCACATGCTTTTTTATTTATTAAAAGACCAAAATACCCTTGATCCCAAGCAATAATTGTAAAAAAAAACAAAGTAAAAAAAACAAAAAATGCCCATTGACCTTAGGCAAAAAAAATTTAACCCAAGAGCTATGCATTAATTACACTGTACAGAAAAATATGAAAATCACAAAAAGCCCCTTGATTATAAGTTGTGTTGTTTTTTAAGGGCAAAGGCATGATTATACTATGCAATAAAATGTAAAAAAATACTATTTTAGCCCCGAGTTTGTGTTCAATCCTATGGTTATTGAAGGGCAAAATCATCATTTTATTGTGGATTGCATTGTTCACAATCTACAGTAAAAAATTGAGAGGTTTTAGCTTTATGTATAATATAAAATGATCACTAAATATATTTTATTTATGGACGGGCTATATAAAATAAGCTAAGCTGGCAAAAAATAATTTTTTATGGATTAAAAATTTATTTTATAGTAAACCGAAATGCAAATCCAAACCTGAGTCCATGTTTGTGTTGTGCCAAGCTAAACCAAATGAGCATACGTGGTTTAAACCTAAATTCCATTTCACTTAGTTCCTATCTCTTCTAAAAACTTTGGTGTCATATGGGTTCATTTAAAAACTCATAAGATATCTTTGCAAGTATTCAAATCATATTAATAAAATAGATCATTAATTAGTTTCACATTTTGTTTCATCATGCTCAAAAGTAAATTAATGCATAAGCTAGATCTTTTAATCTCAGCATTTCCAATATTCTATCCTTTATATCTCTTGTATGAGGTCTTTCATTCATCATAAAACAAACAATTTAATCCTATAAGATAATTGTATCATCTGCTTAAAAATAACATTATCTATAAGAATACTAATAGAAAAAGTTGCTCCTTTAAATTCCATCTCTTCATTTTTATCGTTTAAAATGCCAACAATTTCATAATAGTTCAGGTTAAACACATTAATACCATATTACTATTACACAAATATTTAAGCTTCAACAAGTTTATTTGTTACTAAATTCTACATAGCGTATTTTTCATAGCATACATAGATCTTTTAATCCATACTTAATTTCAAAATTTGGTAGTTCCTTTACCATGAAATTAAAATTATCATAGCCTATTTTCCATTACACAACCAATATTCTAGTTGAACTTTCCTATCTTGTTTATATTGAACAAAACAATTGACAACCATGGGCTATACATAATCATTGTCACTATTAATAAACTTTCATTCCACCATTATAATTGTCAACAAATTTATAACATGTCAACCATCATACAACTCTTTTATTATTGACATAATTACATTATACAAAACAACTAATATGACATTTTACAATTATATAATAAATAGTTCTCATATTATATCAAAATGACTTGAAATACAATATATATACATCATTAATACCTTTAGCTATATATACCATATCCCAATGATCAATGAACTTCTATTATTATAATTTCTAATTCAACTTTTAAATTATACCATTATCCTTTTCATCATGAAAACCATCTTTTATTTCACCGCTCAGATTTACCACTTTATCAACCATTCCATGCATTCTTCCTAGCTAATACAAACTTTGTCTCCATCCTTTACAAGGATTAAGTTTTCATTATTTCAAATTCATTAATCCAATGTTTAGTACCATTAACATGATTATACCACTATAGTTTTATATTAACTATTGAATTTTATACAACATCTCATTAATAATCCAACGAGTCAATGATTCATACATTAATAATTTCATGAGGGGCCACTAACCAATTCATAATCTTGGTCCTAAAGTTAATATATATCATAACCAAAACCTTATAATCAATTTTACAAAACATCATTTTATTTTTCAATAATATATCATGATCATAAATCAAAATTTCAATCAATCATATGGCACAAAAGAACCATCTTACCAAAAGTTTTCCTAATGGCCTGTTTGAGAGTGTGGTTGCAGTTGCTTTTCAAATTGCTTTTCATGCCAAAATGCATCAAAATGCATTATTTAAAATTATTTTTGAGATCAACGCATCAAAACGATCCAAAACATATAAAAAAATTAATTTTTAGCATAAATGTTTTGAATTTTTTGGAAACACGGGTTGACCCGCATTTCCAAACGGGCTCTAATCAATTGATGCCTTTACCCCATGCCTGAGCACTAGCTCCATTACCAGGTCACTAGTTCCAACACCTCATCACTAGGTACCATCCCCATTATCAGGTCACTAGTTCCAACAGGCTATTACCAAGCACTAGCCCCATTAACGGGTCACTAGTTCTAATAGCCGATCACCGTGCAATACTTTCTTCATATATTTATGCTTGCATTTACACAACAACTGGATATATAATAAAATCACTTTATTAATCTAGAACTTGATACTTTATTCATAACACACAAACTTCACTTCGAGACAACAACTATCACATTTCATCTCAGTTATACAATTATTAACACGACAGTTAATACATTGACGCCTCTAGCTCTATTTAGGACAACTAATCGATCACATGTTTTTTTTTTTTTATATACAATCCTATATTCGCAAACATATTTTAAAAATGATAGTGATTTAAATCTTATAGATTTTACAAAATAAAAGGATCAAGGTGCAAGGCGCCTACCTTAGGTTTAGTATGTACTATTGCTCCCACTATTGTTGTCTTATCATTGTAACCTCTCCTATACCACAACAAGATTTAATTTTACAATTAATAACACTCTTTCATACCAAAATTATATTTGGAGTATTTATTTATCTCAAAATTACACATACCCAAACTTATGCATATTCATTCATTCATGTGTTTTTTATTTTTATCCTCACAATCTTTTATTCAAAGTTCTATATTAAGGATAACTTTTCAAGCAAAATAATTATTATTTATTCAAATCAATGTAACTCACATATGTTGAACATTGCTTAGTGTTTCTTTTATAACTCAACCTTTATAACTTAGATGTAGACGTGGTTTAATCCTTTCAAAATCTAAGACACACATCTTTCGTTGTTAAGAAAGAAGAAAAATCAAATTCAACTATTAGCATATTAAAAATTACTCATTTCACACATACATGTATCTATTTATCAAATTATAACATGATCTGTTTGTGGTTTTCAATATTTAACTGGAGTTTTGTAGCTTCAAATCAAGCAAGATCATTTTCTAATGAAAAATAACATCTTCAAGCACAACTTTCATGAGGAACATGTCCAAACTTCTGTCACTATCTAATCTCAAATCTAGCTAAAAATTAATCAGCAAAAATCTATCATATGGCATACAACCTGACTCGTCTTTAGTATTTCTTCTATATCTAAAGTTCCATAACTTCATATAAAGTAAAAATTATTTTAATTGAAATTTAACACATTTATTACAGCTTTTATGATGAAAATGTTTGAAATCTTATCAATCAAGTCCCAAACCCAACTACAAGTCAGACAACAAACATATCCAGTAGGATTTAGTTTGGTTTGGGCCCTTACTCAGTGTTTATCTTATATCTAAAATTAAATTAATTTTGATTTAATCAAGAATAATTTCATTTGATATATAATATTCATATCTATAACTTTCATAAAGAAAGTAACTCCAAATTTCATCATTTTCAAGTTCAAAATCGATAATTATAGTAGTATCAGAAATATGTCTAAGAGTTAGTTTGGCTTAGACATTTCCTCGATTTTTAGCTCATATCTGGAGTTATATCACTCTAAAATTATCAAGTCCAATCTCACTTGAAAGATAATATCCATATCTATAACTTTCTTCAAGAAACCAACTCTAAATTTTATCGTTTTCAAGTTTTAACTTTGATATCTATGGGGTGCAAAAACAACCATTGTTTTCATCAAAATTTAGATTGTTATAAAAGTCTCATTTTCTTTCCATTTGGACTGACGAAAAAGCCTTCTTCCACACCTTATTTCATTTTAGAATCACCATCCATCAAAGTAACTTTCCTAACCCAACTTTTCTCAACTTTAACCAAAACTCAGAATTCATTCTATCTTTCTAGATTCCCTACTTAGTCATGTTAATTCTTAACACTAACATATAATCAAATTTAATAAGTTAATCATTTGCCATGCCAATTGTTTCAACAATTCCATTCTACATATTATAAAATATGCTCATAACATGTAATTCACATTTCATACCACCAAATTCCAAAATCTTTCCAACACATTATTGCTAAACACATTTAGATTAAAAAAAAACTCATAATCAGTTAAACTAATTGCATAACTATAAATTACTTATCTCATTAAGATCTCTATAATTCGATCTTTGATTGTTCATAAATTTCTCCTTAAACATGTTTATCTAATTTAATTTATAAATCTTAACCCATTAATACAATTCTTCAACATTTGTATATATATTCAAATTCACAATATACTAGCAAGAAAATCAATTGAAATTTGATAATTTATTTAATTTAATTCTAATCATCATCAACAAACTATCATATCTAAATATATACAAAAACTGAACATTCACTTTAGTTTCATAATTCTCTTTTTTTTTTTTACCTATTTTTGGCTAGACATTCCTTAAAATCTTTTTATCTCCTATAATTTTATTTTTCTTCAATAACACTTTTTAAACTCCTCATCATCATCATCATCATCATCATCATTTATCACAATCTCAACAATTTCATAAACCCTAGTTTCCTCAAAATTTAGGAATTTCTATGTTTTACTTCAAAAACATAATTAAACACGAAACTCTTGCATAAAAACAACTTACCTAGATGTTTTGAACCCAAATCAAGTGTCACTTCATTAACTAGTTTAATATTCACATTCTTTCTTGTATTCTTCATTTTCTCTCACTAAAACCTCATTTTAAATCCCTAACTCTCTTGCTCTCTCTTTTTTTTTGTTTTTTTTTTGAGAATTTTTAGTTAGAATCACTCATTCAATCTTCACTTCCATGTTTTTTTTCCTTAAATTTTCTATCCTCACTCAAGCTTTTTCTTCCTCTCATTTTTTTTCTTCTTCTTCTTTTTTCCTAGCAAACTCGTCAGTTATAAAGAGAGGAAGAACTTAATTTTTCTATTTTTCAACTTATTTATGAAATTGTCATTAGTAAGTTTACATGGTATTTTTTTTTATTTTGTTCCACTACTGCCAATCTTATATAGCCTTTCCAAATGCTGATTACTCTAAAATCTGAATCCAAGGTAGAACAACATGTCAATAGTCTACTCGTAAAATTTCAGTCCAATATAACTATCAGATTGAGATCTATACTCGATACCGTAAAACTAATCGATAAGTGACAAATTTTCTTATTTAATTCTTACATAAATCATATCGATTATTCCTACAAACTCTTGGAACTATTTTATCATTTTAAAAAATATAATTATTTTTTATTTCTTTACCGAACTTATTACCATTTCACAATAACGTTACTGATTTTTTTAACCGATGTTTGTATCATCAGTCTTGCCCTTTTTCTTTGTATTATCTTTTATTATAGATTACCATTCATTACCACACTAATTTATTATTTTTTAGGATCATTTTTTTTATTTTTCTTATTCTTTTATTCATTGAAACCCGTTACTGGTTTCGCTGACGTTATAAATTTTAAGCTAAAATTCAAAATTCTTATTTTTAACCTTAACAATGCTTATTTATTTATTTATTTATTTATGAGGGTTATAACTTCTATTATGCATCACACTTATTATTATTATAATTATCATCATTATTTATTTATTTTTTTCTTCTCGGGTTTTCATTACTCATCAAAATCTTAATATTTTCACTCTTATATTTACGTGAGGGGTTTATTCTCGCTATATAAGCTATAGAGAAAACCTCTATTCTTTCAATGTGAGATTTAGAGTTTTGGATTAAAAAAAAATACCAACCAAGAGTTTTTTAAAATAAATTTTTTATTTACTCACAATTTATTTTAATCATGCTAATAATTCATATTAAAATATTTTTGTTGAAAAATTACTTCCAATAAATTTTATCCCCAGTGATTGGACTTTGCTTTTAATTTATTAACCAAGTTTTTAAAACAAATTTCTAACAATGACGTGCCCTCAATTACTTTGGAGGTTATCCATAAGGAGGAATATACAGGCTGGCTATGCTTGCTTTCTCAGTAGCTAGAGTGTGGTCCCCAGGTCATCTGGAAGTGGAGAGGAAAACAAAGTGAAAATAAAGAATTGAAAACTCCATCCTTATAATAGTTTTAAATTAATCCCATGATAGTTTTAAGGAGGTTTTTATATTTTTCTTTTTTATTGGTTTTAAATTAATCCTATAATATATAGTTCCAATGAATCTTGGACCGCAAAACATTTTTCTTTCTCTACAACTTTTTTTTTTAATGAAAAAGTGAATTTCTGTCTATTAATTTTTCAAAATATAACCAAAAATGAAAAAATTAGAAAATTTCTTTCTATAAACGAGGCCTACCTCCAACGATATCAATTTTGTTTTTCAAAATTTAAACTAAACGCGAGGACTAATGGGTTGAATTAATTTCAGAGATGAATTAAAAAAACTTTAATAATTGAGGAACTAAATTGTATTTATGAACCCATTTAAAAGTTAAATGAGACA
>Ga0325403_1007354_pt1 | contig 10516 bp, 7 predicted proteins | sample PopdelMetagenome_19_FD_205665 | JGI IMG/M metagenome (GOLD analysis project Ga0325403, IMG submission 205665) | Populus deltoides microbial communities from Bellville, Georgia, United States - Xylem-PdKOR-R4 | ecosystem: Host-associated > Plants > Phyllosphere > Stem > Wood/Secondary xylem...
TAGTGTTCGTTAACGATGTAAAACCATCAAAATGAAAATACGTGGCAATTGCATGTTTAACATTTGGTTGAGGGTTTAATTGCCTTGATGCACTTGCAAGACACTGGATAGAATATTCCTTTTCTTTTCCTCAGAAAATTGTGTAAAATCAAATGTCGTTAACTTGACGTGACTGAGCTGTAAACAAATGCGAGCTGTCTTCATGAAACCAACCTCTCATTTCTCTCCTCCAATGAAAAAGAAAAAAAGAAAAGGTTTTCATTTCATTTTCTTTCGAGGTGAGACATCAACTTCTCGACTTCGGGTCGAGCTGTCGAAACTGAAAAAATTATCGGTACCAAATTAGATGCAAAGGGAGTTGCACGTGGACGCTGTGTTGGACCAATGTCTTTCGTGGCTCTCCACCCCCTCGGTACTGGGCTGTTTCCTTTCGAGCTATCGAGACAGCTCACCTGCGTACTGCCTTAAACCAAGGGTGCTGGGCCCCTCACTTGCGTACTGCCTGGAACTTGGAGCCTCTATCAATGAATTCCATCTTCTTTTTCTTTTTATTTTTTTTATATTACAAAAATGGTATGAAAATGCTTTCCAACAAGTACGCAACCTGAGGATTCTCGAAAATCACAAAATAGCTATTTCTGCCAGCAATCGTCCTGTAATTTAAATTCGGTTTTTTTCTTAGCTGAAATTTTTTAGTTTTTAAGAAAATTATATTATTTCACCCGTGGTTCATGACAACTGAATTCTATCTCACCATTTTTGAAACGGTCTTAATTAAATTTAATTAAAAAATATTAATAAAATCTTATATTTTAAACCATATTAAATTTTAAATTTTAAATTTTAAATAGAACTCAATCTTTAAAAATATTATTAAAATAAATCAACATTAACCCTCATAATTTACAATTCTAAATAAAAAAGATTAGTATTAAAACTATTTTTTTTTCAAAATATTTTTGTAGCTTTTTTAAATAAAAAGGATTTGAAGAAATAAGATAAAGGTAAGAAGGCTATATAAAAAGTAAAATAAAATGAATTTTATTTTACTTAAATATATGAATTCAGTTTATTTATTTATTATATTTTTTACCACATCAATAAAAATCTTTAAACACCACTCCAATCCAGTAGACTGATGCAAATTTAAAGGTCAAGGAAAGATTTTTCAAGAATTTTTTATTTATATTCAAATTAAATATTAATTTTATATTTAAAATTTATTTAGAACTATAATTTTTTTAGATTTATTTTTTTAATTTATTTAAATAGCTGCTCTAAAACGTAAACTACTTGGAGAAAATATTTAGTACTAAAATATGAATTAAAATCTTTGTATGATTTTTATTTTAAAAATCTTATGTTATTGTATTTGCTTTTCTCTACATCAGAGATTTTGTTTTTTTTTTTTCCTACAAAAATAATAATCGAAGCTTCACCACGTTTACACGGGGCCCGAACCTTCCAGCACAAAAGGCAAAAGGTAGTGGCAAGATAGGTAATTTATAAACTCAACAAAGCCTCATTTTCTCACCGTCACCACCTCTCACTCCATTTCACGCACTAGTTATCATTACACGAAGAAACCACTGCAAAAGCACACAACATCCCAACAGAAGCCTCTAACTCTCTCGCTCTCTCTCTCCCCGTCTCTCCGGCATCGGTTTTTTTCGACCGTTGTAAATTTCTTTACCAGGTAACCGTCACTACTTTCCTTTCTTGTTCTTACAACATTTGTTTGGTTCTCCAGAAAATTAATCAAAGAAAATGCTGTACAGTTTGTTGATCATATTCAATGCTCGAAGCTCCAAAATAAATAAAGATTATTATTCTTTTTTATTTTTCTTTAATTTTAAGTTTGAAGAGCAAGTTATTAATGCTAAGCTGAGTTTTGATATAAACTATAAAGCTTGCGTCTTTTTTTTGAGTTCACATTTTGTTTTCTCTAGATTTTTCCGAGGAACCAAACAGGATTTTGTGTGGCATTTTACATTTTTATCCTCGCTCCATTCTTCTCAACCTAAAAACTTCCAATTTTCATCAATAATGAGTTCCATGGCTAGTTTTTAAGTAATGATGGGATTATTGTAATTATTTAAGAGTTTTTCTTCTTCTTTTCTTATCTATCTATCAAAAAAAAAAAATTTTTGTTTGCAACCAGGGAGGGACTTTGTATATTTGCAAGGAAGAAGGAAATAAAGAAAATGGCTGCTGCTCCTTTCATGCATTTCTTAAATTTTCTCGATCGATCATAAATTTGATGATGTTATTATTAATTAACTTGACCAGAAACTAGGAGAGAAAAAAGTTATTATACAAACAAGTCTATAACAGGATCTTAGTTAATATGTAAGAGGTTTAATTAATTGTTGTTTGGAAACAATGGTGTTTGTTAACTCATTTATGCCATCTCCATTTATGTAAGAGGTTTAATCAATTTTTGTTAATAGATTTTATTATTATTTTTTTGTTTGTGGTGGGATACTGGGATGATTGTAGGAAAGAACATTGTGATCTAGTTTGTTTTAAGAAACGGATGTTGGATGTAATTAAAGGGGTTTTACGGTTAATAACATCAATGTTATTACAAATATTATGTGAGTTACATTTCATCTCTTAGCTGTTATAGCACGAGCATTTTTTCTTGTCTAGCTTACCATGGTTCTGTTATTCAACGTGTTATATTTGGCATTGCAACTCGCCGACTTTTCTGGGGAGTTATCGCAGCAAGATTGATTTTCACTCATTTATGGGTAAATTTAGTGCTAATTTGCTCCAAAATATATCAGTACTTACTTCTTATATGGATTTTTCTTCTTTTTTTTTCCCTTTCTCTCTTTTCCTTCTTTCCATTCATTCTCTGATTGGTACTTCATAGCTTTAATATAACCCACTAGGGCAAGAATACACCCCATCTTATACCATCCTCAAATTTTGAACTTGGAGATTTGGCAAGTTAAGATCTTCTTGGACTTAAACTTCCCCGCAGTGGTGCTTTAAGCAGGTGAATATCTTAGGTGGCACTACAACCTTTGAAGGGGAGGCTATACTCAGGTTTATCAGCATATGGAAGTTCGAGGAGCTTTTAGTTCAGATGGTGGAAAAAGCCATCGTGAATTGACCCCTCTAAGGCTGATCAGGGGAGTTGTATGTTTATTGGTGCTACTCTTGACAGCATTTATGACATTGGTTTATTGCGGCTTTGTGAGTGCTGTTCTGTTGCGACTCTTCAGCATACATCGCAGCAGGAAAGTAACATCCTTTTTCTTTGGCTCTTGGTTAGCTCTGTGGCCTTTTCTCTTTGAAAAGATTAATAAAACCAAAGTAATTTTTTCTGGCGAGATTGTTCCTGATAGGGAACGAGTTTTGCTTATTGCAAACCACAGAACTGAGGTTGATTGGATGTACTTGTGGGACCTTGCATTGCGGAAGGGATGTTTGGGATGCATTAGATATGTCCTTAAGAGCAGTTTGATGAAATTACCTGTATTTGGCTGGGGATTCCACATTTTGGAGTTTATCTCAGTGGAGAGGAAGTGGGAGGTTGACGAATCAAACATACACCAAATGCTTTCAAGTTTTAAGGATCCCAGGGATCCCCTCTGGCTTGCTCTTTTTCCAGAAGGAACAGATTTCACGTAATTTCTTCCTCTCTCCTTTTCCTTTTTTGAATGTTTTGACAAGGCTCTGTGTTCCCCCTCTGGTCAAAGTTATCAACACAGTGCATTAAATTTTTTTCAAGACTAGGTGTCCTGCCTTTTATAGGATTTCTTATTTAGCATACTATGGTGCCATCAGTAACGTTCTTGTGCAACTCTCATCATATTGTTTACATCTTTGAGTTCTTTGATGCAGTGAGCAGAAGTGTACAAGGAGTAAAAAATACGCAGCTGAACATGGGTTGCCTATCCTGAACAATGTGCTGCTACCAAAGACAAAAGGGTTTTATGCTTGCATGGAAGATTTGAGGGGTTCATTGGATGCAGGTAACTATTTTTTCTTCTATGTTTTACTGCTAATATTGGTCTCTGCAGCTCTTTTATGCTTCTTAAAACTTGAAAGTACTCCTTTGATTAAGGTATATATAGAAAAATTAACAGAGAGAAAAATTAGAAAACAATCTTTAGGAGGAGAATGAAAGGCATTTGAATCCAAAATGTACATGTATATTTTTTTTCCTGTGTTCTTAATCAGCCCACAAGGATAAGATGATGTTGTCTCATTTATATTTGTTGTTTATAGAAGAAATAAATGTATCTGAGCTCCCATAGTATAAAACTTGAAGGCTGAGCTTGTTCGGGTACTGGTAATTCCCTGGTTGGCTGAATAGCTAGTCACTTACAGGGATGTGATATTACACCTCTTGATTTTACTTCGAAACTCTTAGATCACTATAGATCTTTTCTCTCTGTTTATAGTCTACTTGTTTGTCTTGTACTCATTGCAGTTTATGACGTGACCATTGGCTACAAACCTCGATGCCCATCTTTGTTGGACAATGTCTTTGGGGTGAACCCTTCAGAAGTTCATATTCATGTCAGGCGAATAGCCCTTGGTGAAATCCCAACATCCGAGAAGGAGGTTTCTGCGTGGTTAACGAATACATTCCAGCTGAAGGACCAATTACTTTCGGATTTTTATTTGCAAGGCCATTTTCCTCAAGAAGGAACTGAAGGGGATCTTTCAACAGTGAAGTGTCTTGTAAATTTTGTGGCCTTAATGATGTTGATTAGCACATTTACATTTTTCACTATCTTTTCATCAGTTTGGTTCAAAATTTATGTATCTTTAGTGTGTTGTTACCTGTCATCTGCAACCTACTTCAATGTTCGTCCGAAGCCACTTCTATAAGGTGGCATAGAACATCAATTGCAGGTTAATTCAATTTCATACATTCGTCTTCTAAGTTTTGGTTGCTAGAGCTTCACTTATGACCCTTCAAATTATCAAGTGCCTCGTGAAGTTCCAGGTTTCGAAAAGATATCCGAAGTTTCATGGGCGTTTATTTTCCTATTTCAGGTGAGTGGTGTAGCAAGGCTTAAAAAGCCAGTTGCATTTTGTATAGATCTTCAAAATTGCGCGCGCGCGCGCACGGAGAAGGATGCTGTCAGCCTCTGCTCATATTGGGTAGCTTAATCTCATGTTATGCCTAGAGATATTTATTGGTACAGGCTTTCAAGTTCACGTCACATTGCAGAATGCCACCTTTGTGTGGAGTCTGTTCTCCACTTTCGTGCGGTGATGCATCTTGATTTGCCACCTCAAAAACTTCCAGTGCGCTAGCCACCATGACATGAGAGGTGGGGTGATGTAGGATGGGTTTTATGCAGTCAAAAGGAGTTGGTGGTGATTAAAGAAAACTCACCCATGAAAGAAAACAAAATTTTACGCTGACCAGTTCATTTGCCATTTAAGAATCCATACCTACTTCTGATTGACTTGAATTTCCTCTTAAGATGACCTATTCACACATTGGAGGAAGTCTGATTGATCATATGAAGAATTTTCATCGCTCCCTAATTTTATTCCTTCCCATTCGTTCAAATCACAACGCATGCCCTTTTCCATTTCTTAAGATAGAAGTATCTTTGCCTTGTTATTTTTACTCTTGTATGAATCTTCTAATGTGTGATGACTTTCCAAGTTAGAAGTGAAATTCACCAGAAATTTCCAGTCAATTAAACAAGTCCCTCCTTTGTTAATGATGGGAGAGTTGTACGCCAAGTGTTGCAAACTTGCATGAATTTTTTGTTACATGAACGGACTCCGTGCGGTCTAATCTGATAGTATCTAGAAAGAAATATCACTCCAACACAGAAATTTCAGCCTTGTCAGGTTCTAGAGAGTTGTGTGAACATACTTTCTACAGGGGAATTGCGAGGAAAAGCCGAAAAAAAAAAGGAGGGGTGACTAAACTCAATGGGTAGCCTAAGAATGTCTTGTGTATTGAAGTTATTGAAACCTTCAAAGCAGAAAGAGAGGTTCTGAACTGGACAACAGCTACCAGTCAAACATTTTGAATAAGCTTGGCTCATTGCCATCGTCACTGTTTAACAGATAGGGGACCAACTTGTCGTTCCACTTCGAGCAAGAAACAGGTATACATTGAACATTTTACCAAACTGCTGGAGCAAGAAACAGGTATACATTGAACGTAGAAATCAATGGTCACAATGAAAGTAATTAATGAACATGAACTAATATTTGCCAGAATGGAAACTAATAAAATGTTGCTGCCTGAACATCAATGGCAGTCAAGTTATTACTTGAGAACATTAATGAAATCGCAATAATCAATCATACAAACTAGAAAATGGGTATTTTATAATTATCACAGAACACAATTAAGAATCAGATATATCTCAGAATATCAACAACTATCCAGTTGAAAGTATCAAGAATCATTATCCTTCTAGTTTTGGGGATTTTTAATGATCCGTTGCAGAACCACAGTCCGAGCCCTTCTGATATCACGGCTGCATGTATCAGCCTGTAATCCCAAATCCTCGACATTCTTCATGAACACCCCCAGCTTCTTCTTGATCTCCTCTATTGCAAGCTTCACAGCATCATGCTTAATTGCAAAGTCAGTTGTTTGCATTAGCGCTTCAATCTCAATCTCCAGGCGATTAATTAGAACCCGAATGGTGTCAAGGTCCTTTATGGCCACATAAGTACCAACTTGCATTGTGCTAATCACCTCCTTCTGTCCCTTCAATGCATTTTCATAATTCTTCCACATAGAATCAATCCACTTCCCCATTGAGCCTAATGGGATTGATGATGCTGCAGCAAGAGCAGCAGCAACAGGAGGGGCAGCCATGGCTGCAGCAACAACTGAGCAAATCAATACAGTAGCAAAAGTAGCTACAAATATTATACTTGAAACCTTCCTCCAAGCATGAATGCACTTGAGCTTCTTGTCAAGCTTATTCTTCCTAAGTTGTAGCTTCTCAAGCATCGTTATCTGCTGCCTGTACACAGATTGAAAGATTTGAAAGAATTCCTCCGTGAAAGGATCACCTGCTGCCTTGAAACTCTTCAGTTCCTCCAAGGTCTTCACATACTTACTCCCTCCTGCCTCACTTTCCTCTTCGAATTGCTGAAGCGCGACAAGAATCAGCAATTGGCTATCGCGGGCACGCTTTAGGCACTTCTCCAATGCAGCGCAGAAATCTAGAGTTTGCAAGCTATTCTCAAAATACTCCTCAACAAGCTCAAACAATTCTTGATTCTTCCATATGTCTCTCTTGCACTCCAAGATAACCTTAACAACCTCTTGGTTCATCTCCAACAAGCATTCTGTGACTTCCTTCAAGGAATCAAAAGAAAGTGCACGGACCTCAACACCGACAGCAAGAGTATTGATGACATGATTGGTCCGAGCTTGGAGGGTGGTGTCAAAGGACTGCAAGTCCTTGTCAAGCAGGCAAGCAGCCTCGTAAGAGCTCAATCCAGTCGTGTATTGTAAATTGTTGTTGAGATTGATAGAAGAAGATGATGCTTCAGCTGGCCTCTTGCTCACATGACCTCCCATAGCCTCAATTCAAATCTAAACAAAGCAAGAATTAAACACAAACCTGATTCAATTTAGTCCCTTCTTGCAACTTCCCTTTCTCCTAACAATAATGAAAACTACTATACCTCTCTGCAAAGAGAAGATCCTACCCCAGCAAAGTTATTATATATAAAGAAACAAAGACTCGCCACCAAATTACCAACAAAGAGTTGCAAGCTTTATACAACCATAGATAATCAAAGTCGACTAGAAAGTATCATAGACCACTACAAACTTCTTAAAGAGAGATAGATTCTCAAGGCTCTGAAACTGACCAAGTAAAACAAAAACCAGATAAGAAAGAACTACAAGTTAATTTAAGCCTTTGAACCCTTTGTCGACAAATCAAAGTAGAATATCTTTGAATCAACAGGGGCCAGTTATTAATTTGACAAAAAGGTAATGGGTTTTTCTTTTTAAGCAAGCAAACTAATAACATAAAGCAAAAGAGAAGAAAACTAAATTAGCTTAAAGAGAAGTAGAGGTGATTGAAGAATGAAGAAGCTTAAAGAGAATTAAAACCATCAAGGACCAAGAAATAAGGAAGAGGGGTGGCTAAGCTAGCGGTGTGTATTGTGGTGGATTATAGCTCTGAAAGATTTTAGCATAGCTTGCACGCATGGCATTATAAGAAATTGGGTCATGGAAAACGCGGGAAGCAATGTTCTCTCCAGCTTTATCTCTTCCTGTTAAGCTCTTCACAGTTTTCACGCGCAAAGCATCGGTTACCGAAGAAAAGAGAGACCTGTTGTTGACTCAAGAGTTATTTCATATCTAATTTCTTAATTGAAAAGGTTCCAAAGGTAATCAATGCCACTCATGTGAATTAAGTTAGGCCGTGACAAGGATACAAGTTAAGAGTTAGATGCTCCAATTTTGCAAAATGACCAAATTGCCTATTTAATTTGTTGGCTTTTGTGTTTTAGATTTTGAGGTGTTTAGAAATTATTTTAAAATAATATTTTATTAAATCTTGAAACTTTTTTAGTTTTAAATGCAATCCTAAACTAACCATTTCTGTTTTCTTAATTCTTTTTATTTAAAAAGTAAAAAATAAAACCAGAAGTGTGTGTACATGATTTGATACCATCCTTGACCTTTGAGTTTCGAGGCATTAAAATCACATGCTTTATTTATGATTTAACTCTATAAGTTTTCTGTCGTTGATTTAACGCTCCTATACAAGTACTTGTCTCTAAAATTACAAGAATATTGATCCCTCAGAATTTTGCTTTCAAAATAATCTTCTGTTCCTATATATTTGTGGCACATGAGATAACAAGAGAATTAAACAGTATGTGTACGAATTTTGATCAAATTGGAGCCAGAACCTAGTTAATTAAGGATAAAAAATCATCCAGTAGGTGATTCAATGATAAAAACTTGAGATTAAGGGGTTTGTTTTTTCTATAATCTCAGGTTTGAGCCATGTGGTTGCTAATATAATGGTCACTGAAGGCTTATATGGTCATTAATTTCAGAACTCATAAGATTAGTTGATATACGCTCAAACTGATGTGAACACCCATATTAATAAAAAAAAAATTAGAAAGAGAAAAAAGCCTATCTTCTTCGTCTTCTTTCTATCAATATTTTTCTTGGCCATTTTGACAATATCAAATGTGACGCTTTACTTGATCTGGACTAACTGTATATGGTAAGACACCAGAACCAGAACATTGAAATTATGAAATATATCAATCGTTAAGCATACAAAATATTTATTTATGATAAATCGATGCCGGCCCGGCCCTGTGTTCTGTTCATGGCAGGTAACCTTTTTTGAATCTTGCAATTAGCCATTAATAGATATCATAATGTTATGATTTTTTTTTATATAATTCGAGGTGTTGGAGTCAGTTTATGTATATAATAATTAATTTTTAGATTTATTAAATATCTTATAAAGTTAGAAAACATATAAAAAACCATAATGACAAACATCCATACAAAAACTCGAATGTAGAATATATAAGCAGAGTAAAGCATGTCAAAACCACTGATTGCAAGCCAGAATGAGGATAAGATTAATGATCGACAAGAAATTTAAAATAATACCTGATTTTTGTTCTTGAAAACACAAGCAACCTCTGTAAAGCTGTGCTTCGACGTTGGATTACAAGGAAAAGAGCTGCTCTAGCTGGGTAGCTAGTTGAATTAATGCCCGGCAGCTCTGTCAGACTCCTATTTCTACTGAACCCTAAGCCTCGTCAGATGTTAACTAACTCGTGACTTGTGAACCAAGAAATTCAATATTTCTAGAAATGCATAAAAAAATATTAAAAGAAATATATACAATAAGACAAGCAGTTATTGGTTTCATTTTTGCCCTTTAATTTATTTTAAAAAACAACGTTGTTTTCTAACCGTTTGACGATGTTCTCCTGTTGTCTACCGTGGGTGGCGTGTGTAAACAATATTGCTTAGAAACAAAATCTGATTCCATTCATAAACAATATGTTTCTTTGAAAATCAAATTGAATTAAATAAATAATTAATATCACTTTAATTCAATATCTCTTTTTTCTGAGGAAAAGAAATTACAGATTCTTATTTTCCTAGTCGGACTCGTTTGAATGCTCGGATTTCATGTTCGTATGGCCAAACACCTTTATCTTCGGTTTTTTTTTCCAGGTAAAAAATGAAGAGAATAAACTCACCTCGTAATGGCTTAGGCCGTAAATTACGCCAAAAGCAGGGAAGTTATTGATGTAGAGGATCGTCGCAAGAGCCGAATTAAAAGAGGGATGGTTTTCTGGCGACAACTCTCGAGAAGACGCGTCACACGGTGACAAGTGTATGTTAAGCATTGGTTACCGCCTTTTTGAAACTTTGAAAATGGTTTCACGCCACGTCTCCACAGATTCTTGAAGTCACGTGCCTAGCGACTCCTTGTTGCTTTTCTTGACAAGACACCTGACATTATAATTTTTTCGCTTTTGTTTTTTTATCACACTA
>Ga0325403_1007357_pt1 | contig 10514 bp, 8 predicted proteins | sample PopdelMetagenome_19_FD_205665 | JGI IMG/M metagenome (GOLD analysis project Ga0325403, IMG submission 205665) | Populus deltoides microbial communities from Bellville, Georgia, United States - Xylem-PdKOR-R4 | ecosystem: Host-associated > Plants > Phyllosphere > Stem > Wood/Secondary xylem...
AGAGAAACAAGCAACTAGCAGAGGGGGATGCTGCTATTGAGGCACTGGCCTGGTTAACTCACACTTCCAACAACAATCAAAACGAGCATGACGATTCCCAACCTGATGTCACTGACAACATGCTGAATCTTCTCGGAAAACGTCGTATATCAAAGCGTCACTCTGGTTGATGATGGATTCTGCCGAATGCAGATTTCTTTATGGCTGTCCAGCAACTAAGAGAAAAAGAAGCATCAAACATGCAATCATTCTTGAATTTAGTGAATGGAAAAATAATTTCCCCATGGACCAGAAATATAAAATATATAGGTGCGGCCAGGAAGGTTATTGAGTCTCCCATTAGATTTTTTAGGATTTCATTTGCGGGTTAGAGGAATGAATGACTGAAATATCTATGAGATAATATAATTTCTAGCCGAGATATAAATCATACAAGGCGAGAGTGGTCTCTACTCTCTACACATCAGGAAATGTTGTAAAATTTGTTGGCAATTCTCAAGTTTTTTATGTTCTTGAGAGCCCATTGACAATGCCAGTTTTCCAAGGATGAAAAGGAAGGGAAAAAAATATTCTCGTTGCAATTTTATTTTTTTTAAAATTGCATGTATAAACAAGAGCGTGATTTTTTTATTTTTTATTTTTATTTTTTGCTTTAGCTTTTGAGTTTTGTCCTCACTCTGTCCGGATACAGTTACTTGCCAACTATAAAAGGCTTAAAACCTTGCACTTACAAAGCTCCTCTACCAAACCAGTTGCCATTTGTTGTGCTTCTCCTCACTTCCCGTCTTCTTCCTCCTCCTCTTCTCAATATCTCTTCTTTTTCCTCTCAATTCACTCCACATCTCTCCCCTTCACACATTTTCTTGACCGTTCCTTCCCGCCAAAACTCAACAAAAAGAACTAATGCTAGAAACAGTAATGGCACTAACATGAGCATTGCTTATTTGAAGTATCGAGTAGTTGTGAAGGCACACAATTCTTCTTCTGTAAATAGCAGGGAGCCCATGTTTCCTCTTTACAATGTCTTAATCACTGGTTCAACAAAAGTTTCTTTCTTTTTTTTCTTCTCTAGTTAATGGTTATTTTTTTTTTCGAATTAAGGTCCCAATTAATCAAGTTGATGATTCTCTACTTCTTTCACAATCAAGTTCATTCTAAGTAAATCCGACTTGCAATGGTCTTAGTGGGGATATTTGATGTTAAGTTTATATGATTAATACCCTGTTGTGCTAAATAACCCTCTTGACCCAAAGGCTTGAAATCGTGGGACTTGACATTTTGAGTAGATATATTGAAAGAATATGAAGCTTGCAATTGATGTATCAAGTTGCTTGTATTTACTGTTGTTGACTGCAATCTTTGACAGCTGAACGGGTGGAGCCTGCTGTTCAGAGCCTGAGTGGTTTTACTTAAAATCATTGATGGAAGGCCAGTGGTGACCGAAAATGAAGTCACCGTCTTAAAAGATCTGGTTGGTACTTATACCTCTGCATCTGCACTACGCCTCCACTATTCCTAGATTTTTAATGTCTGAAAACTAATTCTATCAATTTACTGATGATTTTTGTACAGTTACAAGCAAGCATGACGGTTGACGATGTAGCTTGAAGGAATATTGTTGATCCAGCAGTTCACAAGGAGTGTTCAGATGAATCTCTGAAGATGGTGATGGAGATATGTATTCGATGTCTTTCCAGTGAATCATCTGATAGACCATCAGTTGAGGATGTGCTTTGGAACTTGCAATTTGCACCCGAAGTTCTGGAACCGTCATGCAAAGGAGATTTTCAGAACAAGCAAGAACCTAATGTCTCATGTTCATAACTGTACTGCATCTATGTATTTCCAAGAATTTGATGACCAACGTAGTCTTCATTTACAAGTCTGATTTCCCATGTATGGCATACAGTCATCTGCACGTTCGAAGTCCAATCTTGTGCCACGTTTGTACTGCCACAGACCAGAATATAGTTCATGCTGATTGTGAGAGGTTGCAAATGTTTGTAGTTTCAGAAATTGATCCCATGAATTATATTTATATTACATGATATTTCATTACATTAAAAAAGAAACCCGTTCAAGAATATCAAGGGAAAAAACAATTGAAATTTCGAAGTTCAGATGAAATCCTTTCATGTTAAAATTTGTGTACATCTAGCGTTCTATTGTACTCAAGCTGGCTCCTCTTTGATGTAGCTCCTGAGCTGTTAAGCATGGCCTTGGTCTCACGATCGCAATATACTGCAACTCCAATTGCCCAAGCAATATTCTTGAGCTCACAACCACGAAGAAGAATGTTTGAGGACCCAAGTGACAGTCTTTTCCCCTCAATTTGTATGTTTGCCTGAAATCCATATATGTTTCTATTTGGTCTCTCACGCTTGATCAACCCGTTAATCATTTCCTTTTCAGGAATCTTTGAAAGGGTCTCTTGCTTTGCATACCGAGTCTTCAAATTCGACTCTCCGTCCAAATTTACAGTCTGCACGTAAGCAACCCCAGTTGGCTCACTAGTTGAGAGGAGTACCGTATCACAAGGAAGAGTTTCATTTTTCTGGATCCTGATTATCTCACCAACCTGGATATCCTTCCATTTCTTTGGTCGAAACTGATCATCAACTAAAACACAAGCTAATCTATTATTCTCAACTCTATCTGACCCATGTCTCCTCCAATCCTCATAAGCATCCTTGACTGCTGTGACTGACAGAACAAATGCAAGTGGCATGATGGAAGCTCCCCGGCCGAATACTGCCAGCTGAGGAAGCTGATTAAGCACAGCAATGACAAGAAAATATATGTATGCTACTCTATGAAACTGTCGAAACAAATTCCTTGGAAGAAATGAAAAGACTGGATATTTACTAGTTCGAATCGAATTACCAGCAAACTCATATCTCTCATTATTCTTTACAGGATCATTCAAGTAAACCAATCTAGCATCATCATCACCAATCTCTTTCTGTGACAAACCTGACATTTCTAAATCACCCCCTCTTGATCCATTGCTCACTTCCCTAACTGAATTCCCTACCTTCCATTGATTCAATGAGATTTCACCCTCAAATGGGTTTTGAGAATCCATCAAAGGAAATGTATCTGGGGGCTATAAAGATTGAGTCTTGATAGATTAATCAAAACAAATATATCATGGCAAATCTTGGGCATGTAGTGGTTTTAGTGATTGAATCAGCAAGACCACTTAGAGACCATGATCTAGATATCATGAAATGCCTTAAGATACAAACTTTTGAAACAATATCCATATCACGCCCACTAAAATGGGAGCAATTTGGGCTTTCGAGGGACCTCAAAGTTTCCAGCTTTCATTAAAAAACAACCAACATCTTGCCTTCTTACATATACTTCTCTCTGTTTCTCAACACGAGTAAAAACAGATTTCTGGATACTGTATCACTGTCAAATTTAGAGCCACCGAAAGGCCTCCGTGTTGATAAAACAAGAGAAGATTTCCAAGACTCGCATCCAAAATCTTGAAATCTAACACAATTGTGCTTCTTGCAAGTAATGATATTGGTGAAAGAAGAAGAGGGTGGAAGGGAAAGAGAAAAGGAGGAAAGCTTGGTTGGTGATGATGAAATAAAGACGTGGGGTGGGGGTTTTGTAGGGTGAAAACACACCGCTTTCTTTATTAAAATTCCATTTAAGGGTAATATGGTGAAATTGTGATCCAACTTCGCTTATTTATATTACCTAGTTTAATTAATTGAAGATGCTTCAGATGGATGTCACCATCTCACTGTGCTGGGTCCATTAACTCTGATTTTGAGGTAAGCTCTGGATAATATAATAAATAAGTATATATTTTATCTCAAAACCTGTAAAAACATTTTTAATTTTGACTAATTCATCCAAACTAAATATTACCTTTGCATGAATATCAAAGGAAGAAATAAATCAAATTCTTCCACGGGAAAATTCTTGTACAAGTATTGAACTTCTTTATTCCTGTTCTAAAAAATATGTTAATTTACACTAATAATTCATGTGATTCAACATTGTATAAACAAAGTACCTAAGCATTACAACCTGTTATGTATCCTTTGGATAGCAAACAATGAAAATCCGGGAACTCAATAGCACCAATGCTCTCAAGAAACCTAAAGAAAGTGATTTTTTCTTACAAAAACAAAAACGTATGATGATGTACAAGGAACCAAGATTACCGCCGATCATCATCTCCGAGGAGGCGGCTCCATGATGGGATTCATTTCTACTTCTACAGCCATGTCTCTTTGATGGCCGAACTTCTCGACTTCTCTTGCAATCTGAAGGTCATCAGGAGTGAAGTGTTGATAGAGTACTTTCACAACAAAACGAGGAAGGAGTGCTGCTATAATTATACCAAGCAAGCACACCCAGAATGACGCCTCCCCCATGATGTGGAAGATGGCCCTGTCATATTACATTGCAGTTGGAAGCATAAGTCAATCCATTTGCGAACATAACTGGGGAAGAAATAGCTCAAGTAACACATGTATGTGAAAGAGAAGAGGGCATACCAGTAACCAACAAACATAGGAAAAGCGTCGAGGATCATGACACAAATGAAAGTTGCAACAATAGATCCCCAAATAACTGCGTGAAAGATCCAGTTCCATCTGATAATGTCCATGGCCAGGTGCAAATTAACCAGAATAACCACCGCGAGTGTCCAAAGGTCTCCGATACTTGGCACATCAATGGTGCTCGCCCAATATGCAAAGATAGGGACAAAAAAGACAACCAGGCTTTGCCACACGGTGTCCAACATTTTTAGCCAAAACAACTTTCTGTTGTATGCCTCTTGTCTTTGTCCAGCTCCATAAAGCTGAGGATACTTTAGGAGATTCCTTCTACTTAGGTCCTTGTCAAGAATAGCCACAACAATGGTAGGCAGTGAGGTGTAAATTATAGAATATAACATGCTGCTCCACTCATTGATCGCAGTCGTCAAAGTGAAACAAGCAAAGAGCGCATACCTGCACAGAGTGCACAAAAGAACATTAAATCCCTTGTTATCATGGACTGCAGGGTGACATAAACTTCAGTTACAGCAAGGACTACATAGAATGTCGTTACAAAAACACCACAATGCTTGTTTGAGCCTACATATCTACCACAGAAGAGATCTAGGGATCAAAAGGTTCATCTAGTTTCAACCACTCAGCTTCAGATTCATTTAAGAGTGCCTTTCACAAACTAATCTGAGTGATGGAAATTCTAAGATTATATAGCAGAAATCTACGGAAGGAACTTTTTTACCCATTTCAAATAAGGAAAAGAGGATGGACGGGAGTTTATTTGCGGAAAAGAGATCTTTCATATTGTGCCCAATCCTGAAGTTAGTTCTATACATATGACCAGCAATGAGGAAAAAAAATGCAATAGCTAAATGATGAGGTGCAATATCGGTCAGCCATAAACTTTGTGTTTGTGGATGGAACCCCCAAGAAGGATTAGAATGGCATTTCAGAAATAAAACTATAAGAGAAAAAATCCACAAATATAATTTAGGTGTTAACTCAATTGTAGATAAACAGAGAATAGTTTGTTTCTTCATAAAGAATCACAAAGCTCATGAAGTAGTTTAGGTTCGTGCAAAGAATGAATTGATTCAACCTGCTAACAGTGCCCAACAAATTTTACCAGCTAAACTACAGGAGAGCTTTGCATATGAAAAATGATCAAAACATAATCAAAGGAAGAATCACTCACCAAAATAAAACGAAAACAAACACCGCATTCCTGTAAAAATTGTATAGTATCATGTAGCCCATCCGCTGGTAGTTCCAGTGTCCATGGACTAGTAAAAGTGGAACCAAGAATCTGAATTGCCCCATTGCAAAATCTGATGCCATTACAGCTTGCCGACCCTCTTGCCCACTGATGCCAACTCCCACATCAGCCATCTGGATCATTGAGACATCATTAGCACCTGAAAGTTTCAGAAGATTTTTCCAATGTCAGCCTCAAACACCAACAAGAAAACAGACAAAATGAGTTCCTGGGCTCCCAGAGTATGCTCTTTGGAAGCATAAGATATTTATCTAAAATTAAGAGAAATACCATCTCCAATGGAGAGTGTCATTTCAGAAGTCCTCTTCTTCACAAGCGCCACAATTCCAGCTTTCTGCAATGGAGCCACGCGGCAACAAAGGACCACAGAACATGTACTAGCCAATTGGAAGAGCTAACGCCAACAATAAGTAAGCTACATCAGCGAACAACAACTTTGATATGGAATAGAGAAGGTGAATTTGTAAGTAATTACCTGTTCTTCGAGTTCATTATCAAGTATATAAACAAGGCTGGTACCATCGATAATAAGGGCCACTGAGCCTCTAGCAGCTTCAGAACTTGTTCCAGTGTTATCTGATGTTTCGGAAACAGCCCTCAGCTTCTTAGACATGACCAAGGCATCTTCTAAACATCTCCTACAAGACTCCCTTGAGTTGCTATTGATTATAATCTGGGTCATTTTGTTCGTTAGAAGCTTTGAGGAGTAGCCAATTGAAATGGCAGTTTCTTGCTTGTCCCCTGTCAAAACCCATACTTTAATTCCTGCTGTCCTCAAAGATTCTATGGATTCTGGCACCCCTTGCTGCAGTTTATCTTCAATAGCAGACGCACCAAGTATTGTGAGGTTCCTTTCAACATTGCTAGCAACCTTACGAAGCAAAGCAGCCCTGCCAACTACAGCTGTGCTAGCTGCCTCAAAAGAGAAGTGCCAGTCCTCGAATTCTGAGTCACTCAAGTCACGCATCCCGATGACAAGTGTTCTCAAACCCAGTGTGGAGTAAGTGTGAAGATGGCCTTCAGTTGCACGTACTACCTTCGTATTCAAAGATCTATCTATCACACTAAACATGGATGTATCGGCACCTTTTACAAAGACTCTCACAGTACTGTCAGGGCACCCCAGTATAACTGACATCCTCTTCCGGTCACTATCAAACTCATGCAAACCGAATACATTGAACCTGCAAGGCTCATATGGGAAATATTAAAAACCAGCTTTCCAGGAAGGAAACTCAAAGTAACAACAACAGTCAGTAGAGCAAGTGATCAACTGTAGCTGCTCCAAGTACTGCCACCACTATTCAGTTCACTTTCGTCTGTCTATTATGATTCATATAATCCAAAGTAGAGATTAAACAGAAACCGTAGTCACCTATATTTCAGAAAGCAAATCCTTATCGAAAGAATTGTAGAAAATAAAAATTTATCATCCAAATAAGTAAAAACTTTTTAATTGACTATCATCCTCTACCAAAAAGCTGAAGGTAGCATAGGCTTCTAAAATGGATAGAAATAGAAATATCACTGCATCCTGTCTGTCTTTTAAATGCTTTGCAATGCAATTATCTTCCATGCAGTGGTAGCTTTAGCAGCAGTTCTCATCAATGAAGTGGCTGTAGAGTGATGGGCAGTCATAATACAAGAATGGCAAAGAAACAGGGGGGGGGGGGGGGGGGGGGAAGCAATGAAAAATGTACCTTTGCCTCTCTCCGTGGATATCAATAATTATATGGCCAGAAGTTCGTTCTATGAGCATAAATCCATATGCTGCAGCAGCATAAGCCAGTGCCTGTTCATCTGGAGACTCCCCTTGGTAATCCATCAACTTTGCAGTAGGGTCAGACTTGTCGTCGACAATAAGAGGCACAATTGTGTTGCAAGCTGCCAAAGCAAGGAAGAAATCATGAACGTGTTTGGCTTCTTCTGTATCCCTTCCACTTTTTGATAATTCTAAAAGCTGAGGATCAACCTTCACCGACATTTTCGGCCTCACATTCCTCCCCTCCACTGATAACAAGCAAAGCACACAAAACACATAGAAAAGAGAGTTAGTTTGCGCAAAACAAATAAAAAAGTTCAGACTTGAAAATACATGGTTAATAACAAAAGTTCAGTACCTTTAACAGAATATCTAACTTGCTGGTTTTGTGTGCTGACCTTCCCATCACTGTAATCTGTACCCCATACGCTTGCACATTGAAATTCCATCTTGTTCTCAGTGAGAGTACCAGTTTTATCAGAGAAAACATACTTTATCTGACCTAAATCCTCATTTATATTCAGCGCCCGACATTGAAATCTTGAATTCGAAGCCTCGTCATACATTTGTGTATCTCGAATCATTAAGTAAGCCTGTCCAACCCGGATAAGCTCCATAGAAATGTACAAAGAAATAGGGATCATGATCTGGAACACAATAACTGACATGAGGAACGTAAAAAGGATCTCTGCCACCCATCCATAATACTTATAGTTCTCTGGCTCTCTGTCGCTGAAATCTTTTCTTCTATAAAAGGGCATGGTGTCTAACTCATCACGGTGGCGCCTCAACCACACAGCAGCAGAGACGGAGACAACAGTACACAAAGCAATAAGAAACACAGAGAGTACAATGATCTCTGAGTTCATACGTGACTCAAGCCAGCTCCTCTTTGACGGGGCTCCTGAGCTGTTAAGCATTGCCTTGGTCTCACGACCACAATACACTGCAACTCCAATAGCCCAGACAGTATTTTTGAGCTCGCAGCCACGAAGAATAATATTGGAGGGCCCAAGTGACAATCGTTTTCCATCAACGTCCATATTTGCCTGAAATCCGTAAATGTTTCTATTGGGTTTTTCACACTTGATCAACCCACTAATCTTTTCCTTTTCCGGAATCTTTGAGAGGGTATCTTGCTTTGCATACCTGGTCTTCAAATTCGACTCTCCATCCAAATTTATGGTCTGCACATAGGCGACCCCAGTTGAATCACTAGTCGAGAGCAGCACCATATCACAAGGAAGAGTGTCATTTGCCTGAATCTTGATTATCTCACCAACCTGAATGTCCTTCCATTTCTTTTGTTGAAACTGGTCATTGACCAAAACCCATGCTAATCTATTGTTTTCAATTCTATCTGACATATGCCTTCTCCAGTCTTCATAAGCATCTTTAACTGCTGTAACTAGCAGCACAAATGCAAGAGGCAAAATGGAAGCTCCCCTGCCGAAAACTGCAAGCTGGGGGAGCTGGTTGAGCACAGCAATAATAAGGAAGTATATATATGCAACTCTATGAAATTGCTCGAACAAATTTCGAGGTATGAAGGAAATGATAGAATATTTCGAAGTTCGAATTGAATTCCCAGCAAACTCAAACCTCTCATCTGACTTTGCAGGATCATCTAAGTAAACCAACCTAGCATCTTCATCACTAATTTCTTTCTGGGATGCACTAAACATCTCTGAATCACCCCCTCTAGACCCCAACCTCACAGGTCTTGATCCTAAATCACGAAAACTCCCTGTTCTAACTGAATTCCCACGCGAAGCCCTTGATGGATTTGAAGAAAGACTTCTTGACGCAGATTTAAAAGAAATTTCACAACTTGATGAGCTTTCAATTGGGTTTGAAGAATCCATCCCAGAAGCCAAACTAGGATTGTCAAGATTGACTTTGACTACACTATTAGATAAAACTGGTAAACTAGGCAAATCCTTGGCGCTACTTGGTGTTCTTGGTGATGGGATCAATAAAGGCCTAGGCCTCTCTGTGACCATGATCTAGAGCTAAAACAACTCTCCACCGACATAAGACCTGGCACTAATCTCTCTTAATAAAAAATCACAGCAAAAACATAGAACAACAACAGCAATTGCAGCAGCAAAGGTTTGACTTTTAACCAAAACCCAGAAACTAAAACAGCTTAAGCTACAAAAAGACTCAGTTTTTCTCTACAAAATGTACAGAAAACCACAAATTCAACAGACACGGAGGAAAATCACCTGTACTATGAGCTCTCGTTACACTTTGAAACCGCAAGCACTTGTTTCTCATGCAAAACTAAAGCAAAACCAATGACAGGTACAGGGAGAAAAGAACCGAGAGGCTTGAAAATGATTGCAGCAAAGTTGGGTTGGTGCAGAAGTAATGGTGGTTGCAGAAGCGAGTTGCAGGGACACGGAGAAATGTACTAAGTCAAGGGCATTGTTAAAGAGACGACGGGGTTTGCAAGAAAGGAGGAAACAGGCAGTAATAAAAGGCGGCAAAAAAGAAATTGTCAGACTAAGGAACATCAAAATCAAAATGTAGAAAGAAATTTTTTTATTTCGCTAGTATTTAATAAAAGCCATTACTATAAATCATGATGGTTTTCTGATAATGTGTTGAAAAAATTAATTTTCATATACAAAAACAGTTTTAACTACAAATTTACAAGGTAGCATTTTAAAAAATATATAAAGGATGTTGTTCTTTTACGGTATCCGTCATTGTAGATATAATTAAAAGAATTATATTGTGAATTATAATGGCAATTTTGTTATTTGAGAATAATTTTGGTTACTCTGGTTTTTAAGTAATTTTATGTTTTCGAAAGTATCTATTGGTTATTAAAGGAAGGCTAGGGTTACTTTTATCTTTTCAATTTTCTCAAAACAATATAAATATTTACTTGCGCCCCAAGTTCAAGAAAAAATAAACACCTAGGCAAGGGTTTTCATGCCTTTGT
>Ga0325403_1007358_pt1 | contig 10513 bp, 4 predicted proteins | sample PopdelMetagenome_19_FD_205665 | JGI IMG/M metagenome (GOLD analysis project Ga0325403, IMG submission 205665) | Populus deltoides microbial communities from Bellville, Georgia, United States - Xylem-PdKOR-R4 | ecosystem: Host-associated > Plants > Phyllosphere > Stem > Wood/Secondary xylem...
AACATCATACCGAATAATAATATTTATATTATTAAAAATAATATTTAACTTGTCTGTCTAAATTCTTATATTTTTTAATCTTTTCAAAAATGATAGTTTTACTTCAATAGTAATAATAGTATTTTTTAAAAAAAATTGTTAATGATAATAATAATAATAATAATAATAATAATAATAATAATTTTCAAATTTATTAATAATATTAATTACAATAAAAAATCATAATATTTATAATACAAATAATAATATTTTTAATCATAATACTGATCCAGGACCCAAGAACGTTGGGTCCTGATGCATAACCCATTAGAATTGGGTCCCGACACAGGACCCAATGCAATATGGTGTTGCCTCTGAAGCATCTAAGAGAATTATAATAAAAAATAATATTTATATCACAAATAATAATACTTCTTATATTAATAATTGGAATTATAATAAAAATAATAATATTTATAATACAAATAATTTTATTAAGAAACCCAATAATATTTATAACATAAATAATAATATTTTTTATATTAATATTTAGAATTATAATAAAAATAATAATATTTATAACACAAATAATATTATTTTTTATATGAAAACTTTGAATTATAAGAAAAATAATAATATTTATAACACCAATAATTATATTTTTTTTTATATTAATACTTAGAATTATAATAAAAATAATAATATTTATAACATGAACCATTATATTAAGAAACCCGAGAATATTTATAACACAAATTATAATATTTTTATATTAATACTTAGAATTGTAATAAAAATAATTATATTTATAATGCAAATAATTATATTTTTTTATGAATACGTTGAATTATATTTTTAATCTTTAAAAAAATAATAGTTTTTCTTCAATGGTAATAATAATATTTTTTAAATTTATTAATGATGATGATGATGATGATGATGATGATGATGATGATAATAATAATAATAATTTATTAATTATTTTATTAATAATATTCATTATAATAAAAATAATATTATGTATAATACAAATAATAATATTTTTAATTATAGTAAAAATATTAATATTTATAAGATAAATGATAATATTTTTAATAATAACAACAACAACAACAACAATAACACAAATAATACTATTTTTAATATTAATACTTTCAATTATTATAAAAATAATAATATTTATAATACAAATATTACTATTTTTAAAATGAATACTTTTAATTATAATAATCATAATAATATTGATAACATAAATAATTATATTTATAAATCCAAGGACATTGGATCCTGCCTCTGACCTCATTTTGCTTGAGTCCTCTATTATGAGACTCAAGACCCAAAGGAAATGGGTCTGTGATGTAGGACCTAAGAGCATTGGATCTTGAGATAGGACCAAAGCCAATTGCCTCTAGACTTAGGATTCAAGAGACTTGGCTCTTGACAAAGGACCTAAGGCTAGTTGGTTTTGCGTCTGGAGCACCCAAGAGAATTATAATAAAAATAATAATATTTATACCATAAATAATAATATTTTTTTTATTAATACTTTGAATTATAATAAAAATAATAATATTTATAACACAAATAATTATATTTAGAAATCCAAGAATATTTATAACACAAATAATTATATTAAGAATTCCAAGAATATTTATAGCAAAAATAATAATATTTTTTATATTAACACTTTAAAATATAATAAAAATAATAATATTTATAACACAAATAATAATATTTTTGAAATGAATATTTAGAATTATAATAAAAATAACAATATTTATAACACAAATAATTATATTAAGAATTTCAAGAATATTTATAACACAAATAATAATATTTTTTATAATAATACTTTGAATTATAATAAAAATAATAATAATTATAACACAAATAATAATATTTTTGATATGAATACTTTGAATTATAAGAAAAATAATAATATTTATAACACAAATAATTATTTATAACACAAATAATAAGACCAAAGAGACTTGGGTCCTGACATAGGACCTAGGGGAAATGGGTCCTAATGTAGGACTCATGATCATTGGGTCCTGACGCAAGACCCAGGCTACAAATCAATTTTTTGAAGTCAATTTGAGTATTATTTGAAGAAATTAAAGTTTAAGGATTCAAATTGGACTTTGGAAAGTTTAATTGGTCAAATCTTGGGCTTAATTATGAAAAACAACAAAGTTTAATAGCCAATTAGGGGTTTGATTGAAGAAACTCAAAACCAAGGACCAAATCATAAAATGTGCAAGACTTCAAGTACTGAAATCGATCAAATCATGGGCCAAATTGAAGAAAATTGAAAGTTTAATGGTCAATTAAGGATCCAAATGCATAAATAAAAAACCAAGAACTAGGATGAAAGTAGGGCTAAACTTTGAGGCTGATAATTGAGTTTGACATGGATGAAATTGCATGAAATTAAAAGTTTGAGAGGTAATTATGGGTTCAATTAAAAGCAATTGGAAGAATTGAGAATAAAATGAAATCTAATTAGATTCTAAATTAAAAACTCTAATTTCTATGGGTTTCACCCACTGTTCATCTCCTTCATTTGTAGCTTGGGATGATTGGGTTGGCATTATTCAAGAGCTTGTTGTAGAGTTTTAGACATCTAAAAGGTATGAGGTTTTTTTTGCAATGGAAAAAGATATCCCCTCTACAACTTTATTTCCATAAAATTGAACGTTCACATCCCAATTCTTCTATAGAAATCTCCAATATCTTGTTCCTGATTAGCCATCATTGCATTTTTATATTTTAAGCTGATCAAGTTGATATCTTTAAACAAATAAATATAGAGCTACAAACCTTTAAATGGAGCAAAGATTGATCCAAATGAAAGATGTGCATCTCTTCTACCAAGTTCAGGTGGTCTCTAATGATATTTACATCGAAGTTTCTCCAGCAAAGCAGAGAAAGTGGCCAACTCAGTCAGTCATGACTAAGATACCTATTTGTGCAAAACCACCTAAACTTTTCAGGTGTTCACACTTAAAAACTCTCAGATTATTCTTATCAAGGGCCATAAATTTTTCATCCACGATCAAAAGTTGAGAAATGCATGCTTTTGTCTTAAAGAAAGAGAAAACCATTTAGACAAAACCATCATCCCTAAAAACCATTGAAGGACAAAGATTTTAGTTGTTAACATTTGTCTAGAACTCTCTCATTTTGTTCAAATGACTAAGTTTTGATTAATCTTTGAGGAAATTTACTAAACAAAACCCTATAATTACCCCTAGAAATGAAAGAGAGAAAAAAAAGAGAAGAGAGAAAAACATGAAGATATTCTCTATTAAGAGACTCTATTGTGAAGTTTCAACGACTTAATATAGAAGGTCTAGCAAACTTTGGAAATAATAGTAAGTGAAAGGGAAATGAGGAAAGAAAAGAGAACGGAAGCAACAACCTATAACCAGCAAGCTTGGAGAAGGTATAATCATGTGAAAACTCAAGAGTGGAGTCCATATGGTCTGCCCATTCACGCTTTTTCAAAGTTTAATGACATTTTTTAATCTTTTTAGCATTGTTTTATGTTTTAACATATATTTGGATTGACGAATAAAAATGTTATTTTAATTGATTAATCATGTTTGAAAGTTGTTGTTAATATTGCTGAGATTTTTAAAAGGTGTTCGTGTGTTTGGTTTTGATGAAATATAGTAGTTTTGGAATGTATCAAAGGTAACAATAGGTGTTTAATGGTTTTTTCTATGTTGCTAACGCATGTTTTTGGTTCTTGAGTTTAGTTTGGATCTCAAAGTGTTTAAAGAGTTAGTTTTGGATTGAGTTTTGATTTTTGTTTTTCTGGTAATAGGGTTGTGGTTTTGGAAGTTGAAATCTTATACATGTTTTTGATTATTTGAGGTTATTTGTTAGTGTTTTTTATTCAAACCTATTTGTTTATGCTAATGTGATTTGTTGAGGCTAAAAGAACTTGGTATGAAGGTCTAAAATGTGTTTTCTGGGTTTGACAATGTATGTTGAGGTTTTAAGGCAACTTAGGTTCATGTTTTTTCATGTACAACCAAAGAATATTGTCTTAAGTGCTAGTTTTAAATTTCATTTTAAGTTGATTTTAGTTTCTATAAGTTCGTATATCATTATTAGTAAATAATCTAGGGTTTTCATGCATCACTAATATTTTATTTGTGGGTTTTAATCTTAGAATTTTGGTTTTGAACCAAAACCTATGTTGACAAAAATCATGATGTTTGAGTATAAAACTTTGCCTTTTATTGCTTGAAATTTGGTTTGGTTTGATGTTTATATTGCCGGGTTTGAGTTTGGAGGTTTTGCATTGTTCTTCGTTTTCCTTGGTGTTTGATATTTTTTGTTAGAAAATTTCATGTTTTTCGTATTTTTATTTTATTTTTTGTTTTTTTATTTAAATCTTTGTTATGGTTTAGTTTTGGTTAAACCTTGTTTTTTGGTTTGGTTCATGGTTGAATTAGTGTTTTGGGTTGACCTGGTCCGGTCAAAACTAAGTCAAATATTTAAGACTTTTTGGATTGTCATTGTTTTGATAAAATGAATTTTAGCTTAAAGGTGTGTTTGGAAAACATGTTTTTAAGCTTGTTTTGACAATTTTATTATGAACAAAAAATATGGTTTTGCCAAACATGACCCTGAAAAAATTTAAAAAATTGATTTTTTGCTTGTTGCACACTACCCAATCCTTATAAAAATTGTATTTTTATTTATAAAAAAAAGAAAAAAATTAGCATGGTTTTAGAAAAATACATGTGTTAATTTTCCTTTGTATTTTTTGGAATTTACACCAAGTTTGTAAAATTCCTTAAGGATTTAGCCAATATTTCAATAACTCTAAAATTTTAATTCATAAAAATTAATGGTTACTATCCTAGTATAAATGTTGGACTTACAAGTAGGCTAATATTTATATACTAGAAGTTGACTTGAAAATTTTCAGGATTATTTTAGATATTCACTAATTTTAATTGAGAGAATTTTTTTTACTATAATTTATGAGTTGTGGAGAAACCTTTTGCCTTCCAAGATAAGTGAACCCTGTTAGAAAACTTACATGAATCCTTCCCATAAGAATTTATTTGGGCATACAAGCTTATAATAAATTTGAAATCCTAAATTTATTTATGGGAGTAAATATTATTTTGAGCTATAAACAGACAATCGGTTAGGAACTCATCAAAATTTTTAAACTATATCTAGATCACACAATGCAACTTACCTCAAGTAAGGTGCACTAGGATGCTAATACCTTTTATAGTCAGAACTAGTCCTTTATCTTTGAAATTTTTTATAAGACCAATATATATATGGGTTTCCTAATGACCTTGAACCAAACAATTAGGTGGCGACTTCTCGATCCCAATATTCTGTTATGTCGCACCCACGTGAGACAATAATCAATTAATATCTTTCTTCGTATGCCTTCACTTCAGTAAATAATAATAATAATAATAAGAAATAAATAAATCATTTTTACTTGAATTTTTAGTGATGTATTGTCTATTTTTCTATTATTGATTATTGTTTTTTAGTTTTTTTCTACATTAAATATTAAATTATTTTGTCAAAAAAAATTGAATGGATTGGGTTGGGCTTATATTTTGTAAAATATAAAAAACTAGGTTGGATACAATATGGGTCAAAACTCGACCCAATACATCCATGAATATCTATATTTTTATAGATTAAAAGAATTTTGTTTTTTGAAAAATCATATCGCTACTATTATTAAATTTATGAGTTTTTTTTATTTGATTATGAAATACCTTTTTAGTATCATTTTTAGTATAATTAGTTAATATGTTAAATTTTTATGATATTTAAAGAGTAACTAGTGATATCTTATTAATTAATTTTTGGGATCGTAATAAAGAAAAAACACACACAAAGATGAGAAAGAAAATAAAATTCATAACTCATCAAAAGTTTATATATGTTTTAATTTATAATTTTATTGTGCTAATATAAAAACATAAAATAAAAAACCTAAAATTTTTAAAAAATATTTTCAATTAAAAAAACATTTTTTTCCCTCTCTAACCCGTTACCTAACAACCACTTACGACCCCATCCGATCTTAAAAATAAATAAAAAAAAAAACAGATAAACAAAAGAAAAAAAGAAAAGGAAAAAGAAAGACGTTTCTTGAAGCCTAGGTTAGAATTCGATGACTCATTGAAAACCCAAACCCAACTGAAAAAAGGTCACTCCAACACAAAAAACCTCTCGACACCCAATTAAGCGTGACAGTAAGAATCTCCGATCCGATCAAGCTCGAAAAAAATGGCGAAATCTTGTGTAGATTTACCTGCTAAAGGTGGATTCAGTTTCGATCTTTGCAAAAGAAACGCTATGTTATCAGACAAGGGTCTCAAGCTTCCTCCTTTTAGAAAAACTGGAACTACCATTGTGGGTTTAGTTTTTCAGGTAACATCCTTTTATTATTATTTTTTTATAGACAATTGTGAAGCTCAACCCAGTTACTACTTTATTTTCTGGGTTATCGCCTTTTTTTTAAAAAAAATCTTCAGTCAACTTGATTGGTTGAGTTATGGAGTTAGGGGTTTTTTCAGGTTAGTTTGGGACTGACCCCTTTTTCTTTTTAAAGGAATTTGTTTTAGGGGTAGTGAGTGTTTGGTTTCGCCAATTGAGATTGTTGATTTGGTTATTAATTGATTTTTTGCTAATAATTTTATCTAATGTACGAAAAAAAAGGGTTACAATGCTGTTAAAGAAGATTCCCCTGTATTTTTCTTACATAGATTATATATTGATTAGCATATCTTTTGCAAATTCTTGAATGAGCTCTCTGTTGTATCAATGTGTTCGTGGCTAGCTGTTGTGTAATTTGTAACTTGTTCAAAAAAGCATGCTTCTTTCTATTCTCTTAAAGTTTAGGATCGTTTGTGGTCACCTTTGCTTGAGTTTTGGGACTGCTTTGTTGGATGGTCCGTGTTTTGGGAAAAGACTTGACATCTTTGGGTGGATGTTGAAACCTTAACAAAAGATAGAAAATTAAATTTGTTGCTCAATTGATTTATGTATATAATCTTTTTCTTTATTTCACAATTTCTACGTAGGATGGTGTCATTCTTGGAGCAGATACAAGAGCGACAGAGGGACCCATAGTTTGTGATAAGAATTGCGAAAAAATACACTACATGGCACCCAACATATATTGCTGTGGAGCAGGAACTGCTGCTGATACAGAAGCAGTAACAGGTACTTTTAGAAAAAATTTAGGTGTAGTTCTGGTTCTATGTAGAACTTTGTACTAGAAGTGCTGGATGCATAACTGTTTACATCTTTTCTCCTTTTCTAATGTTACTAAAGCTAATGCAATGCAATGGTGCTTGCATTTGTGTAGACATGGTCAGCTCACAGCTGCAATTACATCGTTACCATACTGGTCGAGAGTCGAGGGTTGTTACAGCACTGACTCTTCTTAAGAAGCATCTTTTCAAGTTGAGTTCTCTTGTTTCAAACTTATGTGATTTGCCATGTATCTCTTTATAGTGAGTGTATATTCCTGACAATCTTAATGCTTTTTCTAGCTACCAAGGTCATGTCTCGGCTGCTTTGGTTCTTGGCGGGGTTGACTGCACTGGGCCTCATTTACACACTGTGAGTTCCACTACCTACGAGGCATTTGTGCTGGAACTATTCTTTTGGTCTGGACTATTCTTTGATATCCTGCCAATGCAATGGCTTATTTTACAGATATATCCCCATGGGTCAACTGACACTTTGCCATTTGCTACAATGGGTTCTGGTTCTCTTGCTGCAATGGCTGTTTTTGAATCAAAGTACAAAGAAGGCCTCAGTGTAAGTTAGATTTTCTATGGAAGGTTTAGATGCCTGGGTGTGAAGAACTAAAAATTTTAATACAGTATTACTCTTCATAATCATCCATAAATAGTGTTAGTTTAATGTTTGAATTCCACAGAATATGTTTATGATTGACAACATGAGATTGTTAAGACTAAAAGTACTGTAGAAAGGATCAAAGAACAAGGAAAAACTAGTCTATCCCATATATTCTTTTATATCATTGCTTCCCATTGAGTCCAAACAATAATGTATCCTTGTAGAGAGATGAAGGAATTAAGCTTGTGAGTGAGGCTGTATGCTCTGGCATATTCAATGACTTGGGAAGTGGAAGCAATGTTGATGTTTGTGTTATAACGAAGGTATGTTATTTCAATCAGTCCCCATCGCTATTTGTTGAAAGATGTCTTGAGCTCAAATTGATGAAAGTTCTCCATCAAAATTCTTGATGTCACAGGGGCACAAGGAATACTTGAGGAACCACATGTTGCCAAATCCTCGTACCTATGTCACTGAACGAGGGTACTCTTTTCCAAAGAAGACCGGTTAGTATTATGCATTCTCTTGCCTTTTGTAAACATGTCTCCATTTTTAACCAGACCGGCATTGTACTATTCAAGACTACCATCATACTTGCAATAAAACCTATGCTTATAGAGGAATAGCTAGCCTTTAAATGCTTTGACCATTCTCTTTGAAGTGCTAAACACTAGAGCCATAACTTATTTTCATTGTCTCAAAATCTTATCTACTCTCTTTCTCTCTATCAAGAAAGTTAAATTCAAGACCCGTAGCTTTTTTCAATTGTCTCATGTTCTCGTCCTATGTTTCTTTTTTGGAGTTCATCAATTACCAATACCTTAATTTTTAGATATTGACCGTGCTGATTACATTTTTATGTTCTTTTGCTTCCTTTGTGATGCTTCTCCTTTATCAAACTGGTGTACTAGGATTCACCCACCAGTCAGTGCTTTATTTTTCTAATAAAATACTATAGATCCCCAAAAAAGATGGAAAAGAAGAATCCCTGTTACTTAAGACTTGCCTGGTGCTTGCTATTTCTTACTTTACAAAAGAGTTGAAACAAAGTACCATAGCTTAGCATGTTTCTAAGTATTAGAGGTTGGACATGCCTTTAGTACAGTGCATCAAACTCTGTGGCTGCCACTGAAAGAAAATAAAATGTGAATTCTCTAATCCTCAGAATAGTGTTCTAGACTTCAAATGTTGTCTTGTCAGTAAAAAAGTGTAGTTGAGTCCTGTAATTACCCCTGTTTGTCTTCCCAAGCAAATAATGTTTGATTGTTTTGGAAGTTTGTAATTTGTTGGTTAATTTTGCTATTTGTCTTGTTACAGAGGTTCTCATGACAAAGATTACTTCCCTGAGGGAGAGGGTTGAAGTGATTGAAGGAGGTGATGCAATGGAAGAAGAGTAAATAATCATAGCAATCAAGAGGACACAGTAGAGATTTTTCCAACTCCGGTATGGTCTTTGTGGCCGCTGGGATGGATGTCCTTGATAATGTCCAGTTTCGAAACCTCATTGACTTTAATATTGAAATGTTTCTGGGCTTGGCTTCATGCTACACTCCTGGAGAGTTGCTGTTTTGTAATTTATGTTTTTTTTTTTTTTTAAATTATTGCTCTAACTCTTTGAATGCAATTGCAACCTCCTTTGCTCTTCTCATTCTTTGAAGTTGCTGGAGGAATGAAGGGTTGTCTTGTAGTCGCTTGGCCTGTGTGATGATTTCACGAAGAAGGGAAGGAAGCAGCGCAGAAGAGCATCATCTTTGGGGAAGGGAGGGGAGGAATCTGAACTTGATGGACAATTAATGGAACTCTTCCCCGCCCAACCCATGAAAGAGTGGATGCTTCGCAAATAATTGTTCTCTCTTTTATCATGGTGGTACAACAAAATCGCATTCAAAACTAGTTATTCAAACCAAAAAAGTAAATAAATAAACTAAACGAATAAAGTATTGCTGCCAACAGCCAAACTGGTTTTCTATTTCCAGCGAAACTGGTTTTCTATTTCTCCAAGTTTAAAGTCTTCTTTTTTTAAATTAAAATAATATTTTTTTAGTTTTTAAAGGTTATTTTTAACATCATTATATTAAAATTTGAAAACATAAAAAACTTAATTTTTTGAAAATTTAAAAATTTTAAAACATAAAAAACTTAATTTTTTTTTAAAATTTAAAATTTTTAAAAATACAATTTTAATTGCGTTCAATTCCAGTAAGATTCTCTTTTATCTTATTCCTTGGCTTATTTTGTTTTTATTGGAATTTTGCTGGTCACTTTGTTTCATAAGCTACATGCCCTGCAATAGTGTATTAAGATATCGCCGACGGCTTTGCTCTGGCTTTCTTTAGAGGATATCAATCGATTGTGCCAAGGCACGAGGAAGAATATAGCCTCATTAGTTACAAAGAGTTGCAATAGTAGTTTTATCTTCGACTTGATGGAAAAAAAGCTTAGTTAAAAAATTAGCATAGATTGTTTAGTTTTATTATCAAAAGTTGTTTACAAAAAAGAATTAGAGTTTAAAATTATAAGACGAACATGCTATTAATATAAATAAAAAATATAAAAATTCTAACTTGCATATTAAGTACGGATCAAACTTGCAAATGATATCAAAATAAAATTCTAATATACATACTAATCATATAATATATCTAAGTATAAAATAAAA
>Ga0325403_1007359_pt1 | contig 10513 bp, 5 predicted proteins | sample PopdelMetagenome_19_FD_205665 | JGI IMG/M metagenome (GOLD analysis project Ga0325403, IMG submission 205665) | Populus deltoides microbial communities from Bellville, Georgia, United States - Xylem-PdKOR-R4 | ecosystem: Host-associated > Plants > Phyllosphere > Stem > Wood/Secondary xylem...
TTTGTCATGATAAAATATCATTTTTTCTAACGACAAACTCTTAGAATTCTTTTCACAAATATAAAACTTATTAAGCAAATTTCATATGAAACAATATATAATAATGATTTATTTTGATAATTAATTTATATCATTTGATACAAATAAAGTGGAACTATACAAGGCACATTATCAATAACTTTAATTAAAGAAACTTAATACATCGCTTAATTTGTATCACTCATGTGGTCGCGCATATATATATATATTACTGGTTAAATTGTTGCTAGTGAAGGCAAACTTAAGGCTGCAAGTTTCATCTCTTTTTTGGGTTTCGTAATTGAATTTGTTTTCTCAGTGGTAACAATTTTTTTGATCTGCTTGTTTTGTTCTAATACTAGCCATCATCTCAGTTCAGTCACAGGATGGAATCTGGTATTGATAGATTAATCCAATCCGTGAAGGAAGAGCTGCAAATCTCATATGCTTTCTCCGACACATGTTGTATATATAAAGTTCCTGAGCGATTACGCGAGCTGAACGAAAAGGCCTACACACCTCGATTAGTCTCCATAGGCCCAATTCACCATTGTAATGACAAGCTAAAAGCCATGGAAGACCACAAAAGAATGTACCTGCAAGAATTCATTGCCCGGACCAAGGTAAGTGTGGAGGGTTTTATTGAATTGATCAAGGAGAAGGAAACAAGATTGCGTAATTGCTATGAGGAAACCAATTGGTTTAGTAGCGAAAACTTCATAAAAATGATATTAATGGATGCTGCCTTCGTCATTATGTTTTTGCTGAAGTACAATTGCAGGAAGTCCACAGAATTCAGAGGTAGCAGAGACAGCATTTTCTATCCTCCATACAAGTGGTTTGATGTAAGGGTTGATATCTGTTTGCTTGAAAATCAGCTCCCGTTCTTCATCCTCGAGGAGTTGTGTGGACTATCCACTATACTCGGCAATTCTCCGAAACCTACACTGATTGAGCTTACTCATGGGTTCTTTTCAAATGAATGGGGTTCATGGGCAGTAGGGGAATATTGGGGGAAAATAGATTTCTCCGAAGTGAAACATTTGGTTGACTTTCTTACAATTTATCATCGGATAACTGAACAGCAACAGCACGAGGAACTTGAGGTTCTAACCGCACCCAGTGTAAAGGAGCTCCACCAAGCGGGGGTCAAGTTTGTGCTGAGCTCAAGTAAAAATCTTCTTGACATAAAATTCGATAGAAATAAAGGGATACTAGAATTTCCACGATTACAGTTAGAAGACGGAACAGAAATCATAATCAGGAATATGCAAGCCTTTGAGCAGTGCCATGGCCTGGGATCTGGTTATGTTGGTGACTATATCTGTTTGATGGGTCTCTTTCTCGGTGCCAGTAAGGATGTGGAAATACTTGTTGAAAATCGTATTATAGATAATTGGCTATTATCTAAAGAGGAAGTGGTAAAACTCTTTCACAGTCTCAACATCGAAAATTTAGTGTCGTCAGATGGTTTTTTCTTTGAAGGTCTCATTAAAGATCTGAATGCATTCCGCGAAAGGCCATGGAACAAGTGGAAGGCAAATTTAAAGCAAAATTATTTCAATACCTCATGGGCAGCAATCTCTGTCTCAGGAGCTGTTATTCTTCTCATTCTGACTGTCATACAATCCGTCTGCTCTGTACTTCAAGTAGTTTAGCTTCTGCAATTTCAATTCTTTCATATGAATTAATCCGCATGTTGAATTAATTGTACCCATAATCCTTGTTCTCTTCTTTGTTTTGTTCTTCCAAATGACAAAGTTGTTTCAGTAGAAATTCCAAGCAACGAAGACTATATAATTTGTTCTGATTGTCTCTTGGAAACTGAAATTGTTTTATTCTATGCCTTCTCCGCGCATGCTTCACCTAATATTTAAATCAATAAAAGTATAATCTAAAAATCTCATGATCTAAAAAATAAATATAAACAAAAATGATTGAATAAACTCACGCTAAAAAAAATAATTATGCAAGACCCAACAAATCAACAATATTATTTAAAAATTATTTTTTTAATTTGAAAAATAAAGTTTACTTGTATAAAACAAAAAAAATAATTACAGGTGAATTGGAATAATATCTTAAAAAATCAAACACAAACAAAACAATTCTAAAAAAAACTTATATTAAAAAATAACATGTAAAATTGGTGATCTACGTCATGAGATCGGGATAAACTCAATGAAAAGAAATTGAAAGAGATTACAAAACCAATATTTAAAAAAAAAACTAATGCAGAACGATAAGATCACATGACAAATTAAATGTCAAAAAATAAACCAGAAAAAAAATTACACAAAAGGATCTAAAAAAATAAGGGTGAAAAAAGAACATTAATTAGAGGGAAAATAAAAAATTTTAATTGGAGGGTTAAATTGAATTAGAAAATAGCTTTAACAGAAGAAGAAAAAATCAAAAGAATGAGGGTTTAACTGTAAATAATAAAATAATAAAAATTTTGATTAAAAGATGAAATTGAAAGAAAAAAAATTCAATGAAATGGCAAAGAAAAAATATTAAAAATAAAAAAATAAGGACCAAAATGAAAAACAAAACATATGAGAAATCATAATTGAAGAACTAAATTGAAAAAAAAAATAACAATTCTATAAAAGGAATAAGAACAAAATAAGGAATTAAAAGAATGAAAACTAAAATTAAAAACAAAACATATGAGAAATCATAATTGAAGGACTAAATTTAAAAAAAAATATATATATCTATAAAAGGAATAGGAACAAAATAAGAAATAAAAGGAATAAGGACTAGAACTATAAAAGGAATAAGAATAAAATAAAAAAAATTAAAAGAATGGGGACTAAATTAAAAAATAAAAACTTTTCTAAAAGGAATAAGAACGAAATAAAAAATTAAAAGAACGAGGACTAAAATTGAAAGAAAAAAAAGAAAGAGGGTAATGATATACTTTATATGTTAGAGGAGAGAGAGAGAGAGAAAAAAAAAACAAACAAAACAAACGACTACCATTGTGAAACTGTAGAAATTTATAATTTAAATATGCGGATGTGTAAACTCTCATGTAAACATAAGATTGAAAGTGATATGATCTCAATGAGTGATGAAAACCAAGATAAGAAATAATAGATAAATAATAATATGTAATGGAGGGGATGACCTCCATAAAAATGAATTTTGGTTTAGAATTCATAAGGACAGAAAAATTGGTAACGTGTTTTGATGGATAAAATAATGAGGAAAATGATGAAATGTTTCTAAGGAATAAGTGAGGTAATAAATAATAAATTATAATAAAGGATAGTGCAATGAAAAGGGTAGGACTAAAGGTGCAAGCACCGATTAAAAATCAGTGACGTTACTTTGAAACGGTAATAAGTCCGGTAAACAAATAAAGGTGAAAATTTTAAAATGAATATATTCCAAAATAATAAAATGAACTTAAAGGTTTAGAATTATAATTGATATGATTTTAAGTGAAGATTGAATAAGAAAATCTGGATTGTTGACGAAAAGTCATGAACTGATCAATTTTATATTAGAAAACAGAGCTCTCAATTCAATCATCGGATTGTGATGAAATTTTGCATGAAGTCTATTAATATGTTTTCCTTCCTTGGTTAAAGATCTCATTTCAATCAAAGTTCAGTAAAAACTAGCGATTTAAGCAGAAACAAACCAAATAATTTATGTGAAAAATAAAATAAAATATATAAAGACATAACTAAGGGATACAATTGTAATTAATGGATAAGGGTTCTATAAAATAGCAAAGAAACCAGTAGCCCAGACAAAAAAAAAAAAGGTGAGAGACAATAGAGAAAATTCGGCTAGAGAGAGAAGTGCATAATTTGGAGGAGCCAATAATGATTCGGTAGCCATATCTCTGGCATCCACTGTTGGATCATGCTGATTTTTGGATATATTATTCATCTAACACTCCACTACTAACAAAACGGAGGGATTTTAAAGCACACAATGCTTTCAACATATCATCATCGTAAACTTACTGGAAAACAAAAGGAAATACACCTGTACGGCAGTTTTGGTCGCCGATCGATTTCTCTCTCTTCCACCATTGGATCATGTTTATATTTGGATATGTGGTGCATCTAGATGTTGCCTTCATTCTGGATGGTGGAGATCGGAAACACACTCTCCGAAAAGGTTTCGTTAATGTTAAATAGTAGCTCGTCAATTTTCAGGTTAACTCGGTTTTATTCAGATCTAGGAAGATCCAACTGTTGGATCATTTTGATTTTGAGATATATTGTGCACAACTCTATGATATATAGTTAGACCGTTGTGTGTAAAACAATAATCAGAGGTTGATGACTTATTGTGTTTTGAATCTATTGCTAGTTTTAGTAAAATTTAAAAAACTTAATTAAAAACATGTTTTGATGAAATTAGAATTGTGTGGGTGTTAGGGTTTATGGAAGATGTAATAGTAAAATATGTTATTGCTATTAATGTTGTTATAGATTAAATGTGTATTCTTTATATGAGGGGAAGAATGATTATGGTGTAAGAATAGGAAGGAACATTACTATTCTTACAATCGTCAGAACCTCCTGTCTCTACCTTCCGAAAACACTCAAAACCGTAACCTTCCCTCGTTTCCCTAACATCAACCCGAAACCCCATTTTCGCAATCCACTCATTTCAATGGCTCGTAAAAAAGCAAACAGCAAGAAAATCCACCGGAGGAAAAGCCCCAAGGAAGCAGCTAGCCACGAAGGCAGCCAGGAAGCGAGCTCCAGCCACCGGAGGAGTGAAGAAGCCCCACCGTTTCAGGCCAGGAACAGTGGCGCTGAGAGAAATCAGGAAGTACCAGAAGCACTGAGCTGTTAATAAGGAAGCTGCCATTTCAAAGGCTGGTGAGGGAAATTGCCCAGGATTTCAAGACAGACTTGAGGTTCCAAAGCAGTGCCGTAGCAGCCCTTCAAGAGGCAGCAGAGGCATACCTTGTTGGGTTGTTTGAGGATACAAACTTGTGTGCTATTCATGCTAAGAGGGTCACCATTATGCCTAAAGATATCCAGTTAGCCCGTAGGATAAGAGGAGAGAGGGCTTAGTGAAGTTGGATCAGCAATAGGTGCTGAGATCCCTTTCGTTTAGCAGATTGAGCATTTTGGGCTTAGTGAAGTTGTAAATCTTTTCAGGATTTAATGGGAAATTGCGTTGCCTAATTTGAATTTTAATCTTAGCAGATGCAATATTTATAATCAATGAATGGATTAGCTAATTTGGGGTCAAGACTGCAAGTGTTAATATTTTGATTAATAGACATGCTCAGATCTTTATTGTTTTTACTGTGTTAAGGAAGTTAATTTGGGACGTGGGGTGCTATCTTTATTGTTTTTACTGTATTATTTTTTGAACTGTTAAGATATTTTAGGTTTTGATGAGTTACTACTAGTTTAATGGATAACTTATATAAGGTTTAGTTTCTTTAAAAATTAATATAGATTTTTGTTGAGATTAATCACCATAATTATATTGATTTTTTTTAATTCTTTATAGAGTTAATTTTAAAACCTTAAATAAAATAAATGAATTTGAAATTTTAATTCTTAATCCAAATATTTTGGTTTTTAATTTATTAAGAGTGATATAAATATCTGTCTCGACAGAACAAAGGCACTCTTATGATTTCATAATAAAAAATGGAAAATTTAAAATCTTATCTTTATTTTTTAAAACAAAATCTAAAGTCAAAATTTTTGGATGGAGAGTTAAACTTATGATGTGAAATATTATTTTCAAAATCACAGTGTTAAGTACAGACTTCAGAATGCCCTGATCCTTCGGAAAGCTATTGCTAATGCTAGCTTAACTTAAGCTTGTAGTAACTGGGATCTCTTGTAATTTCAGTTCAGTTTTCTATGATTCTTCTTATCTTTTTCAGTAGGGTTGAGCTAGCACTTGAGTTCCTTTTTTCTTTAATGAAAGAGTTAAAGAAAAATTAGGAAGTGTTGTAATTTGTGATTTGCTGATGCTAAAACTAGCAATCATCGTGAGCCGCAGAATGGAGTTCATTGGGACATCAAGCGAGAAGATGAAGACAGGCGATCACGTTTCGATTGATATTTACAAGTTAGGGAAGACTATGAGAGAGGAGTTGGAGATCTTGCATCCTTTACTTGATGACTGTTGCATTTACAGGGTTCCTAAGCGGTTGCGAGTGTTAAATGAAAAAGCCTACACACCACAAGTTGTCTCTATCGGCCCACTTCATCATGGCAGGGAAGAATTGAAAGCAATGGAAGAGTACAAAAGAAGGTATCTGAAAGATTTTCTTGCGTGGAGTGAATTAAGCTTGGAGGATTTGATTGGAGTTACTGAGATGGAAGAGACAAGGCTTCGTAATTGTTATGCGGAAGCAATTGAACTCAGTAGTGATGTTTTTGTGAAGATGATGCTGCTAGATGCCGCCTTCATAATTATGATCATGCTGAAAAACTATTTTCTAGACTTCCAGAGCAGCAACGATCGTATTTTCAGTAGACCATGGATGATTCATGATATAAGGTTTGACATGATCTTGCTTGAAAATCAGCTTCCATTCTTTTTTCTTAATGACTTGCTTAAGCTATCCAAGCCTTATAAGGGATATTCCTTGATTGAATTTACCCATGGGTTCTTGAAAGGTGCATTGGGTTCATGGGTGAAAAATGACATAGTAAATGTTGTCAATTCCTCAGAGGCGCAACATTTTGTAGACTTTCTAAGAATCTGTCAGCAGCCAACAAAGCTTCCGCAGCCAAGGAAACTGAAACTCTAAACATGCCGAGTGCAGCAGAGATCCGTCAAGCTGGAGTCAAGTTTAAGCTGGGGCCGAGCAAGAATCTATTTGACGTAAAATTCAATAAAAGTGGAGGGAGACTGGAAATTCCACGATTACTAGTAATTGACCAGACAGAGATCTTATTCAGAAATCTTCAGTCATTTGGAAATACTCGTTCGGAAGAAAGGAATTATAGAAAACTGGCTGATCGATAATGACGCGGTATTAAGTGTTCTCCACAATCTTGACAAAGAAAATCTTATCTTCCTCGACAATTTCTACTTTTCTGAAATTGTTGAAGATCTGAATAAATACTGTAGAAAGCGGAGGCACAAATGGAAGGCAAGCTTGAAACAAAATTATTTCCGTAATCCATGGGCCATAATATCTGTTATCGCTGCTGCTATTCTTCTCATGCTCACTGTGATACAAACTCCGAGCTCTATCATTCAAGTTGTTCAGGTCTACTATCTCAGTTGTTTAGTCATTGTTAGCTTCTTAAATTTACCTGCTGTATTTCTTGATGGCAAAACATCACAAAAAATTTAATACATTGACAAAAAAAAAAAAAAAAAAGAGGATCTGACTTGCCATTCAACACGAGCCAGGGATCTAGCCATGCTCTACCATGATTGTTTGCTTTATGCTATACTTTATACTTCAAAGGAGGTTTATAATAGAATATTGTTAGCAAGGTTGTCAAAAATGTTTTTTTAACACCACACGAAATAAACTCGGATCGTGAACTCGGATTGTAAAATCGTAAAATCACAAGAAAAATATTTTAACTAATTATATATTGACAATTTCAGTTAAGTAGTAAATAATAATATAAAACAATTAAAATAAAAGTGAAATAAACAATACAAATGTCCAAACACCTTAAAATACATAATTTAAATAAAAATTTATACATGGTTTAAATAACTTAAAAATACGAAAAGAAAAAAAAATAAGATTGAACAACTATGTTTTATTGATAGAGTTTCAGAATATTTTTCTATAGGACAGGTCTTGAAACACACTGCAGACAACTAGTGAGATGATACAACATTCTCAGGTATATCACCAACTTCAAAAAAAAAATAACATCAATTTAATCTCATGCCACCTCAACTTCCACCTTTTTTATATTAGTAACAAGTCCTAAAAATAATGTTCAAATATCCCACCAAGCAAGACATGTATTTCAAGTTCTCTATGAGTCTTTGTCGTTTCTCTTTTGTAGTTAACAAATTGTTAGTCTGAAACACAATATTTCTCTCTCTATATAAGTATTTTTATCTCTTATTTTACTCCTTTGATTCCTCACCATCTACTTCTGTCTTCCCATGGTTTCGATCCTATGATCATGCCTTGCCTTCCCGGCGTAAAATATAGTATAAGGCTTTCCCATACCCAAGATCCTCTAATGCTGGTGTTAGTATGCTAAGATTGAAAATTTGAGATTTGGGCAACGGGGAAAGGGGAGAATGGGGAGTGGGGACTGTGTAGTGGAGTGTCAGGGGACTCGGATAAGGAAGCAGTAAATTTTTTAACTTTTATCGGTTAAAACTCGAAATCAATCAAACTCGGTTAAAATCGGTAAATTTGATTTTACCGATTTTGATCGAGTTTGACCGATTTCGAGTTTTAACTTGATTTGACACGTTATATACATGGTGACTCGTAAAATCATAAAATTTTAAGAATCAACTCGTGATTTTAACAACCTTGATTGTTAGCGTGTCAACCATTATAAATATTGTAATGCCTTAAAGCCATTGTAGAAAATGCTTCCACCTTTGAAGCATTTGCTTTATGCTATACTTGAAACGAGGTTTGAGAATATATATTATATTCTAACCCTCGCAGTGCTGAATATGTTAAGCATTTCATGCCATTTCTGCATCAATATTAAATCCTTTATGAAGAGATTAATATTTGGTTATCGGTCTAGATATTGATTGTGCAGTTATATGTCATCCAGAATTACATAGCCTGGTCTATTGATCTTCATATTGTGGATCGCTGAAACTAGTTTGAATATTATAGGAGATCCAAAGGTTTGATAAGTGACAAAGTGGTTTTTTATAAGAAAATAGCCTTGTTTAATCTTTTGTAAAAATTTAAAATCAATCAATCTAATGGTCGGATCTCTTATTATCACTATATATTTTAAATTATTATTGTGGTCTTGTACAACTGAATTTTTTTCTTGAATTTAGATTTGTCCTTTCAATTTATAAAAATATATGTTAGGTCATTTATATTTTATCTTGAGTAGAGTTTTATATAATTACTCATAATTAACATGATATTTCTAGAAACCCGGCTACATAATAAACATTATAGAATAAAGCTAATTATTATCTAAGAGGATCCTTTGCTTGCCATTGGAGAAATAAAACATTTTGGAATGTATATTAAAGAGGAAGAGTCTACCATTCTTGGTACATCTCTTTGGACACTAAAGGCAGAGCAAAACTTCTTAAACTGCCGCTTGTCGAGAGCTTTTAGGTATGTAAGTTTCTATACAACAGGCTTTTTATGATTGACATTATGTTTTTTTTTTGTTCTAATTAATATTGTGTGAAAAATAATTTTCTCGAGAGAAAAGAATTATCAACATTATTTGCACATTTCTTTATCATACTTCTTTTCATGATAAAATATCATTTTTTCTAACGACAAACTCTTAGAATTCTTTTCACAAATATATATACAACTTATTAAGCAAATTTCATAAGAAACAATATAAAATAATTATTTATTTTAATAATTAATTTTTATCATTTGATACAAATAATGTGGAACTATACACAAGGCACATTATTAATAATTTTAATTAAAGAAACTTAATACATCACTTGTTTTGTATCACTCACGTGGTCCCATATGTGTGTGTGTGTTAATTAAATTACTGGTTAAATTGTTGCTCGTGAAGGCAAACTTGAGGCTGTAAGTTTCATCTCTTTTTTGGGTTTCGTAATTGAATATGTTTTCTCAGTGGTAACAATTTTTTTGATCTGCTTGTTTTGTTCTAATCAAGGTTGTTAAAATCGTGATTTTAACACAGTACAGAAAGTCATTCACAAACTCGGATCGTAAAAACGGATCATAAAATCATAAAATCATAAGAAATTTTAAAATATATATATAAAAAAATTCATGATTTAAATAAAAATAAAGATTTTTTTTTAAATTCAAGGCATTTGAAATATGTAGATAAAATATATTTCTTTAATCTAAACTTTATTTTCTTATTAATGCATCTCTTAATCATTTTAATGAAAATATTTTTTTTAAAATTGCAAACACGATTTTCTAAACAACAATCTATCATAATATTAAAAGTAATATTTGCCTCCTGATAAATTTTGGTCCTTGAATTTTAAATTTTTTTTCAAGCAATGAAACTAAATTGTTTTGTTTAAAATTGAGCATTAACCCAATGACATAATCTTTTTTGACATTAAGATAACCACTTAGAAAAAAAGTAAAATAAAGTTTTAAGCTTAATTCCTTGTGAACATTACGTAGAATAACAAAAATGAAAAATAAATCAATAAACATAGTAGAAAAAATTTAAAGGACAGAAAAAAAAAATTTAAAGGACAGGAAAAAAAAAAACATTGTTGTTTCTCCTTTTAATACCTCCTAGTATACAGTAAAAACACCTTTAGATATTTTTGTTAATAATTGCATGTTGTACAATATGCACAGAAGAAACCAAAACGTGAACGGCTT